>Ga0193727_1001112_pt1 | contig 11015 bp, 10 predicted proteins | sample H2c2metaG_FD_143051 | JGI IMG/M metagenome (GOLD analysis project Ga0193727, IMG submission 143051) | Soil microbial communities from a riparian zone of the East river system, Colorado, United States - H2c2 | ecosystem: Environmental > Terrestrial > Soil > Riparian zone | place: USA: East River...
TTCGGCCCGCGACGTTGGCGATCAACTCGACCTCGCGGGCCGAAAACCCCCGCAGGTCCGCGTGCATGATGAGGTGGTAGGCGTGCTTATGGTGCTCTTCGTGATTGATGAGGTAGCCGATGTCGTGCAGCAGGGCGGCGGCGCGCAGCACATCGCGGCTGGACGGGGGCAGCGCGTAGGCATCGCGCAGCGCGTCGAACAGCTCGGCCGCCAGGGCGGCGACGTGCTCGCAATGGCGTTCGTTGGAGCGGCATTTGCGCGCGAACCGGCGTACCGCTTCGAAGCGGTCGGGCGGGGGCTCCTTGGCGGGTGCCGGCACGCCGGCCCGCTCGTCGATCATCGACAGCAGCACGCCGTCGCGCACACCGCGGTCATTCACAAGCACCCGTTGCGTGCCGAGCCATTTCGTCAGGCGCGCCACGACGGCGACGCCCCCCAGAATGATGTCGGCGCGCTGGGGGTTGAGACCCGGAATCCGGCGCCGGCCCTCGAGCGGCGTCTCGCGCAGGCGGTCCAGCATCCGTGAGATCTCGGCCCGGCTCAGCGGGTAGTCCCGCGAGTTCGTGACCTTGCCGTCGCGCTCGGCCTGAGCCATGTCGGCGAGGTTGGTGAACGTCCCGCCGCTCCCGATCATCAACGGGGCGGCGAACGGCGGCTTGCCGATCGCATCCTGGATCGCCTCATCGATTGCATCCCGCAGGGCTTTCCAGTGCTTGGGGCGGAGTGGGTCGGACTTGAGGTACAGTTCTGCCAGCCGGACCGCGCCCAGCGGCAGCGACACGACCTGTTCCACCAGACCGCCGGCGGCGAGGATCACCTCGGTGCTGCCGCCGCCGATGTCCACGATTGCGGTCAGGCGGTCGTCGAGGTCGTAGTGGCGGGTGACGCTGCGGAACGCGAGCCGTGCCTCCTCCTCGGCCGGCACCACTTCGATCCGCACGCGATGGCGCCGCCAGGCTTCGCGCACGAAGTCGCGTCCGTTGACGGCCTCGCGCACGGCGCTCGTTGCGATCGTCCGCAGCTCGACGACGTCGAACCCGTCGGCGATCGCCTTCATCTTGCCCAGCGCCTGAAGCGACTGGTCCATCGGTCCGTCGCCGAGACGGTTGGTCGTGTAGAGCCCGCGCCCGAGGCGTGTCATCTCGCGCTCTTCATCGAGCAGACGGTAGCTCCCATCGGCATCGACTTCCGCGACCGCCAGGCGGATCGAGTTCGTCCCGATGTCGATTGCTGCCAGGCGGGGAAGTGATGAAGGCCCGGCCGGCGCCGGCGGGGGGACGGGGCCGCCCTTGGCCACGCTTGCAGGTGCTGCTGCCGGAGCGATCACCATTGAATACCGCGGGTACGAGATGAGTGGTCGAACGCGAGTTGCATTTGAATCTACACCATGTTACGTAACGACCGAGCAACGAATATGTCTCGGTGTAAGCTCATGCAGAGCCGGGAGATACACTCAGTGAGAGGGGCATGCGAATGGCGCTGCGCGAGCGGCTGATGGTAGAGCCGGGGAAGGCGGTCATGCTCGCCGACTGGGATCCGGCCGACAAGCTCGATTTCAAGAAAGACGACGACCATGAGGCGCTTGCGAAAAGTCTTGGGCGCCTGGATGAGCTTCAGTACCTCCTGTACGCCGAGCGGCGGCATGCGCTCCTGGTCGTGCTGCAGGGCATGGACGCCGCGGGCAAAGACAGCACCATCCGCCATGTGATGTCGGGGTTCAACCCGCAGGGGTGCCGGGTCACGGCGTTCAAGACGCCGACACCCGAGGAGGCCGAGCACGACTTCCTATGGCGCGTACACCGCGCCGTTCCGCTCAAGGGCGACGTCGCGATTTTCAACCGGTCGCACTACGAAGATGTGTTGATTGCCCGCGTGCGAACGCTCGTCCCCAAGGAGGTGTGGTCGCGCCGCTACGAGCAGATCAACCAGTTCGAAGCGCTGCTCAAGGAAAGCGGCACCACGATCGTGAAGGTGTTTCTACACATCAGCAAGGACGAGCAGAAGATCCGCTTCGAGGAGCGCCTCAAGGATCCCACCAAGCAGTGGAAGATCGCCCCTGGCGACTTCGACGATCGCAAGCAATGGGACGAGTACATGGCAGCGTATGAGGATGCCTTGGCGCGTTGCAGCACGGATGCAGCACCATGGTTCATTGTTCCAGCGGACCGGAAGTGGGTCCGGAACCTTACGGTCTCGCATCTCCTGGTGGAAACCCTCGAAGGGCTGCACATGAAATCGCCCGAACCATCGTTCGACCCATCGGCCATCAAGCTGGAGTAGAGCAGGGTGTCAGGTGTCAGGTGTCAGGGGCCAGGGGGAACAGATGGAATTCCGGGTGTCTGGTCCACCGGTAACCCTGAAGGAGAAAACCGTACCGCCAGCACCCGCACGCCGGCGAGCCCACCGATGACCGCGAGCAGCAGCGCGAACGATCGCCAGTCGCCGCCCCGCAGCCAGAGCGAGATGATCTCGGTCAGCATCACCACGAGGATCGTGTCCACGATGAAGGTCACCCTCACCCTCCCCTCGGTGAGGTAGGCGAGCGTTGTCTTGAAGACCTCGACGACCGCCAGCAAGATCAGGATCCCGATCAACACGTGCCGTAACACGAGCTCGACATCCTCGACGAACAGCCGCCGTAGCTCCCACCCGACGGCGAGAATGCCGCCCACGAGCGTGGCCAGGATCAACAGCAGCAAGCCGCTCAGGGCGATCCGGATGAACCATACGAAAGGCCGCGCACGCACGTGCACGGTTGCCCGCTCGAGATCGTCCACCTACCCCAGCAGTTTCGTCGCTACGATCGCCCCCGCCAGTCCGAGCGCCGCGCCCGCGAGCACGTCGCTCACGTGGTGCACGCGGAGGTGTACGCGGGAGTAGCCCACCAGCGCTGCGAGCGGGATGACCAGGGGGGCGAGGACCGGCTGGGCGATCGCGACGCTGGTGGCCACAGCCGTGGCGGCCGCGGTGCGACCCGAGGGGAATGAGAACGGGTCGGGAAGGTCGACCAGGGCCAGCGGTCGTCCCGCGGCGTCGCACGGCCGCGCGCGCACGAAGGTGCGCTTGAGGACCTGGACCGCGGCGTGCGACACAATGTTCGCGAGCAGCAGCGTGAGCCCCAACCGCGCGGTCGGGCCCCCGAACGGCAACAGCGCCAATCCCGTCGCGAGCGTTGCCCGCGCGCCACCCAGATGGGTAAACCAGCGCATCAGACCGCCACTGCTTCCGCGGGGGCGCGGTCAAACGCCTCGGTAAGAGCACGCCCTTCGTAGCAGTCGGGCACCGCGACTCCGAACCACCAGAGGATCGTGGCCGGCAGGTCGAGGAGGGAAACCGGCCGCGTCAGTATCTGGCGTCGTGCGACGCCCGGGCCGGCGAACACGAGCGGGATGTGAGCGTTCGCGGGGTGCAGGTCGTCGTGTTCGCGCGGACGCACGCCGCCGCCCCCGTGGTCGGCGGTGACGATGAACGTGACCTCGTCGGTCCAGGCTGAAACCGCGCCGACGGCGGCATCCACCTCCGCCGCAGCCTCGAGGTAGGGGTCCGACATCCAGCCGTGCGCGTGGCCCGCGCGATCGCAATCGGGGAGATAGAGAAACAACAACCGGGGACTGCGCTCGTGGTCGCTGAGGAGCCGCTCGGCCGCCGCCGCGGTCTGGCGCGCCCGTTGACCCGCCGCAACGATTCGCCGGGCGCCCGCCGTCGTGGCCAATGCCCACGCGACGGGGTGCGCTGCGGGACCCAACTCGGTCGTGACGATATCCACTGGGATGCCGTTCCTGGCCAATTCTCGCGCTACCGGTCGCAGGGTTCGGAGCCGCGACAGGAAGCGCAACCCCGGCTCCACGAGACGATGGGTGTGCGGGGCGACGCCGGTCGCGAGCGACGCGAGCGCGGCAACCGTGGCGCTGGGCCGAACCGTGCGCGCCCGGCGGGCGCGCGTGAACGCCCCGCCCATTGCATCGAGGGATGGCATCAGGGTTGGTGAAACGGCGTCCGGCCGGAGGCCGTCCGCGAGCACGAAGACTAGGCCGCGCAGGCAGTCACCTGCGGTGCGCCCCGCCGCGCCAGGTCGGCGTACTGCGAGAGGAGCTGGGCATCCTCGCGCGCGCTGTCGCGCTCGAGCGCCCACTCCCGCGCAGCGGCCGCGAGCGCGAAGCGCCGCGCCGGGTCGAGCACGAGGGCCTCGATTCCGTCCGCGAACGCGTGCGGGTCATGCGGCGCGAGGAGCAGTCCGGTTGCTTCGTGGCGCACGCTCTCGCGCAACCCGCCGGCATCGGCGGCGATGACCGGCAGGCCCGAGGCCATCGCCTCGAGGGCGACCAGGCCGCACGTCTCCGTGTGCGACGGCAGCACGCACAGGTCGCAGCTCGCGTACAGGGTCGCGAGCGAAGCACGCGGCAGGAACCCGAGCTGGCGGACGAAGGGCAGCTCCGCGACGAGTCGCGCGGCGAGCGGGCCTTCGCCTGCGATGACGAAGGTGGCGCGCTGACCCAGGCGTTCGCGGGCGAGCCTCCAGGCCGCGATCAGGATCCCGAGGTTCTTCTCGGGGGCGAGTCGGCCGACGTGCAGCACGATTGCGCTATCGTCGGCGCCCGCCAGCCAGCGACGCCAGCCGGCGTCGCGGCGCGCGGGATGAAACTGGCGCGAGTCAACTCCCCGGCCCCAGACACGCGCGCATTTGAAGCCGTGACGCTCGAGCTCGTCGCGAATCGCGTCCCCCGGTGTATGCGTGAGGCGGGCGGAGCCGTGAAACCACGCCAGCCAGCGCCATACCAGGGGCGCCAGCGCCGGTACGCCGTAGTGCCGCGCGTAGCGCGGGAAGTCGGTGTGGAACGACGTGACGAGCGGGAGGCTGCGTCGCAGGGCGTAGCGCCGGCCGGCCAGGCCGAGCGGCCCTTCGGTGTGGACGTGCACGAGGTCGGGCCGGAAGGCGTCGAGAAACCGTGCGGCGGGACCAAAGCTCGGCAGTGACAACCGGATCGCCGGGTACGGCGGGAAGGGAAGCGAGGGCACGCGCAGCTCGTGTGCGGTGGGGCCCTCAGCTTCGGGGTACCGGGGCGCGATGACCGCGAAGTCATGACCCGATTCACCGAGGACATCGACGATGCGCCGTACGATCGTACTGACGCCGTTCACCTGCGGTACATATGTGTCCGTCACAAGCCCAATCCGCATGCCCATACGATTGGGCCGGAGCGTCAATACGGAGCGACGGGCAGGTGACGGATTGGTAACAAGGAGTGCGGGGGAGAGGGGGGGGTCAGGCGGAGGCCGCCTCCGCAGGGAAGAACAGTCGGATTGTGGTGCCACGTCCCAGCACGCTCTCGGCTGCAACGCGACCCGCGTGGGCCTCCACGAGGTGCTTCACGATCGCGAGACCCAGCCCGGTACCGCCTTGCGCGCGCGAGCGGCTGGCGTCGGCTCGGTAGAACCGCTCGAAGATGCGGGGCAAGTGCTGGGGCGCGATCCCCGAACCTGTGTCCGCCACCGCGATCATCACGCCGTCAGGGGCGGCGTCCGCCTGGACCGAAATTTGGCCGCCGCTGGGGGTGTAACGCAGCGCGTTGTCGAAGAGGTTGGTGAGGATTTGCCGCAGCGCGTCGGGGTCTGCCACCGTTGTTTCGGCGTCGGGGGCGATCTCCACGGCGAAGCGCACCCCCTGCTCCCGCGCGCGGTCGCCGAACGGGGCCCACGTCTCCTGCGTCAGTGCCGCCACATCGACCACGCGACGCACCGGCTGCCAGCCCCCCGATTCGATCCGGGAGAGGTCGAGGAGATCGTCCACCAGCCGCTGCATGCGGCGCGCGTTGCTGAGGATCGTGTCCGCGAATTTCCTGCCCGTCGCGTCCCCCTGCTCCGCCGCGAGGGTCTCCGCGTAGCCCGCGATGGACGTGAGCGGCGTCTTGAGCTCGTGGGACACGTTGGCGACGAAGTCGCGCCGTACGGCCTCCAATCGCCGCAATTCGGTGACGTCGCGGAACACGAGCAACGCGCCGCCGTTGGGCAGCGGCCGGCTGGTGACGAGCAGGGCGCGTCCTTCGAGATCGAGCTCTCGCTGCTCGACGTCGCGCCCGTCGAGCGCCGCGCGCACCAGCTCGCGGGCCCGCTTGTCGTGGAACAGCTCGGTGACGGGCGGGAGGGGCTCGAACGGGCGGCGGGAGAGCAGGCGGCGCGCGGCGGTATTGACGGTGGCAACATTGCCGGACGCGTCGGTGGCCAGCAGACCGTCCGCCATCGACTCGATGAGCGTGTGAGTCTCCTCGCGCTCCCGCTGCAGCGCGGTGAAGCGCTGGACCAGCTGCTCGTGCATCGCGCGCAGCGCCAGTACGTGTTCGGCAATCTCGGGTATCCGGGAATCCGGGAAGGCCGGCGTTTCGCCTGCCGCGATCGCCCGCGCCGCTTGCCCCAGCTGCACGAGACGACGAGCGATGGCCCCGCTGAGCATCCACGCGAGCACGGCGGCGATGCCGAGCGCGGCCAGACCCGCCAACGCGACGCCACGCTGCACCGCCCCCACTGCCTGGTCCACCGCGGCGAGCGTGGTGGACAGACGGACCGCCGCGAGGCCCGGTGGGCCGCCTCGCACCGCCACGTACATACGACGCTCATTGGTGGACGCGCTGAGCCGCTGGTCGCGACCCACGCCGGTCGCGAGCGCCTGGCGTACTTCCGGCCGCCCGGCGTGATTCTCGAGCTGGGGCAGGGCATCGCGATCGAACTCCGTGTCGCCGCGGACGCGACCCTTGGGATCGATGAGCGTCACCCGGTGGCCGACCAACGGCCCGAGTGTGCGGGCAGCGTCCGGCCACGCGGATGAGTCGTTCGGCAGCAGCGTGGCTACGAGTTGGGCTTCATGCTCAAGACCGTCAGCGATCTCACTTTCGAGGTGGCCGCGCAGTAGCTGGTCTGCGGCGACGATCAGGCCGCCCACCGTGGCGGCGAGGAGCAGGCCCGTGCTGACGAAGACACGGCCTGCGAGCGTCACGGGCGCTTCCGGCCGGCTGGTGGCGCGCGGAACCGATACCCCGCACCGCGCACCGTCTCGATCGCATCGCCGGCCGCTCCGAGTTTTTGCCGCAGGCGCTGCACGTGCATGTCCACCGTGCGGGTTTGGATGTCGGGCTGGGCCTGCCACACGATCTCGAGCAGCTGCGCGCGGCTTTGTACCCGGCCCTGACGCTCCATCAGGGTGCGCAGCAGACGGAATTCGGTCGCGGTCAGTTCGATCTCCTTGTCGTTCACGGTCGCGCGGTGCGCCGTCTTATCGAGCGCGATCCGGCCGGCGGCGAGCAAGCCGCCGGCGGCAACGGCGGGCGCCGCCAGCCGCCGGAGCACCGCGCCCACACGCAGGACCAGTTCCGGCGGGGAAAACGGTTTCGGCAGGTAGTCGTCCGCGCCGAGCGACAGCCCTTTGATGCGGTCGGGCTCGTCTTTGCGCGCGGTGAGGACGATGACGCCGATGTCTTTGGTCTCGTCCTGGCGTCGCAGCTCGGCCAGCACCTCGTAGCCCGAGAGGCCGGGCAGCATGAGGTCCAGGACAATCAGGTCCGGCCGCTCCTCGCGGGCGGCGCGCAGGGCGTCGCGGCCGTTGGCGGCGGTCGTCACCCGGTAGCTCGCCTTGGCGAGATGGTAGGCGACCAGCGCGGTGATATCCGGCTCGTCGTCCACAACCAGGATGCGTTGCCCTGCCGGAGCGGTCACAGCTGCACGTCTCCCCCCGGGTCGCGCCGCTTGAGGCGCGCGACGGCGGCTGCCGCATCGGTCTTGGCCTGGGCCGTGGCAGCGGCGTCACGCACGACGGTGATCACGACCCGGTCCGCCTCCGCCTCGACCGTCACGGCCAGCACGTCGTCTCCGCGGGCGGCGCGGGGCAGCAGCCAGCGAGGCAAGTCAAAGAACCCGGCGCCGTCCGCCTCGACGACGGTGCGGGTGTCCTCGTGGCGGTCCACGATCAGGCGATGTGGTTCTTTCATTGCGGGCTCCCGTCCGTGTGCTCGATGCGGGGGTGGCATTCCCCCGCGCGCGCGGCGGTGATATGCCACGCGCCCGTCCCCATGACGCGCACTGTGATGGTGCCGCGATCGGCGGTGCAGTAGGTGGGGATGTCACGGGCCGCGAGCAGGTCGAGCACCTGTTCGAAGGGGTGCTGCCGCCCATTGGCGCTGACGATCACGGCCCGCGGCTGGACCACGTCGAGCAGCTCGGCGGAGGTGGCGTTGCTCGAGCCGTGATGACCCGCCTTCAAGACGTCGGCACGGAGCAGGGCGGGGTGGGTCATCATCCACCACCCGACCTCCTTCTGCTGGGCGTCGCCCGGGAGGAGCATCGCAAACGTGCCGCGTGTCAGCCGTACGCCGAGCGAGCAGTTGTTGACGGCATCGCCGGCGGCGGCGCCGCCGAGCACGTGGCAACTGCGTGGCGGGGCAAGGATGCGGAGGGTGACGGTGTCACCGTTAGTGATCAGTCTGATGGTCCGCACTCCGGTATCCGCGACGACCACCGCGATGTGCTTCGCGGCAATGCTGTGAAGCAAGGCGACGTACGTCTGCGCGGTGCGGGGTGTGCCACCGTAGATGAAGCTGCGCACCGGAATCTGCGCGATCACACCGGGCATGCCGCCATAGTGGTCGGCGTGAGGGTGCGACAAAATGATGGCCGCGAGCGTGTCGACGCGGAACCGCCGCAGGTGCGTGAGCACCCCCGCGCTATTATCGCTGGCATCGATCAGGATGTGCCGTGCCCGGCCCCCGACCGAATCGGTGATGAGGATGGCGTCGCCGCCGATGCGGGCTTCGCTCACGTCCAGCACCCGGACCAGCAGGACGCCCGAATCGCCCGGCGCCGCCAGCAGCGACGCGCAGAGAAGCGCGGTCCACATGCGGCGTCAAGGTAGCGTCCCGAGCGCCGCCTTGGCAATTTTCGCCTCATGCGCGATGACCGGTTGCGAGTGTTTGTCAACGAACGGCCGGTGGACGTCGCGCCGGGCGCGACCGTGCGGGACGCCGTCGCGGCGTTAGACCCCGGACTCTCAGATCTGCTCAGTACGGCGGCGGCGTACGTGACGGACGGGGTCGGCCGCATCGTCGATGCCGCGGACCCGGTGGGCGAAGCCGGCGGCGTGTTTCGCGTCGTGGTGTCGGCCGGCCGTGGCGCGCCGAGCCTCACGAAGGAGCGGTTGCGCCGCTGGCCCAAGGCCGAGCTCCACGTGCACCTGGACGGAAGCCTGCGACCCGCCACGATGCTCGAACTGGCGCGCGAGCACGGCATCCGGTTGCCGGCTGACACGCCCGATGCGCTGGCGCGGACCATGGCGGGCACGCACGCCAAGAGTCTCGAGGACTACCTCGCGAAGTACGACCTGACGCTGGCGGTGATGCAGACCGCCGCCGCGCTCGAGCGGATCGCCTACGAGTTCGTCGTCGATGTGGCCGCGGACGGCGTGCGGTACGTGGAAGCCCGCTACTCGCCGCTGCTCCATCGCCCCGCGCTGTCGCTGCGCGACGCCATCGAAGCGCCGCTCCGCGGCCTGGCGCGGGGGGCGGTGGAAACGGGGACGAAGGTGGGGCTCGTGGTATGCGCGATCCGCACGTTCCCGCCCGCCCGCTCACTCGAGCTTGCGGAGGCGGCGGTGGACTACCGCAGGGCGGGGGTCGTGGGATTTGACCTTGCCGGTGCCGAGCGAGGCCACCCTGCGGAGAACCACCGGGCGGCGTTCGCGTTCGCGGCGCGACACGGGCTGGCGTGCACCTGTCACGCGGGCGAGGGAGACGGCCCCGGGTCCATCCGTCAGGCCCTGCACGCGTGCGGCGCACAACGCATTGGCCACGGCACCCGGCTGCATGAGGACCCCGCGCTGCTTGCGGAGGTGATCGAGCAGGGTATTCCACTCGAGATGTGCCTGACAAGCAATCTGCATACCCGGACCATATCCTCCATTCCCGCTCACCCGTTGCGGCAGTATCTCGAACAAGGAGTCGTCGTCACGCTCAATACCGACGGGCGCTTGATGGACGGTGTCACCCTTACCGATGAGTACTATCTGGCGCACACCGTCCTGGGACTCGGCCGGGACGAGCTCGCGCGCCTGGTGCTCAACGCCTGCGAGAGTGCGTTCCTCCCGGAGTTCGAGCGGGTGGCGCTGGTCGCGCGCATGCAGAGCGAGTTGGAAAACGTCGAATGACGGGGACGGGGGACGGGGGCCGGGGGACGGGTACGATCGAGCAGGCGACTGACCACGTCGCCCGTGTGCTGGCCGGATTCGAGCCCCGGGTCGCCATCGTGCTCGGGTCGGGCTTTGGGAGTCTCGCAGATCAGGTGCGCGATGCGCGGCGCATTCCGTATGCCGAGATCCCGGGCTTTGCCGCGGTGGGGGTAGCAGGTCACCAGGGCGAGCTCGTGGCCGGCACGATCTCTGGAATTCCGGTCGTGGTGCAGGATGGCCGCTTCCACTTGTACGAAGGACACGCGGCCAGCATGGTTGCGCTTCCGGTGCGTGTGTTCCACCGCCTCGGCGCGCGTACCCTGATCGTTACGAACGCCGCGGGCGGCATTCGGCCCGGGTTCCGGCCCGGCGCATTGATGCTCATCGCCGATCACATCAACCTGACGGCGCGGAATCCGTTGATCGGGCCGGTGGAGCCAGGAGAAGCGCGCTTCCCCGACATGAGTGACCCGTACGACCCCGCATTGCGAATGCTCGCGCGCGATGTCGCCCACGAGGCGAAAATCCCGCTTGAGGAAGGCGTGTATGCCGGTTTGCTGGGCCCGTCGTACGAGACGCCGGCGGAGATCCGCATGCTGCAGCGGCTGGGCGGGGACGCGGTCGGCATGTCCACCGTGTCCGAGGTCATCGTGGCCCGGGCGTGCGGCATGGCGTGCCTGGGTTTCTCGCTGATCACCAACGTGGCGGCAGGCCTATCGTCGCAGACAGTGTCGCACGACGAGGTGCTGGCGGTGGCCGCGCGTGGGGCGGGCCAGGTGGCAACGTTGCTCGCGGGCGTCATCGCGCGGGT
>Ga0193727_1001113_pt1 | contig 11006 bp, 8 predicted proteins | sample H2c2metaG_FD_143051 | JGI IMG/M metagenome (GOLD analysis project Ga0193727, IMG submission 143051) | Soil microbial communities from a riparian zone of the East river system, Colorado, United States - H2c2 | ecosystem: Environmental > Terrestrial > Soil > Riparian zone | place: USA: East River...
ACCTTCTGGGTCGATCCGGCAGAAGAGCTATTCGCGATCATGCTCATTCAGGGGCCGGGCCAGCGCGATTACTTTCGAAATTTATTCCGTGATCTGGTCTATGCGGCATTCGATGACTGAATGCTCAAAGCTGCCGCTGCTTCCGGCGCCAGCGCCGCCTGCGCACGCCACCATGCCGCCGTCAACAAGCACTCATGCTCGCGAATGAACACTTCGCTCAAGGCAGACGGTATGGACAGAAATGGCAGCCATTGTTCCGGAAATACATCGCGCGGTCCGCAGTGAAACCAAGGTTCGGCGCTTGATTCCTCTTCTTCGTTGCGCGCACGCGGCAAATCTCGAAACACGCAATCGGATACCAGGCAGAGCTCGTCGTAATCGTAAAAGATGACGCGCCCGTGACTGGTGACGCCGAAATTCTTGAGCAACAAGTCGCCGGGAAACACGTTGCTCGCGGCCAGGTCGCGCAATGCGTTGCCGTAATCGATGATGGCCGATTCGGCGGCGGCAGGCTCCGCCTCGCGCAGAAATAAATTCAGCGGCCGCAAGCGCCGTTCGATGTAGCAATGCTCGATGATCAGGTCTTCGCCCTCGACCCGGCAACTCTCGCCGGCGGCGAGCAGCAGTTCCTCGACCAGCGCCGGCATGAAGCGGCCGCGAGGCAGCCGCAGCCGCTTGAATTCCTGTGCGTCGACCAGACGGCCGGCGCGGTCGTGGCGGAATACGTATTGATAGCGCTCCATGACTTCGGCGCGCGTCGTGGTCTTCGGCGCTCCGAATTTGTCGCGAATGACTTTGAACACCAGATCGTGCGACGGCAAGGTGAAGACGATCATGACCAGGCCGCGATCGCCGGGCGCATGCACGAAACTGTCGATCGATTTTTCCAAATGACGTTGCAGTGCGAAGTAGCGCTCCGTTTTGCCCTGCTTGGCGCGGCCGAGGACGGTGTAGAGCTCGTCGACGGGTTTGCGCGGCATGAAGGACCGCAGCAGCGTGATTGCGGCGCCGACCACGGGCAGGTCCACATGGAAGTACGAGCGCGCATAGCCGAATAAAGATCCAACCTCGGCGCGCGACAGCATCACGGCATCGATCTGCACGCTTTTGTGCAGATGTGTGAATGCCAACACCAGCGGCGTGATTGCGCCGTCGCCGATCAGCCGGCCGACCAGGAATGCCTGCATGCCGCGATAGAACACAGGCTCGATCAGCTCGATCGATTCCGGTGCGCCGCTGTGCCTCCCGGTTGCGAAATAGCGGCCGATTTCCGCGCTGATGCGATGCACCGCGGCCTCGGTGTCGCCGATGGCCGCGCCAAAAGGCAGATCGGCAAGAATTTCTTTCACGGCGGCGGGCAACGATCCACCCACGCGGTAGACGCGGAGGGGTACCGATCCGCAGGCGCGGCCCACGCTGGTGGCGCAAAACTCGACTTCCTTGTTGACGCCGACAGTACCGAACAAATCGCGAGTCACCGAATTGAAAAATGTGTTGTAAAAATCACTGTCGGGCCGGCGCGCGACCAGCGCTTCATAGGCGTGCTTGATCCCGACCCACAAGGCAACATCGGTGCGTCTCGTCTGCAGCTGGCCGCCGATGACTGCAACGCACCGTGCCACCCTCTGTTCGTACAACTCGATGCGATCGACGGCATCGAGCTGCGCAGCATGCCAATCCTCGGCAAGAAAATTTCTCGCCGCGCGCCGTGTGATGCGGCCGAACTCTTCGTTATAGAGCCGAAAGTGCTCGGCGATCTGCGCCGCCGCGGCGGCGAAGTCTGCACGCATCACAGCTCCTTCAGGCCACCACCCGCTTGGGCGCCGTCGCCGGCGCCGTGAACTGCTCGGTCTCGGTACTGCCGGCCATCGCAACGGTCGAACTCTTGGCGCTGATGGCGGTTTGCACGGCGTCGAAATAGCCGGTGCCGACAAACGCCTGATGCTTCGTAGCGCGATAGCCCGCCGCTTCCTGGCCGAACTCGCGTTGCTGCAATTGCGAATAGCCGAGCATGCCGTCCGCGCTGTAGGCCGACGCCAGTTCAAACATTGAAAGGTTCAATGCGTGCCAGCCGGCAAGGGTAATGAATTGGAAGCGATAGCCGAGCGCAGCCAATTCCTCGCGCCACCTCTTCATCGCCGACGCATTCAGCTTGGCCGCCCAGTTGAACGATGGCGAGCAATTATAGGCCAGCAACTTGCCCGGAAACTTGGCGTGAATGGCAGCGGCGAAGCGCTTGGCCTCATTCATATCGGGCTTGGATGTTTCACACCAGATGAGATCGCAGTAGGGTGCATAGGCCAGGCCGCGCGCGATCGCTTGCTCGATGCCGGCTTTCACGTAGAAGAATCCTTCGCTGGAGCGCGCGCCGGTCAGAAACGGCTGATCGCGCGCATCATGGTCGGTCAGCAACAGGTCGGCCGCATCGGCGTCGGTGCGCGCGATGATGACCGTGGGCACGCCCATGACGTCGGCGGCGAGCCGCGCGGCGACCAGCTTGTTGATGGCCTCGGCAGTCGACACCAACACCTTGCCGCCCAAGTGACCGCATTTTTTGGCCGAAGACAGTTGATCCTCGAAGTGCACGCCGGCTGCGCCGGCGCGTATCAGCGCCTTGGTCAGTTCGAAGGCGTTCAGGTTGCCGCCGAAACCCGCTTCGGCATCCGCAACGATCGGGGCCAGCCAATCTACGCTCGAGTTGCCGTCCAGATGATGAATTTGGTCCGTGCGCAGCAAGGCGTTGTTGATGCGCTCCACCATTTTCGGAACCGAGTCGACCGGGTACAAGCTCTGGTCGGGATAGACCTCTCCGGCGGAGTTGGCATCGCCTGCGACCTGCCATCCCGAACAATAGATGGCTTTCAGGCCCGCCTGCACGGTTTGAATGGCCTGGTTGCCCGTCATACAGCCCAGGCCCGCGACGACAGGTTCGCTGTGCAGTAGCCGCCAGAGCTTCTCGGCGCCCAAGCGCGCCAGAGAGTATTCGATTTTCACAGAGCCCCGCAGGCGCGCGGCGTCCGCTTCACTGTAGGGGCGCTCCACGCCATGCCATCGGTCGGTCAATTGTGGGTTCAAGTCAATTCTCCTAAGTCAGGCTTGCTTATGCAGATGCGCCAAGCTTAGAGTGTTCATAGCGAGGATTTACACATTAGAAATTTCACAGTGTGAATTTCACAAGGCGGCCATGGCAGGACTGATCCGGCAAGGGCATTTTCTGGGGGCGAAGCTGCGTTCGCTGCGCAAGCGCAACGGCTTGACCCTCGATGAGCTCTCGGCACGCTGCATTCAAGTGGATGCGGGGGGCGCGCCGTCGGTGTCCTACCTGAGCATGGTGGAAACCGGCAAGCGCATGCCCTCCGCCGAAATGTTGGGAATGCTGGCGGGGATCTTCAGCAAGGACGCGCGTTGGTTCTTGGATGAGAATACGGACGTCGAAGTCGCGCCGGGGCCGCGCCAACGCGGCGGTTTGGAGGCCATGCCGCTCGAACCGGCGTTCCTGTTTTCGCACGAATTGCTGCAGAACGCGTTGCCCGAACTGCTGTCTCAAACGGGCACGACGGGCCGGCAATTCGCACAGCTCTTGATTCGAGTCTGGCAGGAGACCCGGCACAATAATTTCCCCGACATCGAACGTGCCGCAGAGGAGTGCGGCAAGCGGCAAATGCCCCTCGACCTGGACGCCGTCATGGCCATTTGCAAGCGTCATAACCTCGACATCAAATGGTTCGACAGCGATGGACGCAAGCCCAGCGGCGCACTGGTGCGTTCCCGGTTCGAGGCGCCTGGAACGGTTTGGATCAACAAGCGCCTGCGCCGTCAAGAAGAGCGGCTGAAATACGAGTTGGCGTTCTTCATCGGCCACAAGATTCTGCACAATGGCGACGGCATGATATCGCCGCACAGTGCGGTTCAGGCCGGCGATCCAGAATCGCCCGGTTCGGCCGGCGGCATGGGCGCACAGGATGTGCTGTACGCTTGGCGCGATTTTGAGTGCAGTTTTTTTGCCGGCGCGCTCTTATGCCCGCGCATTCCTTTCAGGCGCTTTTTGATTCGCGAAGCGCACAGCGTGAACGCGTGCGGCAAGGTCGGCGTCACGCCGGCGCTGGTCATGCGGCGCATGACGGCGGTGTCCCCCTATCGGCACTGGCATTTTTTCGATGCCTATCCACCCGGTTATCTGCGGGCCGTATACCGCGGCAACGGCATTCCGCTTCCCTGGGGCAACATGAGTCTGGTGTCCGACCCATGTCCGCGGTGGGCGGTGTTTCGCCTGCTTCAAACCGAGACGCCCTCGGTACAGAGGCCGAAATCCCAGATTTCAGTGATGCAGGACGGCAAGCGCGCACGCCTGTATTGCTGCCATTCCCTCCTCACCCGCGATGCCTTGGACGAGTTGCACGTCTTGTCCGTCGGTGTGGATTTATTGCCGGCGCTCGATGCCCAAGGGTTCGACGGCGAGCACATCGTGGCGGCGGTCGCCGAGTCCTGCCGCCGCGGTGGCGGCGATGGCGATATCCCCGCGGAAGCGACCAACGCCATTCGCGCGGCCTCCCAGGTCTTGAACATCTCCTGGATTGCCGATGCGCTTGGCTCTAAAGCCAGCGTCATTTGCCCGCGAAGCGGCGCGTGTCCGAGGCAGCCGCAGTCCTGCGCCCCCTAGCTCGAGGCGAGGAGACGAAGTGGTACAAGGCAAATGGAATATTACGATCAATACACCGATGGGCGTCAGGTCGGGTGTGCTGGACTTGAGCGTGAGCGGCCGGACATTGACCGGATCGCTTTCCGATGCCGAGCACCGCGTGCTCATCAGCGACGGACGTATCGAGGGCAATCAGCTTAGCTGGAAGGCAAAAGTGACCAAGCCGATGCGCCTCAGCTTCAAGTTCACCGCAATCGTCGAGCAGGATCGCATTAGCGGTGAAGCCCGTTATATGCTGGGCACCGCCGCCTTCAGCGGTACTCGCGCTTAGGTACTTCGGCACTTTGATTTTCTGCGGGTGCATGGTGCTGAATATCGAATCCGCAGACATCACGGTGCCGGAGTATCGAAGGTCTTGTCGGTCTCGACTGACCTTGGCGGGGCTCACTGCGACGTGATGTCGAGCGGTGCCCACTCATGGCTAGTTGATAGGCGCGTAGATTTCCGTGCGCAATTTTTCGGCCGCAGTAGTGCCTGGGTCATCGACGTACCAGGAAAAAACCGGGCCCATCTGTGTATAGCCGTGGGCTGCCATGTAGGCGCGTAGTTTCTCGTGGGTCTGCGGCATTTTTTCGTAGGCGCCGACATGCGTGGTCTTCAGCGCCTTGCCCGCATAGCTTTGTGCGACGCGTACGCCGTCCGCGCCTGCGACATCGGCGCGATCCACGGGAATGCCGGCGTCGAATTTGAAGTTGCCGGCCGTCATTTCGCCATCAATTCCCAAGGGTGCGCCGGCCTGATGAAGCTTGTTCTTGGCCATGAATTTACCAATTTGGCCGAAGCCCTCGGCGTAAGCCTTGCCGATGGCATCGGGCACGGCCGATTCACTTACCAGCAAAACGGGCGTGGCGGTGAGTTGCACCGGCTCGGCGCTGAAACCCGCGATCTCGACATTCGGCATACTTTCGACCAATACCTTGAGTTTGCCGAGTCCGCGCGCAAAGTCCTTTCCCATCATGCTGTCCATGGCCAACCCCATGTAATGGCCGATGGGATTGGCGCTCATGTCCATGTCGACCGCCCAGGTAGCCTGTGTCTTGCCGCCTTCGGGAGTGAGAGTCACCAAGGACTTGGCGCTTCCCATGTCGCCGAAGTCCAGATCGCTCGCCACGGATTGATTGGGAGTGGAGGCGGTGATCAATTGCGTACCTGAGCCGACCTTGCCATTGCCCTTCCAAACCAATTTGGCTCCCACACCGTCGCGCGGCCCTTCCGTGGTCTGGTGCATGTTGGGATCCAGGTCCTGCCACGGCGACCATTTCGGAAACAGTACAAAGGAATTCACCGTGGCATAAACCAGGCTAGCCGGCCTGTCGATGATCACGGATCGTTTCACAACCGCATGGCGCGGCAATATGAATCCAATGACGGCGATCAACACCACGACCACGACGAACACCGCGAGTATTTTCTTGAACATTTTTTTTCTCCCTGGAAAACCGCGATTCAGCCGGCGCCGGCTTCTTCTAATTCTCCGGCGGCACTTTGCACGTAATTCGCCAATCCCATTTTCTCGATCAAACCAAGTTGTTCTTCGATGAAGTCGATGTGTTCTTCTTCGCTTTTTTGGATATGCACCAACAAATCGCGAGTCACGTAATCCTTGACGCTTTCACAGTAGGCGATGGCGGATTTGTACATGGGGTGCGCTTCCATCTCCCGGCGAAGGTCGCACTGCAGTATCTCCTGCACATCCTCGCCGATGAAAAGCTTGCCCAGATCCTGCAAGTTCGGCAGCCCGTCCAGAAAAAGTATGCGTTTGACCAAGCGGTCCGCATGCTTCATTTCATCGATGGATTCTTCGTACTCGAGTTTCCCGAGCCGCTTCATGCCCCAGTTGTCGAGCATGCGCGAGTGCAGAAAATACTGATTGATGGAGGTGAGTTCGTTCTTCAGGGCCTGATTCAAGAATTCCAAAACTTTCGTGTCGCCTTGCACGGTAGCCCCTTGTTGGGTTGCACATGAAATTGTGCCCGGATTGTAAGCCCGAACCCAAGCTTCAAGGAATCAATCGGTGGTAAGTTTTGGGTCGCCTAGACGGCGAATTCGGTGGCGGCGGGCGCGAACAAACCGGGCCTCGATTCGCAGGCATCGAGCGAGGCGCACAAAGCCGCTTTGGCCTCGGGCAGGCACTTGCCGCAACAGGTGCCGACGCCGAGCTCTCGCGTCAGATCACGCAGACTATTGGCACCGCCTTTGACGGCGTTGCGGATCTGTCGCTCTGAAACGGCTTTGCAAACACAAACTATCATGAGCGACATTGTGAACGCGAATGCGAATGATTGTCAATACCAAAACCGTCATCTCAGCATGCTAGAAGCACAGATTAATTCATTATGTCTTATGACGTAGTGATGTGATGAAATGGCTTGCCCACGATTCAGCGCCCCCACATGCGTTTGAAGAAAAAGAGATTCCAGGATGATCAAAATCAACAAGTTACGTACTGTTTTGATAGTTGTTTGCTCGTCGCTGATCGTCGCCGGCTGCGGGAAGTCGGGAGGGCCCCAGGCTCCACCGCCGCCCCAGGTGAGCGTGGCGCAGGTGATCGAGAAGCGGGTCAAAGACTGGGATGAATTCACGGGAAGGCTCCAAGCCGTCGAGACGGTCGAGATTCGGCCGCGGGTATCCGGCTACATCGACAAGGTCGCTTTCACCGAAGGCAGCTTGGTCAAGCGCGGGACTCTGCTATTCGTGATCGACCCCAGGCCCTATCAGGCTGAAAACGATCGTGCCGCCGCCGACTTGAAGCGTTTCAAGACCGCGCTGGAGTTGGGCCGCATCGAATTGGCGCGCGTGCAGCGCTTGAAGGACAGCGGCGCGGTATCCCAGGAAGAGTTGGACGAGCGCAAGAGCACCGTGGCACAGGCCGAGGCCAACGTCGCGGGCTCGCAAGCGGCTCTCGAGGCCGCCGCGCTCAATTTGAATTTTACCAAGGTCACCAGCCCTGTTGATGGGCGCGTCAGCCGCGCGGAAGTGACGCGCGGCAATCTGGTCACGGGCGGCACCAACGGCGGCACGCTGCTGACATCGGTCGTATCGATGGATCCGATATATTTGTATTTCGATGCCGATGAACAAAGCTACTTGCGCTATTCGCAGATGGCACGCAGCGGCGAGCGTCCGAATTCGCGCGATTCGGGCAATCCGGTTCAAGTCGGGCTGGCCAACGAGGAAGGATTTCCACATCCTGGGACCGTCGATTTCGTCGACAATCAACTGAATCCGCAGACCGGCACGATCCGCGCGCGCGCCGTGCTGCAGAACAAGGACGGACAATTCACTCCCGGCTTGTTTGCGCGCGTGCAGCTGCTCGGCAGCGGGGAATATTCGGCGATCCTGATCGACGATCGCGCCGTTAATACGGACCAGAGTCAGAAATACGTGCTGCTTCTGGGCGCCAACAATCAAATCGAATACCGCAAAGTCAAGCTCGGGCGTGTGATCAACGGTCTGCGCGTGGTGCGCGAGGGCCTCAAGGCCGGCGATGTCATTGTCGTAAACGGCGCGCAGCGCGTACACCCGGGAATCACGGTTACACCGCAGCGGGTGACCATGGGTGCAGACGGCGCGCCGGCCGCGTCCGGCGCAGCTGCGTCCTAAGGGTGTAGCCGATGAATATTTCTTCGTTCTTCATCGAGCGGCCGATCTTTGCCACGGTCCTCGCGATCATAATCACGGTCGCCGGCTTGCTCGCCATGCCGAATTTGCCGATCAGCGAGTATCCGGAAATCGTGCCGCCCACGGTCGTGGTCAGCGGCCAATATCCCGGAGCATCTCCGAAGACCATTGCCGAGACCGTCATCACGCCGCTGGAGCAGCAGATCAACGGCGTGGAAAACGCGATCTACACCAACTCGACGGCGACTCCCGACGGCACCTTTTCCATCACGGTGACTTTCAAGCTGGGCACCGATCTGGACATCGCGCAGGTGCAGACCCAGAACCGGGTGGCGCAGGCCGAAACTCGCCTGCCCGAAGTGGTGCGGCAAATCGGCTTGGTCACGCAGAAGCGTTCGCCTGACCTGACCATGGTGGTGTTCTTGAAGTCCGCCGACGGGCGCTACGACTCCTTGTATTTGCGCAACTACGCCGTGATCCAAATCCGCGACGTGTTGGCGCGTATTCCCGGCATGGGCGATGTGCGCGTGTTCGGATCCGGCGACTACGCGATGCGCCTGTGGCTCGATCCGGGAAAGATCGCCGCCCGCAGCATGGATGTCGATGAAGTACTGGCGGCAGTGCGGGAACAAAACGTGCAAGTCGCAGCCGGCCAGATCGGCGGACAGCCGTCGTTGCCGGGAACGCAGTTCGAGTACATCGTCAATGCGCAAGGCCGGCTGGAAACCGAACAGGAGTTCGGAAACATCGTCGTCAAGAGCGGAGCGAGCGGCGAGACCACTTACTTGCACGATGTTGCGCGGCTCGAACTCGGCCCGGACAACTACGCGTTGCGCAGCATGCTCGACGGCGGACCCGCGGTTGCCATTCCCGTATTTCAGCTGCCGGGCGCGAACGCGCTGCAGCTCTCCGATGCCGTGCGCGTCAAGATGAAGGAGCTCGAGAAGAATTTTCCGGAGGGCGTCAGTTACGAGATCGACTACGACCCCACGGTATTCGTGCGCAGTTCCATTGAGTCCGTGGTCCATACGCTGTTCGAGGCGGTGCTGCTGGTCGTTTTGGTCGTGGTGGTCTTTCTGCAGACCTGGCGCGCCAGCGTCATCCCGCTGGTGGCGGTGCCGGTGGCCATCGTCGGCACGCTGGCTGCATTGCTGCTCGCGGGATTCACCATCAATTCGCTCACCTTGTTTGGATTGGTGCTCGCCACCGGCATCGTGGTCGATGATGCCATCGTGGTGGTCGAAAATATCGAACGCAAGATTGAGTCGGGTTTGAACCCTCATGCAGCGGCGCACGCCGCGATGGGCGAAGTGACTCGCCCCATCATTTCCATTGCCTTGGTGCTGTGCGCGGTGTTCGTGCCGGTCGCGTTCGTCTCCGGACTCACCGGCCAGTTCTACCGCCAGTTCGGCATCACCATTGCGGCGAGCACCATCATCTCGACGTTCAATTCGCTGACCTTGTCGCCGGCGCTCGCCGCGCTGCTGCTCAAGCCGCGCAATTCTCAGCCCGATCTTTTCCAACGCGGCATCAACAAGGTTTTTGGGGGCTTCTTCCGCCTGTTCAATCGCGGATTCGAGAGTGCGTCCGAGCGCTACGGCCATGGCGTGCGGCGGCTGACTGGAATTCGCATCGTCGTGCTCGCCATATTCGCGTGTTTGCTGTTTGGCACCTGGGGCATGTTTCAGCTGGTGCCCGGCGGATTTATTCCCGCGCAGGACAAGCAGTATCTGATCGGCATCGTGCAGTTGCCGGACGCTGCGTCGCTGGATCGCACGGAAAAAGTAGTGCGGCAAATGTCTGCCCTTGCCAAGGAAACTCCCGGGGTCGATCATGTGATCGGATTCTCCGGACTGTCGGTGCAGGGGTTCGTCAATTTGAGCAACACGGCCGTGTTGTTCTTTCCGCTGAAGTCCTTCGATGAGCGCAAGACCAAGGATTTATCGGCGGGCGCCATCGCTCAAGCGCTCAACAAGAAATTCTCGACCATCCAGGACGCGGTCATATTTGCGGTGCCGCCGCCGCCGGTACAAGGACTCGGGACCACGGGCGGCTTCAAGCTTTTCGTGCAGGACCGCGCGGCCCACGGTTACGATGAACTTGCCAGGGTCACCGCCGAAGTCTTGAACAAGGCGCGGTCCGAGCGCCAATTGAATCCCTATGCCACGTACACGACCTTTCAGAACAGCGTGCCGCAGTTGTATGCGGATGTGGATCGGGTCAAGGCCAAGCGCCAAGGGGTGCCTCTCTCGGAAGTGTTTGACACCTTGCAGGCCTATCTCGGGTCGGTGTACATCAATGACTTCAATCGCTTCGGGCGCACCTATCGGGTCTATGCGCAGGCGGAGCCGCAGTTCCGCAACCAACCCGAAGACATTGCGAATCTGAAAATGCGCAATTTGAGCGGCGACATGGTGCCGATGGGCGCCGTCGCGGATATTCGTTTCGAAGCGGGACCCGACCGCGTCTCGCATTACAACGTTTATCTGGCATCCGACATCAACGGGCAGGGTGCACCTGGCGTCTCTTCCAGCGAGGCCACGGCGACCATGGAACGGGTATTGAAAGAAGTTCTGCCGAATGGCTTTGGCTACGAGTGGACCGATCTGACGTTTCAACAGAAGTCGGCCGGCAATACGGCGCTTCTGGTTTTTCCCATCTGCGTCATGCTGGTGTTTTTGATTCT
>Ga0193727_1001114_pt1 | contig 11006 bp, 12 predicted proteins | sample H2c2metaG_FD_143051 | JGI IMG/M metagenome (GOLD analysis project Ga0193727, IMG submission 143051) | Soil microbial communities from a riparian zone of the East river system, Colorado, United States - H2c2 | ecosystem: Environmental > Terrestrial > Soil > Riparian zone | place: USA: East River...
CGTCCGACTCTCAAGATCGCCGAGCTGCTATTGACCGACTCACAGGATCTGATTCACAAGGCAGTCGGGTGGATGTTACGCGAGGTGGGTAAGCGGGATCGCAAAGTGCTGGATCGTTTTCTGAAAAAGCATTATCAGCGGATGCCGCGCACGATGCTACGGTACGCGATCGAGCGGCATCCGGAACGAATTCGGAAGCAATACCTCGCCGGGACTATATGATCGGGTCCGTGATCGTCTACACGGGCCTCGTCATCACGGCCACCGGAATGATTCTGGTCGTCAGGCCGATTGAGCGCCTGCACGTGACCTCTCGCTTGCAAGGGTTCGCCGTGCTTGGCATCGGCGTTCTCCTGACAGGGATCGGAGTCAGCATTCCAACGTCCGAGTCGCGCGTTGAAAAAGCAGAAACCCGGCTCGACGAGTTCATGCCGGCGTGGCAATTCAATGAGCGTCACACGATCAGGATCGCCGCTTCTCCAGAGCGAGTCTTCGAGGCGATCCAGCGCGTCCGCGCCAATGAGATCTCCTTCTTCACCACGCTCACGTGGATTCGGCGAGGAGGACGGAAGGCGCCCGAAAGCATCCTCAACGCGGGGGACAGTACGCCGCTGCTCGACGTCGCGACACGAAACGGGTTCATATACCTCGCCAACGACGTTCCACGAGAGGTGGTCATCGGCACGGTCGTGACGGCTCCGCGCGCGAAACGCGGCGCGCTCACGCCCGAGACGTTCAAGCAATCTCTGCCGGCAGGGACTGCGCTGGCGGCGATGAATTTCCTGGTGACGCCGGACGGCCCGAACGCTTCCATCGTCTCGACAGAGACCCGTGTCTTTGCCAATAGCCCGGAGTCCCGCCGGAGATTCGCGCGATACTGGCGCGTCATCTACCCGGGTAGCGCCCTCATCCGCCGAATGTGGCTGCGTGCGATCAAACGGAGAGCGACGTCGCCAGCAACCCCATGATGCTAGTGGGGCCTTTGCTTCACCCTCGCGCGCGCCAGCCAGCCCTTGGTCCGGAAGAGGATAAAGAACGGCAGCCCCAGGGCGATTAGAACCAGGCCGGCCGCGGACTCGACACGGTACGCCGTCACGCTGTTGACGACCAGCCAGACCGCAACCACGACAAAGAGGGCCGGCACGACGGGATAGCCGGGCGTGCGATATCGGCGAGGAGCGGCGGGGACTTTGTGCCGGAGCACGAAGAGAGATGATCCGACGAGCGCGGTGAACAGCCAGACGGCGAAGATCACCGACGTCGTGATCTGATCGAAGGTGCCCGACAACGCCAACACGCAAGCCCAGATCCCCTGAAACCAGATCGCATTCACGGGCACGTTCGACTTTTCGCTCAGATTCCCCAGCGGACCGAAGAAGAGACCGTCGCGCGCCATGGCGAACGGAACCCGCGCATTCATCATCGTGATCCCGTTCAACGCGCCAATTGCCGCGATGATGAACGCGATCGAGACGATCTGCGCGCCGTAGGATGAGAATGTCTGCGCGGCTCTCGCGGCAACCGGAAGCGCGTCACGATACGCGGTCGAGTTGGACGTCAGTATTTCGCTGAACGGAAGCGCATAGAAGTAGGCGAGATTGGTGACCAGGTACACGAGGATCACGATCAGCATGCCGAAGATCAGGGCGCGCGGCACGTTGCGCTCCGGCTTTTCGATCTCGCCCGCCATCATCGGGAGGTTCGACCACCCTTGATAGGCCCAGAGAGCCGCGAGCATTGCCGCGCCGAATGCGCCCGCTCCGGCGGGAGCGATGCCGGAGGTAGCAGGCGCTTTCAAATGGTCCCACGATCCCGTGCGCGAGAAGAGGAACGCCCCCAGCACTATGACCGCCAACCCGCCCAGCTTTGCGACCGTCGCCGCCCACTGCACTTTGCTGCCCACGTCGATGCCGCGCGCGTTGACCCAGGAAAAGAGGAGAATCACGGCCACGGCTACGACCTGCTGGATGCCGAGTCGCCAGTGAACCACCTGTCCGAGCAGATGAAAATCGTGCGTGGCAAAGACGGCATCGAGCGGGACGAACGAACCAAAGAATGAGGCGAGCGCCGTCGATACCGCGGCGAGCCCTCCGCTCGCCATGATCATCACCGACGACCAGCCGAAGAGAAACGCGATGAGGTCGCCGTACGCCTCCCGCAGAAACACGTACTCGCCACCCGCCTCGGGCATCGTCGCGCCCAGCTCGGCGTAAGTAAGAGCGCCGGCGAGCGAAAGAAGTCCGGCCGCGAGCCAGGCGAGCAGCACCTTCGACGGACTGCCGACGAGCTGCGCCATCGGTGCCGTCTTGAGGAAGACGCCAGTGCCAATGACGCTGAGGACGAGCGCAATCGCATCGCGGAGCGAAAGCGCTCTCGTGAGCTCTCGCGTCGCGGACGTCACTGGCGGTGCGGGCGCGATGGGCGAGCTCATCGCGGTGGGCGGGCTCACTCGGGCGGACGAACTACGTCGTGCGGTCCGGTGTTGCGAATGCCGTAGGTCGGTCGGACGTACTCTTCGGTGGTGGCGATCCCTTCCGACCTGTCGAGCTCGCGATTCTCGCGTTCGATGTTGTCACGCTCCTCCTTGTAGCGCCCATACCACTTGCGCGTGACCTCGCCGGCGAGTTCGCGATTGCCGAGTCCGAACGCGAGCGAAATTGCAAACGCGATTGCGCCGAACAGGATCGCGAACGCCGTCGTGACGATTTCCGTGGCAACGCCCAGCTCCTGGAGCGCCATGAAGGCGGCGAGCAGGACGACGCCGCCCTTTCCAATGCGCGCCAGTGTCGGTCCGCCGTGGAGTCCGCCCGCCGACGCCATGATCAGGCCGCCGACGAAGCTGCCAAGCACAATGCCCACAATCATTATTACGATGGCAGCGATGACGCTCGGGATATAGCTCACCAGCTCCGAGAAGACGTTGGCGAGCGACTGAAGTTGCAGCGCGTTGGCGGCGACGAGCATCACCGCGAACATCACGAACCAGAAGACGAGACTCCCCGCGACGCGCGTCGGGTTGAGGCGCGAGCCCGACCTCTCCACCGCCTCCATCACGCCGCCCCGCTCGAGGATCTGATTGAGATGGATTCGCCGCGCCAGACTCTCGGTTCCCTTCTCGAGCAGTCTCGCCAGGAGATAGCCGGCGAAGAGAATGACGAGCGCGCCGAAGAGCGCGGGGACGTAGCGATAGAGCTGCTCGAAGCTGCTCTGCATTCTGTCGCTGAACGTGAGTGTCATCGTGGTGTCCACTAGAACCTCACATTGAGTAGGGAGTGATTCCCTGGGGAGCGCGCCGCCAGCAGCGCCAGGCTAGCCGGGTTAAAAGTTACACTCAAACGCGGGGGTCCGGCGTCGTTGGGCGCGTCCAGATAGCGCTCGGTGACGATGATTCCCACGAGGCCGCCGACGGCTGCCGTGCCGGCAATGAAATGCGGACCCGGATTGTCGTGATCGAAGATCGTGGCGACACCGGCTCCAATCAGTCCGCCCGCCAACGTGCCCAGGAACACGCGCCCTCCATCGGTCCGGCTGTGATCGTAGCGCTGAACCAGGAACCGGTCTCCGGCGATGATCCCCAGAACGCCGCCTGTCGTCACCGTCGTGGCGATCGCCCTCCCGCTGCTCTTTTCGCCCAGAAATGCGCCGGCTGTCGCGGCGCCAAGAAGCGCGGTGCTCCACAGCGTCTGGATGTCACCAGACGTCACGCGATAGCGGGCGTTGCGCGGATACAGGAGGCCAAGGGGGTAGCCGACGATGCCGGAGCCGAGGATCATCGCGACTTCGGTGCGATCCGAGAGATTGCGCGTGCATCCGCCGGTGGGAGTGCACGTCTCGCTTCCCCTGATTGCTTCCATGGTACCCCAACCGATGAGCGCACCGACGTCGGCACCGAAACCCGTTCCGGTCGCATCGGCCTCCGTCATGTGGCGCGCGACGCTCAATCCCAGAGCGGTTCCCGCCAGCCCTCCGACGAACGCGCCCGCGGCCTGCGCACGATCGCTCGCGTTAAACACGTACATCGTGGCCCAGCCGGCGAGCGTTCCGTTCCGCCCCATGTTGAACGCGAGGTCGCTCTGCGCGCGGGAGATGAACGTCCTGCGCGAAATCTCGGATGCGGCAAAGAAGCTTCCGCCGGCCACGACCAGGTATCCGGCGGTAGCCGCGGCGCCGTTATCCGCGATGGCCGCCGCGAATGTTGGTCCGTACGCAACAAGGCCCAGAATCGTCTGATTCTTGACGAACGCATTGTGCGCGTCGGTCCGCGCAGAGATGACGTCCAACGACAATCGTGAAACGATCGCGCGAATCGCATCCCGATCCACCGCGGAAATCGTGTAGCGCTCCACAACGCCCGTCTTTCGTCCGACGGCGAGCACGTAGATCGAATCGGTTACCGTGTAGAGGCGGGCCTCGGTGAAATCGCCCGAAACAGGCCACCACGGAGCACGCAGCGCGGCGCGTTCGGCGATGTACGGCGTTATGACGACCAGCCGTCCGGCGCTGTCGAAGGGAACGGGTCGCTCGACGACCTGCGCCCGAGCGCTGGCAGTGGCGACAAGAAGGATGGCGCCCACTGTTGCGAGGCGTCGAAGTGACATCATCTATGTTCGGGTTCCGCGGTGGATGTCGAAGATAGCGCTGCGGCGGCACTTGCCACAGATCAACCAGTCACGCTGGCGCGCATAGCCGAGGCCAAAGGATCCGCCGCCGATCTCCCGCCGAGTCATTGCTGCGTTGCACCTCGGACACATTGGCATCTTGCCGGCCACGAACTCGTCGCGAATCCGTTGCAGCTCGCCCGCGCTGTACTGCGCGAGATCCTTGTCGGATGGCTGATCGGCGTCCGCGGGTGCCCCTTTCGAGGAATCATCATCCATCATCAGTCAGGAATCCGCACCACGATCTTGCCGAACTGCTGCCCGCTCTGGAGGCGCTCGAACGCCTGTCGTCCCTGCGAGATGTCGAACACAGAGTCGACGAGCGGCGTTAGATGCCCCGCGTGGAACTCACTCGTGACGGCCTCGAACTCCGCTTCGTTCCCCATCGTCGAGCCCATGATGTCCCACTGATTCCAGAAGAGGCGACGCACATCCATCTGTACGATGGGTCCCGACGTCGCGCCGCACGTCACCAGCCGGCCGCGCCGGCCGAGCGCGCCGAGCGACTGCGCCCAGCTCGCTTCGCCGACGGTATCGAAGACGACGTCAACGCCGCGCTTGAGCGTGCGCGCCCTGACCTCCTTCCCCACATCGGATGTCGCGTAGTTGATCACGTGCTCGGCGCCCAGTCCGCGCGCCAGCGCCAGCTTTTCGTCGCTGTGCGATGTGACCCACGGAATCGCACCGATCGTGCGCACGATCTCCAGGGCCGCGAGCGCGACGCCGCCGCCGATTCCCCAGATGAGGACGTTGTCCGATTTTTTGACGCGGGCGCGGGTCACGACCATTCGCCACGCGGTGAGCGTGGACAGTGTGAACGCGGCGGCTTGCTCGACGGGTTTCCCCTTTGGAATCTCGCGCGCGTTGCGCGCCGGGATCACGATGTATTCCGCCAGCGTGCCGGGCGCGTGCTCGCCAAGCAGCTTGAAGTTGACGCAGAGCGAGTGCTCGCCGGCCAGGCAGAACTCACAGGTGTGATCGCTGAGGCCGGGATTGACGATGACGCTATCGCCGACCTTGAGCTGGTTGTCAGATGTTCCGCTCAGGTCGCCGATCGCGTCGACGATGCCCGTGGCGTCGGCCCCGAGGATCCAGGGCGGGGTGATCTTGACGCCCGGCATTCCGGCGACGACGAACAGGTCCAGATGGTTGAGCGCTGCCGCTTTGACGCGGACGCGGATCTCGCCGCGCTTGGGCTCGGGCTTCGGCAGATCGGTGCGGTACTCGATCTGGTCGAGCCCGCCGTGCGCGGAGATGGTGAGTCCTCGCACGCGATTATCGGAGCGTTATATTGAGTCGCATCAAGCGTTCTACGCGCATCACATAAGTGTTAGTGAATTGATACGTCCGTACGCATCACGAAAATACCCAGTTTGATTTCCATCCGCCCGGATAAGGCTGAATGCTCCCCATAAAAGTTCCCCCTCTCGGCGAGTCGATCGTTGAAGCCACCGTGTCACGGTGGCTCAAGAAAGAGGGCGATGTCGTTGCCGCCGGTGATACGCTGGTCGATCTCGAGACCGACAAGATCACCGTAGAAGTCCCGGCACTCAAACCAGGCGTTCTAGCCAAGCGCTCGAAGGCCGAGGGCGAGGTCGTGCACGTCGACGACGTGCTGGGCGAACTGGATGAGACAGCGGTTGGGGCTGCCGTCGCATCGGCACAAACCGCGGCTCCCGCGGCAAAGGCTCCGGCGCCGGCTCCAGCTGCCGCGGCTCCGCCAGCACCTTCGCGCAGTGCCGCGCCACCTCCTGTTGCTGAATCCGGAACGACAAAGTCGTCGCCGGCGGCGCGACGCGTTGCCGAAGAGCGCGGTATCGACATCGCGGCAGTGGCCGGGACTGGTCGAGGCGGCGTGGTGTCGAAGCCCGACGTGCTGGCTGCGCCGACAGGCGGTGACCGCGCGCCCGTTGCGGCGCGGGGTTCGACTTCTGCGCCCAGCACTCCGATGCGCAGCGGAAATGGGGCCGCACCCGGCGAGCGTGAGACGCGCGAGAAGATGTCTACGCGCCGGAAGCGCATCGCCGAGAATCTGCTGCAGTCGCAGCACGCGACGGCGCACCTCACGACGTTCAATGAAGTGGACATGTCGGCGCTCAACGCGCTGCGCGACAAGTTCAAGGAAAAGGTCGAGAAGGAGCACGGCGTCAAGCTGACGTTCATGCCTTTCTTCGTGAGAGCCGTGTGTCAGGCGCTCAAGCAATTCCCGACGATCAACTCCCAGGTGGATGGCGAGACCATCGTCTACAAGCATTACGTCAACATGGGAATCGCGGTTGCGTCCGAGCAGGGACTCGTCGTGCCGAACGTCAAGGATGCGGACCGGAAAGGGATTATTGGATTGAGCGGCGAGATTTCTGAAGTCGCCAAGCGCGCGCGCGATGGCAAGCTGACGATGGATGATCTCACCGGCGGCACCTTCACGATCACCAACGGCGGCGTATTCGGCTCGCTCGTGTCGACGCCGATCATCAACTATCCGCAGGTTGGAATACTCGGCCTGCACAAGACGCAGGACCGGCCGGTTGCGGTGAACGGCCAGGTCGTCATCCGGCCGATGATGTACATCGCGCTCTCTTATGACCACCGCATCGTCGAAGGCCAGCAGGCGGTGCTATTCCTCGTACGCGTGAAGGAGCTCATCGAAGATCCGGCCGCGATGCTTATCGAATAAATGATCGACTGCGATGTAGCGATCATCGGTGGCGGACCCGGTGGATATGTAGCAGCAATTCGCGCCGGCCAGTTGGGGCTCAATACAGTTTGCATCGAGATGGACAAGACCTTGGGCGGCACGTGCGTCAATGTCGGGTGCATCCCATCCAAGGCACTCCTTACATCTTCGGAACACTATGAGTTCGCGCGATTGCACGCGGCCGAGCACGGTGTGACGATCGGCGATGTGAAACTGGATCTGCCGACGATGATGAAGCGCAAGGACGCCGTCGTGGGGGCGAACACGCGGGGAGTCGAGTACCTCTTCAAGAAGAACAAGGTGGTGTGGGCGAAGGGGCGTGGCACGCTCAAGAAGGGCAATGTGATCGATGTCGCAGGTACTGACGGAAAGGCGGAGCAGTACCGCGCGAAGAACGTGATCATCGCGACCGGGTCGGTTCCCATCGAGCTGCCCTTCCTGAAATTCGATGAGAAGCGTGTGCTCTCGAACATCGGCGCGCTGACGATTCCCGAAGTGCCAAAGAATCTGCTCGTGATCGGCGGCGGAGTGATCGGGCTCGAGCTCGGCTCCGTCTGGCGCCGGCTCGGCGCGAAGGTGACAGTCGTCGAGCTGATGCCGACGATTCTTCCGGGAAACGACGAAGAGGTCATCAAGGAAGCCGACAAGATCTTTCGCAAGCAGGGACTCGACATCCGTGTGGGATCGAAGGTCACAGGCGCGAAGGTCGAGGCGAACCGGGTTATCGTCGACGTCGAGAAGGATGGAAAGTCGGAGAAGATCGAGGCGGACTACGTATTGGTGTCGGTTGGTCGGAAGTCGTTGCTCACCGGTATCGATGCCGCGGTCCTGGGTCTTGCTTTGAGCGAACGAAATGAGATTCTGGTGGATGCGCAGATGCGCACAAATCTCCCGAACGTTTATGCGATCGGAGACGTCGTCGGTGGGAAGCTTCTCGCGCACAAAGCCGAAGACGAGGGAGTGGTCGCGGCCGAGGTGATCGCGGGGCAGAAATCGCATATCGACTACAAGTCGATGCCGTCGGTGGTTTACACGTGGCCGGAGATTGCGACGGTCGGGCTCGCCGAGCACGAGGTGAAGGCGAGCGGACGTCAGTACAAGACCGGCAAGTTCCCTTTTTCCGCGAACGCGCGCGCGCGCACAGCCGGTGATACTGTAGGGTTTGTAAAGTTCATCGCCGACGCCGAGACCGACGAGCTGCTTGGCGCGCACATGATCGGGCCGGGTGTGTCGGAGCTGATACAGGAGGCGGTGCTGGCGTTCGAGTACCGCGGCTCCTCGGAGGATATTGGAATCACGGTGCATTCGCACCCGACGCTGAGCGAGGCGGTGAAGGAAGCTGCGCTCGGCGTTCTTGGCAGGTCACTTCAGATATGATTGGAAAAAACGAATGCCGACGCTCGCCGCACCACCCCAGCTAATAGTTTTCGAACCGATGAATCGGACCATCAGGCCGCTGGTCGCGGCCGACCGCAGCGGCGTGTTCAGGATTCTCGAGAGCGCGGGGAATTTCACGCCCGAGGAAGTGGCGATCGCGCTGGAGCTGATCGACGAGTGGCTCGAGCTGGGGGAGCATAGCGGGTATCTCACGTACGTTCTCGAGGGCCGGGAGGGCGACGTGTCCGAGGTCCTTGGCTACGTGACGTTCGGCCCGACGCCGCTCACGGAATCGACGTTTGATTTGTACTGGATCGCGGTCGACAAGCTGAAGCACCGCGGGGGCGTCGGGAAGCGCCTCCTCAAGTTCACGGAAGAGGAGATCGTCCGGCGCGACGGGAAGATGTTGCTGATCGAGACGTCGTCGCAGGAGACGTACGGCGGGACGATCCAGTTTTACGAGCGGACCGGGTACGAGCTGGTCGGAAAGATTCCGGAGTATTACAAGCCCGGCGATGACAAGCTGATTTTCGCGAAGAGGCTGGTGTCCAGCGTTCCTCTTGACGAGGTAGTGCCAGCAGTCGTTGAGTGATGCCTGACTTACGCACCCGCATGGTGCAGGGAGCCGCCATGGCTGCGGCGGCAACAGTAGTTAACCTGGCCGTACGGAGCGCCCGAGGATTGGACACTCTATCGGCGCCGCTCATGCTGCTCTTACTCGCCTTGTGCGCGGCCGCGGGGACCGTGGGTGGGGCGGCCTACTTCGCAACGGAGACAGTCCGCGCCCGTGGTGGCTGGCGGAAGACCGCCGTTAACGTCGCTACATTACTCGTCTTTTGTGCCGTCGCGATCGTGCTCCTGATCGTCGTCAGTCTAACAGGGCTTTTAGGGAAGTGAGACCTGCCGCCTAACGAACGTTGCAGCAGACAAGCACTTTTCGGATGCGGCTTCGCCGCAATGGTGATAGTGTGCTTGCAGCTGAACTAAGGCGTTAGACACACCCAATTACTTACTGTGTGGTCGAGTGATTTCGAAATTGCCGAAGGCCAATGGTTCGGCGAATGGTTGCACGGCGAGGTGGGAGCGAACATCCACCTTGAGCAGCACGGCTTCATGCCGGATCGCCTTCGCTCAGCGGCGGGCCGGATCCAGGCCGATCGGCCCGCTGACAAGCAGTTCGTCGGCGTCGTTCCGTGGCTGAGTGCCTTCAACGCGTTCACGGCGCCCGGCCGGTATATCTACTTTTCGCGGCGGCTCCTCGAGCGCTGCCCTCACGAGGACGCAGTCGCCTTCGTGATGGCGCATGAGATCGCGCATCACGACCTCGGGCATCTTGACCTCTTCAGCGGCTCCTTCGCGAGGCATGCGGCGCGTCTCGACACCGGAAGACTTGCCATTCTGTTTTTCCGCATGCTGCAGAAGCGAATTTACAGCCCGGAATGGGAGCTCGATGCGGATCGGCGAGCGATCGACCTGTGCCTGAAGGCGAAGTACGACATCGCGAAGTGCCTCTATCTGTTTCACATCTTGGAGATGGTCGCCTTGGACTACGGCGACTTAAAGATGGTCTACGGGTTGGATCCTGAATCAGACCAGGAGCTCTCCGCGGAAGCCAGCGTTATAACAAAGGCCCGGATTTGGCTCTATACCCGCCAGCGTGGATACTTACCGATTCAGGATCGGCGGGCTGAACTGATGCGCTACCTCGCCGAGACTCATGGTATGCGAGACATTCGCCCGCGGGGTGCCTAACGTGCGATGCAGCAAACGAGGGCGCTATGGAACGCGGCTTCGCCGCGTCTTATGATAGGCGCTCGCAGCTGAACTTGGGGGTTTGGGTAACTACGAACCCGGTCTGAATGGGAGGACTTGTGCGTCGGGCAACCCGCTCATGGCAACGAACCTTCGTGACAGTCGCCGCCGCGATAACGCTTCTAACGGGCTGCGGCAAGATCCGCGGGGAGATGGATGCGAAGTTCGGCGATCAACATTTCAAGACGGCGATCTCCTTGATCGAGTTGTATCGAGTCCGACATGGCACCTATCCAGCCAACCTCTCGGAACTCGACTTTAGCGGCGACTGGGATGCGATCGCGCTCAACTCAGTTGCTTATCGCCGATTGGACAACGGGTACGAGCTCAATCTGACACGCGGTTGGGTAGGCAAGCCAACGCTCGCGTATCCAGCCGCGTTTTGGACAGGGCTCGGCTTGCGCGCGACGAATGTTGGGCACCTTCCCCCGGCTACCTAACAAAGGTTGCAACTGACAAGCACT
>Ga0193727_1001115_pt1 | contig 11006 bp, 6 predicted proteins | sample H2c2metaG_FD_143051 | JGI IMG/M metagenome (GOLD analysis project Ga0193727, IMG submission 143051) | Soil microbial communities from a riparian zone of the East river system, Colorado, United States - H2c2 | ecosystem: Environmental > Terrestrial > Soil > Riparian zone | place: USA: East River...
GTTAAATCTCTATATGAAGCTGAGAATCCCGAGCGCGTCAGCTCGCGCACGCACATTGATCGTCGCCGGTACCCTGCTCGTCTCGCTCGTTACGGGTGGCTGGCTGCTGCAGCGTGGTGCTCACACCGGAACGTTTACGGCATTCGAAGGCGAGCGGCTTTTCGAGAACGTCCTCCGTCAGATACAAACGGACTACGTCGATACCGTCTCGGACTCGGCGCTCTACCGCAAGTCGGTGGACGGGATGCTCTACGAGCTCAGAGATCCGTACTCGACCTTCCTTCCGCCCGACCGGTTTGCGCGCCTCAACGAGACTACGTCGGGAAATTACGCGGGCCTTGGGCTTGAGGTGGATCTGCGCGACGGCTGGCTGATCGTGGTCGCGCCGGTCGCTGGTGGCCCGGCGGAGCGCGCGGGGATTCAGCCTGGGGATCGCATCATCGAGATCGCCGGCAAGCCAACGAAAGGCTGGACGAACGAGGAAGCGGCCAAAGTGATCCGCGGGAAGCCGGGCAGTTCCGTCACGCTCAAGCTCGAGCGTCCCGGAGTCTCCGTCCCAATCGTGCTGACGCTGCAGCGCACGACGATCCATCAAAGTGCGGTGCGCCGTGCGTCAATGCTGTCTGAAGGTGTTGGTTACATAGACCTCAAGGCGTTCAGCGATTCCACCGGTAAGGAGCTCAACGGCGCGATATCGGGTCTCCTGGCGCACGGCATGAGGACTCTCGTGCTGGACCTGCGCACCAATCCGGGCGGTTTGCTCAATCAAGGCGTGAAGGTGTCGGATCTCTTTCTCGATCCGGGGCAGAAGATCGTCAGCATGCGCGGCCGCGAGCCCGAAGCGAACCGGGAGTACGCCGACACGGCGAAGCAACGGTGGCCAAACCTGCCACTGTTGGTGCTGGTCGATGGTCGCAGCGCGAGCGCGGCCGAGATCGTCGCCGGCGCGCTCCAGGACCACGACCGCGCGGTTATCATCGGAACGCCGACATATGGGAAGGGAAGCGCGCAGAGCGTGGTCTCGTTCGGACCGGAGGGCGGCCTCAAGATCACGACGGCACGGTGGTTCACGCCCGTGGGTCGCTCGATAACCCGGCGCCAACCGAGTGACGACGAGACTGACGATCAGCTCCCGGCCATTCGCGAGAAATTCCGCACCGACGCCGGCCGCACCGTGTATGGCGGAGGCGGAATTACGCCCGACGTCATCGCTGGTGACAGCACCGTGCCGGTGGCCGAAGGAATCTTCATGCGCGCGCTTGGCGCGAAGGCCGGTCATTTCAGAGATGCCGTCACGGACTACGCGCTGTTTCTGAAGGGCACGAGTGGAGTCGTGACGCCGGATTTTGTCGTGACGCCCGACATGCGCGACCAAGTCTGGAACAGGATGAAGGCGCGCGGAGTCGAGATTCCGCGCAACGTTTACGACGAAGCAGAGCCGCTGGTGTCGCGCATGATCGCGTTCGACATAGCGCGATACATTTTCGGGAGCGAGGCCGAGTTCCGGAGGCGGGTCTCTTCCGACAAGCCTCTGCAAAAGGCGCTGGAGCTCGCGCGCGGGTCAAAGTCGGAGAAGGATCTCCTCAAGAAGGCGACCGCGGCCGCTCCCGCACCGGACAGTCTCGGTGTGGACGGCGGAGCGCAGCAGTGACCGAGCGGGTCTTCATCATCGGACCAGGCCACGTAGGGCGCGGACTCTTCCGCGCCTTTCGCGCCTCTGGGGTCGACGTTGTCGGGTTGCACGGCAAACGGTCATCGGGGGTATCTACATCGACGGGAAGTATTCCACCCGACGCAGCACGAGCCAATGTGGTGATTGTCTGCGTGCGTGACTCGCAGCTGGACGAGACGATCGAGGAAGTGATCGGCGCGGCGAACGATGGCCGCATCGCCCGCGACAGCGTGATCCTCCATACCTCGGCGATCGCCGAGCCGGCGGGGCTCGCTGCGTTGAGCGAAGCGGGATTCCCCGGCGGAACGTTCCATCCGCTTGTGCCATTCAGCGATCCCGAATTAGCCGCCGAGATGCTGCGTAAGGGGTGGATCGGAATCGATGGCGATAACGCTGCGAAGAACGCGTCACGACGTCTGGCTGGTCACGTTGGAGCACGGGTGCTCGAGATTCCGCCCGGAAAGAAGGGAGCGTACCACGCGGCGGCGGTCATCTCCTCGAACTTCCCTGTGGTGCTGGCCTCGGTGGCCGGGCATCTCCTTCACGACATTGGGATTCCGGACGCGAGCGCGTACCAGGCGGTCGAGAGCCTTATGAGCGGGGCGCTCGCCAATATGATGCAGACGCTACCCGACGACGCGTTGACGGGACCGATCATGCGGGGCGATGCGGAGACGGTGGGGAAGCACCTGCGCGCGGTGCAGGGGCACGGCGCGGCGTCGGAGGTCTACCGCGCGCTCTCGGCGGCCGCGATCGAAATCGCGCGGCGACGCGGGGTCGACGACAAGAAGTTGTTGGCGGTTAGCGGGTTGCTGAGGTCACGGAAGTAGGATTCCTGGGGCTTTAGCAACCACAAAACTGAAGCGGGGAGCCCACAGCATCGCAGCTAATCGCTGAGAGCTTTTCATAGTGGCGTTAAAGTCATTTCTGGTCCGTTCTCGTGGCATCAACGAATATCGCTACGCGCGGTGGTGTCCGACTCCATTTACCGCCGGAAAAGCTCCAGGCGATTAGCTGCAAAGCTGACCGCTCCCTGCTTTTGTTTTGTGGATGTCAGCCGTCGAGCAACGAACACTGACTATACAGCCTTAGAAAGCCCCTGCCGCCTGATCCACAACCTTCGCCCCTTTCGGAACGACGAACCGGAAGCTCGCCCGACTGAGCGTGGGGTTCGCCGTGAAGCTGGTGATCACGACGTGCCTCTTCAATCCGTTCGCGGTCTCGATGTCGAACTGTCTGATACTGGAATCGGCATCGTCGATCCAGACCTTGGCACTCGTGAAATTCGGATTGGGGCGCTTGGGGACCAGCGTGACTGCATGCGTGGAGCGTCCGCCGAGCGTGGCGGTCCCGGAGGACGTCACCGTGAAGCGCGTGCGTGTCGAGTCTAGAAACTCTCCGGCAGGATCCATAGCGCCGGCGCCCGCTCCTTTGGCCGGCATTCGCATGACCTGCCCCGGCGTGCTGCTCGGGAGGTAGACCCAGAGCGCGGATCCATCGGCAGCGACGCGATCACCACTTTCGAAATTGATGCTGAGAAGATTCGGTTTCTTTCGCAGGATCACTCCGCTCGTGGTTTGCGTGCTGCCTGTGAGCGGGTTCGTAAGGGTCTGTGTGAACCCGGCGCGCATGGTGTTGAGACGCGAGTAGGCGGCAACCGCTCTGTCCATTACTGCATCCGCGCTCTGCGCACGCGCGGTGCCTGGCATTGCGGCGAGGGCGACTGTAACGAGCGCCGCTGAGGCGAAGTACGTGATCTTTCTCATAGTGTTGGCGTACCCGGCAGAGCTTAAGCCGTTCCTGTTCTGAGCGGAGGAATGTTGCGGCCGATAGCGGCCGCAACGGCGCGAAGCTCTCCCACGAGTTGCGCGAACTGATCCGGATAGAGTGACTGTGCGCCATCCGACAACGCGCGATCGGGCTCGGGATGTACTTCGATGATCACGCCGTCCGCGCCGGCGGCGACCGCTGCACGCGCCATCGGAATCACCTTATCGCGCAACCCGGTGCCGTGACTTGGATCCGCGATGATTGGCAAGTGTGAAAGACGATGCACGATTGGAATGGCCGTGAGATCGAGCATGTTGCGCGCGGCCGGGTCGAAGCTTCTCACTCCGCGTTCGCACAGGATCACGTTCTCATTGCCTTCGGCCAGGATGTACTCGGCGCTGAGAAGCATGTCGTTGATGGTCGCCGCCATTCCGCGCTTGAGCAGCACCGGCTTTTTCATCCTGCCGACCGTCTTGAGCAACGAGTAGTTCTGCATGTTGCGCGCGCCGATCTGGATGCAGTCGGCGACATCGGCCACCATGCGCGCGCCCTCGTCATCCATCGCCTCGGTAACGATCGGCAGTCCCGTCTCCTTTCGCGCACGCGCGAGGAGCTCGAGCCCCTTCTTCCCTAGTCCCTGGAACGAGTAGGGAGAGCTGCGCGGCTTGAATGCGCCGCCTCGCAGAGCCGTTCCGCCGGCCGCTTTCACGATTCGCGCGGCCGACAGAATCTGCTCCTCGGATTCCACGGAGCAGGGACCGCCTATCACGACGACGCTGTCGCCGCCAACGCTGACGCCCGGGGCAAGCTCGACGACAGTATTCTCGGCGCGCCACTCGCGCGACACCTGCTTGTACGGCTGCGTGACGTGAATGATCTGCGCAACGCCTGGCAGCGCCTCGATTCGCGATGCATCGACGCGGCCATCGTTTCCAACGAGGCCGACGGCCGTGCGCTGGGCGCCGGGCATCGGTCTCGCCTCGTAGCCCATCTCCTTGATGATATCGACCACGCGATCGACGTCTTTCGCCGTCGCGTCGTGCGCCATGACGACTAGCATTTTAAGCGATGACTTGGGCTGTCTCGGCGGCTTCGGAGGGCTCGTCGTGCAGCTGTGGTGTGTGCGCGGGATGCGCGGGTGAAATGGTCTCGTCGACAGTCCTGCCGCGCATGCGGACGCTGACCAGCGACGATACGCCGGGCTCCTGCATCGTGACACCATACACGGCGTCGGCGGCTTCCGTCGTCGTGCGCGGGTTGTGCGTGATCACGATGAACTGCGTTTTGGTCTTGAAGCGGTTCAGCATGCGAACAAAATGTCCGATGTTCTGATCGTCGAGCGGAGCATCTACCTCATCGAGCAGGCAGAACGGGCTTGGCTTGGTGAGAAATATTCCGAACAAAAGCGACAGTGCGACGAGAGCCTTCTCTCCGCTCGAGAGCAGATGGATTCTCTGGGTGCGCTTTCCACGGGGCGACGCATGGATCTCGATGTCGCCTTCGAGGGGCTTGTCCGGGTTCTCGAGACGAAGATCGCACTCCCCGCCGCCGAACAGCGTCATGAAGATGTTCCTGAAATTCTCCCGGACCTGGACGAACGTCTGAAGGAAAAGCTCGCGCGCAGTGGTGTCGATCTCGCGGATCGCCTGCTGAAGCGAGCTCTTCGCGGAATTGAGATCGTCTCGCTGCGTGGTGAGGAAGCTGAGGCGTTTGGTTTCCTCCTCGTGCTCCTCGATTGCCAGAGGGTTGACGGGACCCAGAGCGTCCAGCTGCTCTCGAACCAGCGCCGCCTCGCCGCGAAGTGTCTCGTCGTCGAGATCCAGCAGCTCGGCGCCGGCCAACAGCTCGTCCACCGGCTTCTTCCATTCTGCTTCCAGCCGTTCCCGAATCGCGGCGCGGCGCCCGGAGAGCTCGGTGTAACGAAGCTCCGCGGCGTGGAGCTCCTCGCTCAACGCGGATGAGTGGCGGCGCATCTCGACCAGAGCATGTTCCTCGTTCGTGAGTCGCTCGTCCACTTCGCGCACCGCGCGCTCGGCGTCCGAGAGTAGTCCTTCGGCGTCCTCGAGCGTTGCATGCCGCGCGTCGAGATCGCTCTGCCATTGTGATATCTGCTTGGTGAGCTGCCCGTCCGCGCTCGAAAGCGTGGAGAGCTCGACCTGTAGCGATTCGACCCGCCCCGACGCCGAGGCGAACTCCTCGCTCAGATGACGCTCGCGGTCAGACGCCACTTCGAGCTGCGCCTGCGCCTGGGCGCGCCGGATCTGGCTGGCAGTGCGCTGCTCCCGCGCTTCGTCCTGCGTGCGCTCGGCGGTCGCGAGCAACTCTCGCGCTGCCGCGACAGCCGCTTCACGCTCCGTAATCCGGGTCTGGATTTCGCGCGCGTGGGCTGCGACGGTTTCGATTCGCTTAACCGTGGATGCGACGCGTTCAGTGAGTCTGTCGATCAGGGCACGTGCTTCGGCAGCCTCACGGACGGCGCGCTGATGCTGGCGCGCGAGCGATGCCGCGCGGTCAGCGGCGTCAGCATTGTCACGCGCGGCTTGTGCCGCCGCCTCGTGCGCGACGATTGCCGCGCGCTCCGCCGAAGCAAGAGCCGCCCGCTCGGATTCGGCGATGACCGCCGCGCTATGCCGCGCGGTACCGCTGTTCGCGGCGCCTTCCTTGAGCTCGGTGATTTCTGCACGCCGGCGCAGCGGACCCGGTCCGGATTCCGCGGCCGGCAGCCAGATCGCGCCGCGGGCGTCGACGAATGCCGTCCCGTTTTCCATGGAGGTCACGTGTCCGAGCAGCGTCCTTACCCAGCCGCTCGCAGCCTCGGTGGAATCGACCATCGCGGCGAGTCCGGAAGCGCCTTCGCGAACTTCGGGCGCAGGGCCGTTGGCGGGATTAACTGGTAGCAGTAACAGCGGGCCTGGCGCGGCCGATGCATGCCAAGCGCGCACTGCCTCGGCCACGCCGCTGTCGCGAATCAGAACCGCATTCACGGTCGGGCCAAGGAACCGTTCCACGAGCGCGGCGGAGGCGACGTCGGCACCGATGAAGTCGCTGAGCGGGCCGAGTATCGCGCCTTCGCCGAAGATGCCCTTTTCCTTGAGGAGCCTCGCGGCGGCGGGGGCCAAACCAACGCGCTCTTTTTCGAGCCCCTCGAGCGCGCTGAGCTTCGCGCTCAGTGACGTGTACAGCTCTTCGGCGCGCAGTAGCTCCGACCGCGCCGCGCTCTCACGCTCGCGCGCCTGATGTTGCGCATCCCTCGCATTATCGGCCGCTGCGGTCGTGTCGGCGACGCGCGAAGCTGCGATAGCGGCCGCGTCTTCGGCGGCGGCGAGCTCTCGACGGCTGCTTTCGGTAACGTCGAAAAGGTGCGTCTGCTCCGTCTCGAGCGCCGATTTCCGCGCAGCAAGCTCGTCGCGCTCACGTTCCGCGCTCTGATAATCCAGATCGGCTCGGTGCAGCTCTTCGCGCAGATCGCGGAGCACCCGCTCACCCTGCTCGACATTGAAGCGCGCGGTGCTGAGACCCGCGCGCACTTCTTCCTCTCTCCGCGCGTCAGCGGCCAACGACTCTTCCGCGGTCTGAAAAGCGGCTTTCAATTGTGCGAGCTCGGTCGAAGCACGCTCCAGTTCGCCGCTCACGCGGCCGGCTATCGCGTCACCCTCACGCCGCTCTTCCTCGGCGCGCTCGCGGCGGGACATCGCGTTGCGCAATCGCTCCTCGGCAACCGCGATTTCGCCGCGCAGCGCCTGGGTGCTCTCACGCTGGTCGGACACCAGTCTCGCCAACTCGGTACGGCGGGCCTCGCCAGTGGTTCTCTCGTTCAGCGCCGCGTCGCGCAAGGCTTCGGCGTTGCGCAGGCGCTCTTCCTCCGCCGGAACTTCGGTGCGCAGCAACGTGACGCGCTCCTCCAGACGAGAGAGCTCGCCGCGCCACGCGTCCATCTCGCGGGCCGCGTGCGCGACTTCGAGCGTGAAGCGGCGCGCCATCAGCTCGGTGTAACGCTCCGCACGCTTTCTCTGTCGCGAAAGAGAACGAACCTGGCTCTGGACTTCAGCGATCAGATCGTCGATGCGGCCGAGATCCGTCGTTGTCTCCTCGAGACGACGTTCGGTGCTCCGCTTACGGTCGCGATACAGGCCGACACCGGCGGCTTCCTCGAACAGCTCACGGCGGTCGTCGGGTCTGTCGCTAAGCAGAGCGTCGACCATTCGAGCTTCGATGACGACACCCGAATCCGCGCCCAATCCCGTGCCGCGGACCATATCGTGAATGTCACGAAGCCGGCAAGCCGCGCCATTGAGGAAATAATCGCTCTCGCCCGATCGGCTCAGTCGCCTGGTAATGACGACCTCGCGGAACGGGATGTCGAGCGTGCCGTCGTCGTTCTCGAAATGGAGCGAGACCTCAGCGAGGTTTACAGCACGGCGCGCGGACGATCCCTGAAAGATGACTTCTTCCATCTTCGCGCCGCGAAGAGTCTTCGCGCGTTGCTCGCCGAGGACCCATCGCACGGCATCGGAGACGTTCGACTTGCCGCAGCCGTTCGGGCCGACGATCGCGGTCACGCCGGGCTCGAACACCATCTCGGTGCGATCGGCGAACGACTTGAATCCGTGAATCTCGAGCTTCGATAAACGCACTAAGGCGCTCTCCCCGTTCGATAAACGAGCACGGGCTTGAGGCCCGCACCGCGAAGTGTTCTGATCAGCGGGGCCGACTGATCGGCCCTTGCGAAGGCGCCCGAGTAGATCAGCGCGCCCCCGTCATCCTGCATCAACGCGTAGACCTGCAGTCCGCGCGCCGCGTACTTATCGAGAACTGCGCTGACAGCGTCGCCGATGCCGCCCTGTGTCGGAACGCTGTCGACGACGAGTGCGAGCGGCGTCCGTGTGACGCTGACGCCGGTGGTATCCCTGATGATTCCCGAACTCCGAAGAGCAAGCAGAAGTGAGTCAGCCTGATTTCTCGTGGTATACGCGCCGGCGGTCACTTGATACCATGTCGATCGTTCCGGGCCAAATACGACAGGCGAGACCGCGGCGGCTGGAAGTTCCGCGCCATTTTTCCTGACGAACAAGTTAGCACCTTCAGCCGTGTTTGCGACAAGCAATTCCACCGTAAAAAGGGCTGCCGATGCGGAGTCATTGACATTTGCGGGCGGAGCGACGTAGAGAGTTTCTGGCGGCGGACGCGGCGGAGGAGGCGTCGGAGCAGGAATCGGCTTGACTATAACCGGCCGGGCCGGCACAACGGCGACCGACCGACGCTTCGCGCCAACGCGTGCCAGCATGATCGCTCCGCCCACAGCGGCGATCAGTAGAAGTGCGATCACGGCGAGGGCCGGATAGAACCACCGGTGCCGCCTCCAGCTGGCAGCACGCGCGGTGATCATCAAGTTGGCAGCACGCGCGCTGGTCCTCCAGCTGGCTGCGCGGGCAGTGATGTTGTGTAGCGGAATCTTGAGTGTCGGAGTGGGGGACGCGACACGCGCTACCACGAGCGCCGACGGCGCACCCGGAAGATCTGCGTCCTTGACCAGCACTGCGCCATCGAGCTGGTCGATCAGATCACTCAGTCCCGGCGAATCGCTCGGTGCGACGAGGAGAAGAAGCGAGGCCGCCTCACTGAATCCTTCGGCCAGCTTCGTCCACCTCGTACTGCGAAGGATCTCCTCGTCGATCTGCGGATCCGTCCCGCTCGGCATCACGAAAAGATTATCGGTGCCTTCGAGCGGGTAGCCGATCTTGTTGAACGACACCCCGTACAGAAAGCTATCGGTGATGCCGTGCGGGTCTTCGTCCTTGACGAGAGAGCGGAGGGAAGGGATGTCGCCGACGAGATCTCCAACGACGACGCGCCGGTGAGCTGCTTCTGATCGCGCGATGCCGAGCGCTACGTGGGCGGCGGCGATCGGATCGGACGAGGTGACGACAACTGCGGAGTAACTGCCCAACAGTGATGCTATCTGCCTGCCAGCGTCTTCCCATGCTACTGGACGTCCGCTGGAGACACGCGTCGTCAAGGGGATCCCTCGTAAACCCAGTACGCGCGCTTCGACGCGCGGCCGACCTTCTCGGCTTCATCCTTCGTGGCAAATGGTCCCATCACCACGCGGAAAATCGGCGAGCCACCAATGGTTGTCGAGGTGACGTGCGCCGAGCTGGCGCCGACCTTGATGGTGCTCGCGAGCGCCTGCGCCTTGTCGTCGGTGAGGAGCGCGGCGAACTGAACAGTGAATCCGGAAGTCGGCCGCGTTATCGGAGCGACGGCTGCCGATGTATCAACGGGAGGTGTCACCGGCGGCGGAGAGGTCGATGGAGTCGAGCTCGCCGCGAGCGAATCGTGCGGCGCGCTGTCGCCGGGGAATGTCACGGGCTGATCGAGTCCCTGAGGTCGCGGGCGGAAGCCATCCCAGGCGAAGAAATACCAGAAGTCTTTGGCTCCGCCCGTGACGGTTGACTTCACCGACAGCTTTTCGGGATCGACGAGCGTGACATCCTTCGAGCTAAGAAGAGCGAGGTCCCCGTCGGGGGTGATCACCGGCAGATCGGTCGCCCAGCGGGTGGGCACCGCGCCGACGAGCCTGTTCGTTCCGATCGCGATCACCCACGCGGAATCCCCTTTGGGAAATTGGGCGAGGAGGTATCGGCCGAGCGGGTCCATGCGAAGATCGGCAGGTGGCGCGGGAAGGACGACTCCCATCCCAACCTTGCCCGAGTATCGATCGACGATCGAGATGCCGCTGTCGGCGACAGTCGCGACGTACAGTCTGTCGCCGCTCGGGGTGGGAGCAAGCGCGCGCACTCTGCTCGTGAGCTCGACCGTTCCAGCAGGAGAGAGATCCTTCGCCTTTACTCCGATCAGCCCGCTGTCCACTGCGAAGTAGAGACGATCACCGATCTGTGTCCTGATACCGCGCCCAGAGAGCGGGAGCTTGGCGCTATCCTGGACGATATCGTCCGGCGGACGCACCCTCCAGACGAGCGTCTCCGGACCCTTGTTGGCCGTGACTATGAGTTCGCCGTTGGGCTGCGCGAAAACGGAGCGCGCCGGCACCGGCGGCTTGAAATGCCAATCGCCGCCGGTCGGATTGAGCCGGACGATCTCGCCCTTGGAATTGACTCCGTAGATGTCGCTCCCATTCGCCGAGGAAAGCGAGGTGAGCTTCGCGCGAGACGCCTTCGCAACATCGGTCTCGCGCAGGTCCACTCGTCCCGGAAATCCCTTCGTGTCAACGAAGGCAATCGTTCCGCCGTCCTGGTCGAACGCCAGGACGTGATCCACGGGTGGAATCTCGTCGACGGTCCACACCGCGGAATCGAGCTTCGGATATGCGTAGATGTGCCCGGTTCCTCCTCCGCGTGGAACGCGGAGGAGGAGCGGGTCGGGCCCGTGTGGTTCTATTGCTTGTGGGGTCGTGCTGTCGGGCGCTGCCCTGTCTTTTGTGCAGGCTGCACAGAGCAGCGCCAACAGTAGGAGGCGTCGCAACGGTTAGTAGCTCGCTCCCAACGAGAATGTCCAGTTCGGCTTCCGTTGACCAACCAAGGGTCGCGCGTAATCCCACCGTAGA
>Ga0193727_1001116_pt1 | contig 10996 bp, 15 predicted proteins | sample H2c2metaG_FD_143051 | JGI IMG/M metagenome (GOLD analysis project Ga0193727, IMG submission 143051) | Soil microbial communities from a riparian zone of the East river system, Colorado, United States - H2c2 | ecosystem: Environmental > Terrestrial > Soil > Riparian zone | place: USA: East River...
TCGATCAACGCGATGCGGCAAATCAATCCGCGCATCCGTTTTTTTCACATCGATCCGATGATCAACGTAATTGCGAGAGACCCCACGCCGGAAAGTTTCGCGGCGTCAAATGCGTATCACCGAAGCCAATTCGAAGCTTATGACATGATGACCGGTCGGCAAGCGGCCGAACTTGGCGGACAGGAGGACCTTGTCGACTTTGTCGGCGTCAACTATTACATCCACAATCAGTGGACGTATCCGGGTGAGGGCGACTCGATGATCGTGCCTTCTGATCCGCGTTACCGGCATGTGCGCGATTTACTTCAGGAAAGTTTCGAGCATTACAGCAAACCGCTCTTTGTGGCCGAGACCGGAATCGCTGAGATATGTCTGCAACGAAGTGTTTGCTGCAATAGCGAATAGCGTCCCGGTGCAAGGCGTCTGCTTGTACCCTATCGTGAATCATCCGGGATGGGACGACGATCGACATTGTTACAACGGACTCTTCGACTACGCAGACGATTGGGGCAATCGTGAAGTATTCGAGCCGCTTGCGAATGAATTGGCGCGCCAACAAAGATTTGCCGAGCTAATCCTCGCCGGTAAACCTTTTGTTGATCGCCGTGAGACTGATGTTTCGGCGCTCGATTGGGCCGCGCATGCGATGGAGGCGCGCACCGATGAGAGCCGCACAGAGGAGGTGGCGGCATTGTAATTATTCGCATTTGCCTGGCATTCAGCTTTGCTTATTGCGGATGTTGCTTCTGCAAGAAGCAACTTATTCCTATTGCGATACGACGAATCGCGAGGCGGAAAAACCGCCAACATCATGGGGCCTTTGCTCCCGGCGATTGCGGGGGCGGTCATACAGCCCATCAAACGATGAGTTGGTCGCGACCGTACTCAGTAGACATTCTTAAGGCTTTTTCTGTTTCGTTTCTAGGCTTTTAGAGGTTCATCGGATAGGTCTTACAAATTACGGGGATCTTTGGAACCGCAATCGCGCTGCCGTGCGATTCCTACAGGCTGCTAGAAATGCAGCTAAAGCAAACACAACCAGCATAGAAAGGGACCATGAAGTTAAATACATTGGAACAACTTTACCTCAGCGAATTACGCGATCTTTACAGCGCCGAAAATCAATTGCTCAAGGCGTTGCCAAAGATGGCAAAAGGGGCCACATCCCCCGAATTGAAAGATGCTTTTGAAAAGCATCTGGAACAAACGAAAGGACATGTTGAAAGGCTCGAAGAGCTATTCCAACAGCTTGACGAAAGCCCTAAAGGCAAGACCTGCCATGGAATGAAGGGACTTATCGAGGAAGGTTCGGAAATTTTGAAAGAAGACGGTGAAGGCTCGGTCCTTGATGCCGGCATAATCGTTGCCGCGCAGAAAGTTGAACATTACGAGATCGCGAGCTACGGCAGTGTGCGCACCTTCGCCAACCTTCTGGGTAAGGATGAAGAGGCGAAGCTTCTGCAATCCACGCTCGATGAAGAATCTGAAACAAATGAGATTCTAAACGGATTAGCTGAAAGTGTCGTCAATCCAGAAGCGGCCATTGAAACGCAGTTGGCAGACGCTGGTTCAAATCGATGATCCTTATGAAAAGAACTTTATTAGTCTTAACTTGTCTTAGCACAGTTACCTTAGCCGCAATGGCTGCTGACGATAAGACAAAACCCGACAACACAGCAATAAACGAACGGGATCGCTCCCGTGAAACCCAAACATCTGGCGATCAGTCAAACAGTTCTGCGGATTTAAAGATTACACAGGCCATTCGGCAGGCGCTAATGAACGACAGCGAGCTTTCAACAACTGCGAAGAATGTCAAAATCATTACGAACAACGGCCAAGTTACACTCCGCGGACCCGTTAAGACTGCTCAAGAAAAGGCAAAAATTGATCAGCTTGCAAAATCAGCGGCTGGCGGCGCCAAGATCGACGATCAACTCGAAGTTAAAGGGTCGAACTAACACAACAACTTCACACAAACTAACAAACAACATCATACAAACGAAAGAAAAATTATTATGTCTAAATCAGTATTCGGTATTGCAACTACACACAGCCAAGCTGAGAGAATTGTCGAGCAGCTCCAAGAGCAAGGTTTCGCAGCCTCGGAAATTTCAGTGCTCATGCCTGATACAGGCGGGACGCGGGATGTTGGTCACATTAAAGCGACAAAGGCGCCAGAAGGCGCAACGACCGGTGCAGCCACCGGTGGCGCTACCGGCGGCGTGATCGGATTGCTGGCAGGAATTGGCGCGTTGGCAATTCCCGGTGTCGGTCCGTTTATCGCGGCGGGTCCAATTATGGCGGCGCTGAGTGGCGCAGCTGTCGGAGCTGCGAGCGGCGGTGTGATCGGCGGTCTGATCGGTCTCGGCATTCCGGAGATCGAGGCAAAGCGCTATGACGAGAAGTTGAAAAAAGGGAATTACCTGGTTGCCGTGCACACGGATGAAAGCGAAGACGTTGATCGGGCGAAGCACATTTTCAAAACTGTTGGAGCTGAGGATATCAGCACCGTGAGCGAAGCCTCAGCACCGAAAGCTTAACACTCTCCGGCCGAAAGTCACAAACTCGAGAACGGATAAGAACTAACACAGCTGATTGTTGCAAACATGCCTAAAGAAAACACAGCCAACCAGTCTTTCCAAAGGCCAGACCAGAGTCTGCCAACGCTATTTAGCCGTTTGACAGAGGATTTGACTGAGCTCTTTGACGCTAAACTGGAACTCTTAAAAACGGAGTTGAAGGAGGAGATGACCTCCTTTGCGAGCGGGGCTTCGTTGATCGTGGGTGGGGCGGTTGTAGGAGTAATTGGCTTTGCTTTTCTGAATGTAGGGATCGCATTCTTCGTCTCTATGCTATTCGATAGCGCTGACTTGAGCCAAGCCGTTCGCTTCGGGCTTGGCTTTATCATAACAGCGTTATTGTATTTGGTTATTGGGGCCATCGCTATTCTGGTGGCAAAACGCCGCCTCGCAAAGCAGAGGATTATTCCGGAGAGGAGTGCGCTTGAACTCAAGCGCGATAAGCAGTGGCTGCAGGAAGAAGTGTAATTGGTTATTTTTTTGGGAATCAAGAAAAAGGAGGAAAAATTATGATAGAACAAACAACATTGCAAGACGCACATAAAACAACATCGCAGGACGCACATAAGAAAGGACTTCAACGCCAAATTAGACGGACGCGCGATTCAATGAGAGATACCGTTGAACAGATACAAGACGCAGCAGAAGAAAAGTATCAGGCAGTTAAAAAAACAGTTTCAGACGTACTAGATTATCGGGAAGAATTCCAAAAAGAGCCAGTCGTCTGGACCGTTGGTGCACTCTCCGCAGGATTTGCCGCCGGCTATGCTGTCGGTTACTCCCACAAGGTCGCCAACAGCAAGAAAGGCTCACAGGTTGCTAATTTCGCTGACACCGTCGTAAATGATCTATCTCGTCTGGGCCAGCGCCTGGTTTTGCCGGAACTCAATGCAAAGATAACGGAACTATTTGGATTTAATTTCGGCGGCTTTTTGCAGCAAATTGGTAGCAACGAAAAGCACACAAGAACAAAACGTTTGCAGAATCGACGAAGACAAAGGCAACCAAAACGAGGACGAAGTAAGAAATCGGGATGACGCTGTTAGCTACGCGAAGTTTTTCAGCCGATCACATCATGCCGTGATTCGCGGGTACGATGGGTCTGGCGATGTGATCGAAACCCACGAACACAGCGGCGGTCGACCACAGTGCGGATGCTCGGCGACTTAACGCCAGGTCCTTTACGGTGTGGTTCGGGCTTTCCTGTGTGCCTCGGCAGGATCGCGTAATCGTAGAAATTTTGAGTGACGCAGATGCCGCGATTGTGTTCGTTCGTTGAAGGCGATTTCCGCAATCATTCGCGGCTGCACCCATCGCACTTTCTTCATTTTCTCCCGATCCATTTTGTAGGCGCCTTTCTTCTCCGGCAGGTTTGCAAACGGGCACCTCTCGGTTTCTTTGCCCTGAAGAACCTCGAATACCCGTTGACGTGTCCCCGGAACAAAACCGTTCTTAACGGAGTCGATAAAGTAAAAGTGGGCGTCTCGCTTCTTCCCAACAACGAGCTGCTCAACGCCCTATCGGCCGGGAATGTAACCGCCGACTAAAAAATCCTCGCTCTTTTGTGTCTTTAACTTCTGCCACATGTCGGACTTTTTTCCTGGCACGTAGATGGAATCGAGCCGTTTTGCGATGACCCCTTCCAATTCGAATTCCTTTATATGAGTGAGAACATGATGCGCCTCACCTAACAAAATCGGCGACAACTGGAGTGGCTCATGAAGGTTCGTGAATTCCCTTTCAAGCCTTCTTCGCCGTTCCCTAAAAGCATGTTTCATCAGGTTTTGATTGCCGATGTGCAGCAAGTCGAAGTATTTACGTTCTGCAACAACTCGAACGAATGTCGTCACTGTTCATCCAACGCGACGATCTCGCCGTCTAGGATACAGCGTTTCACTCGCAGCCTTTGAACCGCGGTCACGAGCGATGGGAATTTTGCACCGAAAGAGTTTCCATTGCGCGAAAACAACTGAGCGTCACCATCCTGCTTGATCGCGAGGCAGCGGTATCCGTCCAGCTTTAATTCATATTGCCAGAGTTCGCCCGTCCGGAATCCGATCCACTTTCAGGCACTCCATCGGTCGAATGAAGCGCAGCGGTGTTCGCGTTCGTTTCATCATCTTACTTACGAATGCGCAGTGGAACTCACGTGCCCACGTTTAGGCAAGAGGTGGCTGCCACTGGGCGTTTGCCGCCGCGCATTCTAACACCAAGGACCGGGCCTAGAGTTGCGGGTTCACACGTTGCTTGACGTTCAACATCTGACATGTTCGTCTGAACAGTAATGCGTGCGGCACGCCTTTACGATGCACTCGAACGACTCAGGACGGTAATACGCGATGTAGAGTCGGAGCTTGAGGCAATGAAAGCCGAACACGATCCACTCGCGTCTCACATCTTTGTTTCACGCCGTCCTACCGCGAAAGCCAAGTTCGCAGGCAGTATTTGGGATCTTGCACTGTGAGCTAACATTTGGCGCAAGCGCTTGAAACTTTCAAAATTCGGCCGGCGGTGGTCTCTTCTGTACCGCCAGGGAAACTCGGACTGCCGAAAGCGGGGCGGCGACCGCGGCTCAAAAGCAAATTCAAACTGATCCGCGGCTGGCTGCGTGAGTCTCTGGTTTCGATGGATCATTCATCGCTTCGGCTCAGAAATGATGACAATCTTGCCGTCGCGCCTTCTGGTCCGGCGAAACTTCACTTGCAAGTCTGGGTCTTGGATGCCGAGCTGGGTTGCTTGTTCTTGCGTGTAGAATTTTCCGTTCAACTCCCAACCCAGCTCGCCGTCCGGGTTGGGTGCCGGTGTGTTGCGCCATTTCGGGTTTTGTTTGTTAAGCCAAGTCCGGAAACCTTTTTCGGTGGGCTGGCCAGGGTTGCCGCGCTTGTCGCGCTGGCCGCGACAATAGCGGGCGAATTCTGGCCACTTGGGGTGATCTCGCGCCGGCTGATTCTGATTTTGATAACCTTCTAAACAAACAGAATCCGAAGCGTTGCCCGACGTGTTGGGTATGGAGTTACCCAACGCTTTCGCCGCTCCCTGATTTGATGTTGATGGTTGTTCATTATTCATTATTCCATTATTCGGGGCGGAATTCCCTAGGCTTATGCCGCGCTTATCCCGCGCTTTGCCCGCGCTTTCGTCATTTTGAAAGGGGTGGGATTTGCCACCCCTTTCATAGGTGATTCTTGGCAGTCGATAGACCTTCACCTGTCCCGTTGTTCCAGATCGTTTTTTGGTGCGGAAAATTCTCCGCTTCGCCAATATCTCCTCAATTCTCCTACGGACGGTTCCCGGATCCTGTCCCGAAATGGCTGCGATGCGGTCCACTCCCGGCCAAGTGTATCCGCGTTCGTTAGCGTGAATCGCAAATATCAGAAGGATGTGGCGGGCTGGCGCCGATAAACCCCGCTGAGCCACGGCCCATTGCAACGCGGGGTAGTTGATTGATTGATTCCGTATTCGCGGTTGTGGATCTTGTGGCGACCCGGCCGCCGAACTCGCCGCCTGGGCCTGAGCTGCTGCAAGTTGCTCACGAACCCGCGCATTCTCATCGCCGAGCCGCGTGTTCTCCGCTTCCATCTCGAGCCATTTGGCCTCGGCTGCGCGCAGTGATTCCACCTCAGCGAGTAGCCGCGCGTTTTCCTCCTCCAGGGCAACATGATCATCTTTCGCGAGATCCGAGAGCGCGCTCGCCACATCATCCTGCTGCTTCAATTTGATCTGGATGGACTTGTTAAGGACGCGGATTTGATCAAGCAACGCTATCTGCGCGAGAATCGTTTTTAGGTTCCTCGCTTGGACGATATCTTGTCCCGATCCGGGGATTTTTGTGTAGAGGCGCGGATGACCTGATCGGCCAGGACTTTGTTTTGTGATGTCGATCAAAGCACCGTCCGAAAGCTCGACGCGATATTTATTGCTCGGCAGCGGCCAGTACGAAATCTCCCATCCACTCGCGCTTCGAAACGGTTTCGATTTCGCACGCGGTCGCAACTTGAATAGTTCGAGCTGATCCGGGCTCATTGCTCCGCCTCGCTTCCCCCTAACGTCCGCACCCATTTCGCCAGCGGTGTTTCGCAGAGACCGGCGGGCCGGTTCCCAAACTCATCTTATTGCGCTAGGAACCGATTCAGTTCTGCGATCGAAATCAGGATATGCCGCGTCAAGCGGTTGGGCTTGATCAAGCCGCGCTTAATTAGACGGCGCATCGACATCGGCGAAAGGCTGAGGTATTCAGCCGCAGGCTTCAGTTTCAACGCGCCCCGTTGCTCAGGACTAAGGTTTTCTGACATGCCCCGAGATTAGCGGGGGTGCGCTAACGAGTAAGGGGCCGCGAAAAGTGCCCCTGAATTATTTCGGCTTGGGACCTGGCTTGCCCTTGCTCGCGGGGAGTCCAAGGCGCTCTCTCGTTCTTTTGATTGCTTTAAGGTCGTGGCGGAAGTTTGGATATTCCTCCTTAACCCTGCGGTGAAGTTCTGGGTCGGTAGCCGGTTGGCCATCTCTGAAATGCAAGAATTCAGAAATTCTCAACACTTTCTTTTCAAGATCAGTCAGTGGAGTCATGCCCTTGCGTTTACACTCGACGCCGATTGCCTTTTGCACTCGCTTCATGCGCTTCAAATCGCGGTCTTCCGTCGCTTTCTTGAGTTCCAACTCCAGATCCTCCATTCGTCCGGCCGCAAAAAGTTCATCCGCCATGCACTCGGTGAAGCCCAAGGTAGAGTCCAAGTTATTAAGCGCGATGTAGCGACGAACAAACTGACCCCCGACTTTCATATCAATTGCGCCATCCGATCTGAATGTGCGCGATTAACGTGGCTGTAGTTCTGCAAGATCAGCGTGCCGCCATCGGAATGGCCTTGCCAGTCGCTGAGGACCTTGATGTCCACGCCTTTTTCGATTCCCCGCGTGATGAACATCCGACGCAGTGACCGCTGACTAAAACGCGGGAAGCCGAGACGGGCACACGCACCCGAAAGAGCTTTTTTTGCGTCCTTAATGCGCAGCAATTTCTCGTCACGCGTTCCCGGGCGAGATAGCAAGCTATCAAGAAGCGGCCGCAGCGAAGGGAAAATCGGAACGTCAAACGCTCGCCGCGTTTTGCACCGAAACGTGTGCACCAACCCGCGCTCTAAATCAATGTCGCTGCGCTTGAGAGCCGCGGCTTCCGCTTGTCCAAGTCCAGCGCGACCGAGTAATTCGATAAAGTTTGCGGAGTCCTCCGAGTCCGCATTGTAAATTTGAGCGCGAACATCAGCCACCATCTGCTCGAATTGTTGGTAGGTAGGAGTCAGACGAACTGGCTTGGTGCGGCGTCGGCCGTTCACACGATCGACAGGCGAGTCCGGCAATAGTCGATCTGCAACAGCGATTTTGAACATCGCACGGAGCACCCCGAGATGTGTGTTGTAATTGGACGGCCTGAGTGAATAGAGAGCGAGAAACGCCTCGATCTGAGACGGAACAACTTTCGCAATCGAAATCTGCGAGCCAACTGGCCAACGTTTTTTGATCCGTTCGCAGACACGGGTCTTTTGGGCCACAGTCGATTTGGCGCAGCCTGCGACGGTCTTGAGGTATATGTCCGCAAGCCCCGCAAGCGTTAACTTCCGAAGGGACGGATCTATTCGGGATTGGTCGCCTTGGACTTTCGCCAGCTCGCGCTTCGCGATTTGCCTGTCCGAGGTTCGAAGGGATTTCCGCACTTCCTTGCCATTGACCTGGAAGCGCGCATAATAAGCTCCGGTGGGGCGGTACTTATACAGACATTCAACTCCTCGCACTTTCTCGAATAATCCTGAGCCACCTTTATCTGTTCCCATGTGCTCCCATCTTAAGTCGGATAAAAGCGACGGACAAGAACTATTCCGGACTTCTTTTTTGTCATGTAACTATTTTGGGTTTAGATAGTTCGGGGCGTAGCTTAGCTTGGTAGAGCGCGTGGTTTGGGACCACGAGGTCGGAGGTTCAAATCCTCTCGCCCCGATTTAATCCGGCAACGGTACGCGTCTCGCGTCGATCGCACAGGCTAGTTCGCCTCGCCGACTCGCGCAATCCAGCAGCAGCGTATGAAATCTCGCCGAAGGATGAGCCGTTTTCCGGCCTGTTGTTGCACTATGGAGTATGAAACAATTCTATTTAGCAAAAAGGAAACTCCAGCTTGTGCCCGCGGCAACCTTCCTGGTCGCCCTGGCAATATCCATCCCGCTGTCTGCGCAAACCGTTACCACCTTTGACGCGCCTGGTGTGGGCACGGGTCCCTTTCAGGGCACCTATGCCACCAGCATCAGCCCGTCTGGGACGATCACAGGGTTTAGCCGTGACGCGAACAATGCGCGGCACGGATTCGCCCGGTCGAGAGATGGCAGTTTTACCATCTTCGATGCGCCGGGCGCAGGCACCGGTAACTTCCAAGGGACGCGGGCCTACGGCATAACACCGAGTGGAACTATCACAGGATTCTTCATTGACTCAGCCAATGCGGCCCACGGGTACGTTCGCTCCAATCAAGGAGTCATTACCGTTTTCGACGCGCCGGGCGCGGGCACCGGGCCATTTCCAGAAGGCACCTTTGTCACCAGCCCCCTCGACATCAATCCAAACGGGACGATTGCGGGATATTACAATGACTCGGCCCAGGTGGGTCACGGTTTCGTGCGCGATAAGAATGGCACCTTTACCACCTTCGATGCCCCGGGCGCGGGCACGGAAGCTGGCCAGGGTACGTTTAGCTTCGCAATCAGCCCAGTTGGGGAGGTTACAGGTTTTTACTTTGACGCGACCAACGCGAGCCACGGTTTCCTGCTGGATAAGAATGGCGTCATCACCTCATATGATGTTCCAGGCTCTGGCACAGGCGTCGGCCAAGGAACCTACGGCGGTGGCTTCACTCCGAATGGAAGCATCATGGGAAACTACGTCGACGCCGACGATGTGAGTCACGGTTTCGTGATGGATAGGCGGACTGGCACCTTTACCACGTTCGATGCCCCGGGCGCGGGCACAGGCCCCTTGCAGGGTACCTACCCTTTTGGAATCAACACGGCTGGAGCGATCTCAGGATGGTACGTTGACGCGTCAGATGTGAGTCACGGTTTCGTGCGCGACAGGCACGGCGCGCTCGTTGAGTTCGACGTTCCGGGCGCCGGCACTGGCCCTTTCCAAGGTCCAAACGTCTATGGCATCGCGCCGAACGGGGCGGTAAGTGGATTTTACTTCGATGCGGATTACGTCGTCCACGGCTTCGTGCGAGAAGGACATGGCGGCGCATCAAGTTCGCTCAAATTTAGGGGACGTTAACTCCTGGCGGACCAATGCTGCTATGCCCTCCTTTTTCTGAATCATCGCCGACGAAAGATTGAGGCCGGCACTGAGCCCGGCGCACCTCTAGGACCGCCCATGTTGAATGGGCGGTCCTATTTCCACAGTGCACGAAGAAAGAACTCTAGTATCAATCCGATTATGGTGCGAAGCGCTGTAGAGCTGCCACAAGACATCGACGGGGGAGGCAATGAGCTCTGGCTGGACGCCTCCGCACGCGATGCGTTAGGTTTTGCCGTTATGGCAAGGGTACGCACGGAAAGCCCCATGCCGTCCCCGCCGTTGGCTCCGTCTGATGGGATTCAAGCGAATCCTGCCGAGCGCAACGATGCCGCCGCGATTAGCGCGATGATGCCGGAGGTTTACGAAGACTTGCGTCGTTTGGCCGAGACTTTTCTGCGGGGCGAACGGACCGCTCATACTCTTCAGCGAACAGCGCTCGTGCATGAGGCTTTCCTTCGCCTGATTGGCGAGAAGAATCTTGTCTGGCAAAATCGTGGTCACTTTATCGGAATCTTCGCGCGCGTGATGCGACAGACGCTGATTAACTACGCTGTCGCGCGGCACCGTTTGAAACGCGGCGGGTCGGATCCACTGAGACTGACTCTCGAATTTTACGACAGTCGCAAGATTGATGTTACCGCACTCGATCAGGCGTTGCAGGCTCTGGAAGCTTTGGACGAGCGGCAGGCGCGCATCGTCGAACTGCGGTTTTTCGCCGGGCTGACGGTCGAGGAAACAGCCGAGGTACTGGAAATTTCGCCGGCCACAGTAAAGCGGGACTGGACCATGGCGAAAATTTGGCTTCGGCGAGAACTATCTGCGAATTAAGGATTCCAATTCTCCGTGGCCACAAAATTTACCGAATTCGGGCAAGGGAACAGCGATCCGCAACGCTGGGATCGCTTGAAAACCATCTTGGGCGAGGCGTTGGAACAAAACTCTTCAGCGGCCCGGATTGCCTTGGTGGAGAGACGTTGCGGCGAAGATACGGATTTGCTGGAAGAGGCCGAGTCGCTTCTGGCCGAAGCGGAGGCGCTTCTTAAGGAGCGTACCGACAGCTTCGAGGATTGCGCGCAGAACGCAGCCTCCAC
>Ga0193727_1001117_pt1 | contig 10993 bp, 4 predicted proteins | sample H2c2metaG_FD_143051 | JGI IMG/M metagenome (GOLD analysis project Ga0193727, IMG submission 143051) | Soil microbial communities from a riparian zone of the East river system, Colorado, United States - H2c2 | ecosystem: Environmental > Terrestrial > Soil > Riparian zone | place: USA: East River...
CCGAGCGAAACGGTGGCACCCGCAATCGGCGCAGCGGTGGACAGCGAGGTCACGGTGCCCTGCACGGCTCCCGAGTTCACTGCCACGCAGCCGGCATTCGACAACTTGAACGCGCCGATCCGTGTCTGCCAATCACCGCTGGTCGTAACGTAGTACTCGTTCGACATCCAGAATGTGCAGCCATCCGGGTCGAGCGACATCGAGCTGTAGTCGCCCCAGCGCGTCGTCTCGTCCTGCGATCCGGTGCCCTCGATCAGCGAAGTTTCCGTCTGCGGCAGCGTATTGGCCGGGTCGGCCGAAAGGCGCCCTGCATAACGAATCGCCGGATTCAGAGTACCGCTCGAGGCGGAATAGCCGAGCGCCATGTTTCCGGCGCGATCGACGGCAAGACTGGGCATGTAGCGATTGACCGTCGTGTCCGGCGCGTGTGTCGCCGCCTGTGTCGTGGTCGCGGCTACCGTGCCACCGGTCACGTGTACCTGGTAGTAGCGCGGAGCCACCGCACCCGCAGCGCCGCCGAGTACCGAGTGCGAAAACCAGACCGATTCGATGCCGCTGAATGTCGTGTACTGGTTCTGCACCATCGTGCGGAGTCCCAGCGTGTCGGTGCTGTTCCCACCGGGCGTCGGAACATTAAACGGAGGAACGGCCCAGCTTGTCGGCGCTGTCGACACGAACGGGCCGGTCAGCGTCGAGTTGGAGATCCTGTTCCAATCGACGTGGAACTTGTAGATCGATACGGCGTTCGTGAATTGGAAGACGTCGCTGAAGTAGTTCGGCGCGCCGGCCGGCGGCGTGCCGGTCTGCAGGCGCGCGTTCGCCGGTAACAGCGTGAAGTCCTGGCTGGGTGCATCGAATGTGACGATCTGAACGCTCGGCGCGCCGGTATACATTTGCGCCTTGTTCAGCGCGAAAAGGCGCGGGTTGCGATAGGTTCCGATGGAAGTCGTGTACAAGTTTGCCGACATGTACAGCCCATCGGGCCAGACGCCGAACTTCGGGTAGTCGCCGAATGCGTCGGTGATCGCGAGCGAATAGAAATTCCAGCCGCCGGTGACCGGATCGCCGCTCTTCGACACCGCGAAACACTGGAAATTGCCGATACCCGTAAATGCGAAATCCGAGATGATCCAGCGATCCTCGAATGTGTCGTAGACCACGACCGGGTCGCCGGCATTGTTGGTGTCGCAGGTGTTGCCGAAGCTGCCCTGGCTCATCAACGTATTGAAGGTGAAGGCGGCGACCTGGTTGCCCGTCGTCTTGTCGTAGATGCCGACCGAGGTGTTGACCGTCTCGATGAAGTAGGTTGGACCCACATCGCCGTTCGTGTCCGGCGGATGTCCGGCGCCCCAAGTGGCGTAGTCCAGGCCCAGAAAGCTCTTCAGTGGCGCTGGCGCAGGAGCGCTCGGCCCGGGAACAACCGGGCCAGCCGGCTGTGGCACGCTGCCGGGCAATTCGATCGGCTCGACATCGGGCGGTTCGAGTTCGTCGCGCTCGTGTTTTTCCGGCTTGGTCTTCGGCAGTTTGCGCAGATCGATTGATGTGCTGCCTGCGCGCCTCAGCGACAGTTCGGCCGGATGCCCGACGGATTTTGGCTCGGGTTTGGCGGCTGGTGGGTTCGAGGAAGTTTGCGCAATCGAGACCGTTGCAACTGCAGACGCAAGTAGGCCAACCAAAGCCGACAGGACTAACTTCATTGCGTCCACTCCCCAAGGAAAAACAACCTTGCCGCGTTTTCGGCCAACGCCAAGTTCACACGCTGTCTGTGTTACCCGCTTTCAGTTGCCTGAGCGCGGGTCGCGCTTGCTGGCCTTGCGTTCGGCGGCGCGAACGTTTGCACTTTGCGTCCGTTATTGGGAGTCCCGCGACCAACCCTGCTGCCGACACCTGCCCCAACTTTCGCACGGATCAGGGTACTCCTTTGCAAAAACACCGGTTGTGCCATATCAAATAACCGGTCGCATGGCGCGCGGTCAAGCGATTGCGGATCAATTAGTCATCAACAAATCATCAAGCCGGCAAAGTCTCTGAGTTTCCGGGGAAATCTTCACGGCCATACTCGACAAGAAAGGGGGCAGCGTCTGAGGTATCCCCACTTTTTCGGCGAGCTGCTTCAAACCCCTCTCCCGCCGCGAGAGGGGTTGGGGTGAGGGTCGGGCCTCGTATTAACGTCGATAAATCCCCAGACCCTCATCTGACCGCCATGGATGGCGGAAATGTCGAATATGCAGGAGCATTTTTCGACCGGCGCTTCGCGCCACCTTCTCCCGGTGGGAGAAGGATAGGGATGAACGTCGCAGCAACAGGCTTGGAACCCGCGGATTTGCAGAAATAGTCGTGGGGATACCTCAGGGTCAGCGTGCCCTTTTCTGGCGACCAAGGCCTCCGTACTAATGCGCCGCACCGGGCCGCCAGCCGTCCTTCCCCGCGCGCCACTGGATGAACGCGATCCAGTCGGCTGTCAGCGCATCGCCCTGTGCGCGCGTCGAGCCGATGCCGTGACCGGCTTCTTCGTCGATGCGCAGCAGCACAGGGTTCGGCGTGCCTGCCGCCTGCAATGACGCGGCGAACTTGCCCGGGCTCCACGGCGAGACGCGTGGGTCGTTGAGGCCGGTCGTAATCAGGATCGCCGGGTAGCGCGTGCCTTTGCGTACGTGCTGGATCGAGTCCATGTCCTGCAGGTTCTTGAAGCCTTCCTGCGTCGTGACGGTACCGAATTCAGGGATGTTGGCAGGCCCGCTGACCTGGAACTCGGCGCGCAGCATGTTGGCGTCGGGCACCAGGTCGAGTACGCCGGCAAACAGGTCCGGTCGTTGCGTCATCGCCCGGCCCATCGTGATGCCGCCGGCGGAACCGCCGAGGATGAAAAGCTTATCCTTCGTCGTGAGGCCGCGCGCGATCAGGTCTTCGCCACAGGCGATGATGTCTTGCCACGTGTTGTGCTTGTTCGCATCCTTGCCGCCGAGGCGCCACGCTTCGCCGAGTTCGCCGCCGCCGCGCACGTGGCAGATGCCGTAGCTGATGCCCTCGCGCATGGCCGCCGCGCGCCGCGAACTGAAGTCGGCGAGCTCGGAGATTCCGTAGGAGCCGTACGCCTCGACCAGCGTCGTCTGCGCACCTTGCGCATCCTTCGGCTGCACCAGAGTGAGCGGAACCATGACGCCGTCTTTCGCCTTGGCTTGCAGGTCGCTGACCTTGAACGCGCCGGCATCGAAGTCGCCGCGCGTGCCGAGCTTGATCTCGCTGAATTTCTTCGTCTGCGGATCGTAGTGCGACAGCACGGGCTGCGTGGTCCAGCTCGACAGCTGGATCGTGACACCGGGCTCGCGCGGATCGGTGAACATCTCGCCGATGTGGCCGTTGACCGGCAGTACGGCCTCCTCAATCGTCGTGGTGCCGGCCGGAATGCGCAGCAGGCGTGAGTACGCGCCCTGGCGCGCCTGCACGTACAGCGCGTCGGCGGCCGCATGCACGCCCTCGATCACGCGGTCGGATTGGGCCGCGACGAGCGTCTGCGCCGAGTCGAGCGGCGCGCCGGCCTTGACGACGAGCACCTTGAACGTCGGCGCATCCTTGTGCGAGAGCAGGAAGATTTCGTCGCCACGCATGTCGAGCGCCGTGATGCCGTCGTCGCGATCGACAAATGCTTTCCACTCCGCGCCGGGCTTCGCTGCCTGGGCGGCCGGCGCGAGCCAGAATTTCTGTTCGTTCTGCACACCGTTGACCGAATCGAGGACGGCGAGCGGCGCGCCGGGCGTGACCAGCACGACCGGGAATTCGTCTTCGCCGATCTTCGGCCCGTGGCCGGCCGTCGCGCCGTACAGTGTGACCGGCGCGGCCTTGAGGTCCCACGCATCGAGCGTGGATTTCTTGTAGCGGCCGATGGGCGGATCGCCCGGCTTGAGCTCCTGCAGGCGGTTGTAGAACAGCGTCGACGAGTCACCGCTCCACGCCGTCGCGCCGAACTGCACGCGATCGAGCGGGCCGGCGATGCGCGCGCCGTTCGTCGCGTCATAGACCGACAGTGCCGCGTTTTCCGAGCCGCCCTCCGAAACGCCGACGGCGACCTTCGCGCCGTCCGGCGAGGGCAGCACGTAGTTGATCGCAAAAGGTTTACCGCCGTTCTTGTCGCGCAACGCGGCGACATCGACGAGCTTGCGCGTGCCGGCGGCGTCGTGCACGACCAGGTCGAAATTGTCCGAGCCTGGCGCGCGTTCCTGGTAGAAGTCGCGCCCGCCGAACGATGCGAAGCCCTGGATGAAGCCGAAGCTGCCGGTGAACGCCGACACGCGCTTGGCGAGTTCGGCACGCGGCGCGATCGCCCCGAGCACCGCGCGCGTGTGCGCGCCCTGCGCCTTCATCCAGCCGAGCGTTTCGGCGTCGAGCTTTTCCATGTAGCGATAGTTGTCCGTGATCGTCGTGCCGAACAGCGTTTCGGTCACGGGCTTGACCGGCGCGACCGGCGGCGCGCCCTTGATGCCGAGCGGCGCGAGCGGGTCGGCCGCAGGCGGCGGCGCCGCCGCGCTGGCGAGGATGGAGACGAGGGCGGCGGACAGGGCGACGGCGGCGCGCATGGTCGTGACTCCGATGGCGGAAGGGGCGGAATCTAGCGCCGCGCGACGCGCCGGCGCAAATGCCGAAGGTCAGGCTGCTTGCCGGTCTGTGCCGAAAAAACAGGATCATGGCCAAAGCGCAGTCGCGTCGGCGCGCGGCGCCATTGCTCGACTATTTTCAGCACGATCGCATCGACAATCCGAGATTCCGCTGCGCTTCATCCGGGCTACGTTGCTGCGACGTTCATCGCTTTCCTTCTCCCACCGGGAGAAGGTGCGCCACCTGTACGAGCTGCGATGACCAGGACAATCGCAACAGCGCCCGCAGCTCGTGTAGGTGGGGCGGATGAGGGTCGGGTAATTTATCGACGTCGATACGAGGCCCGACCCTCACCCCAACCCCTCTCCCGGCGGGAGAGGGGCTTGAAGCTGCTCACCCGACAAAGTGGGGAAACCTCAGACTCTGACGCCAGTCGTGTCGTCCACGCTGGCGATAATTATGCTGGCCGCAACAGTGCGACACGTTCATCCAGGAGACCTGCTCAATGCAGCAGGGCTCTGATTGCGGGGGCTCCGCTCCGTCCCCTTTGTTTAGAGTCTCCTGTTTCACAGGAATTGCGAGGACCAATCAGCGACGCATCATCGGATGGGCCGCCGATTGCCTTATGGTCCGCTGCTTTGAAAGTCGTCACGAAAGATCAGATCGTTGCTTTCCAGCACGTACGGACCGATTTCCGAAGTGCTGCCATCGCTGGCAGTTGCAGTCGCGCTGACGAGGCCGATGCCGAGCGGCGTATTGTTGACGGACGGCACGGCAAACTTCGTCCAGAAATGCGCATGACCGCTGCCGTTGGTGGTGCCGCTGGTGCCGCGCCCGACATAGTCGAGCGGCACGCCGCGAGCCGGAGAACCGGGACCGGCGCTCGAGCCCCAGTAATAATCGATGCGGAACGCGGCCGCCGCTGTGCTGTCGATGGTCGTCTCGATCCATTCGGCCGTGGGGGTGCGGAACGCGTGCGTGATGACCGGGAAATTCTGCAACGCATTCGCGCTGCCGCTGCTGTTGTTCGGCGTCGCTCCGGCGGCGTCGAGATCGATTGCGAGCGAAGAGGCGCCCGTTGCAATCGAGTTTGCAAGTATCCGGTTGCCGGCGCCGCCCGACGCACTCACCCAGACGCCTTTGCCGCTCGAATAGAGCGCGTTGCCGCCATCGGTGCCGTTTTGCGAAGCGCCGATCGTGTTGTTCGCCGCGGCGAAATTGATGAGGACCGCCGGATCGCCGTTGCTGGCCGCGCTGCCGTTGGTGGCATAGCCGATCGTGTTGAATTCGACGATGTTGTTCTGCGCGCCAGCGGCGGAAATCAATACACCCGAACTCACATTGTTCGAGATCGAGTTGGAAATGAGGCGGTTGCCCGGGGAATTGTAGATGACCACGCCGATGCCGTTCTGGGTGGCGGCCGACGGAAAGCCGCCCGCATTGAGCCCGATCAGGTTTCCCGCAACCGTGCTTTTCCCGGTCGGCGCATCGATGTAGACGCCGTAGTTGGTGTTGCCGCTGATCAGATTTGCGGACGCGATGTCGTCGGAGTAGCCGACCGTCGCGAGCGAACTGGTGCCGGTGATATAGACGCCCGTGCCGTTCGCGCCGAATGCATTGCCGATCTGGTTGCCCGCGACCAGGTGGCCGCTGCCGACAGCCAGGCGGATGCCCGAGCCGCTGAAATTGCCGATCGCCAGGCCGCGAACGGTCAGGCGCCCGGAGCCGCTGGTGCTCAGACCGTTGGTGACGGTGCCCTGGCCGTTCAGATAAATGCACAGCGTCGCATTGAATCCATTCGGATCGGTATTCGGGCTCGCGCCGGGATTGGTATAACCGTCGATCGTGACGTTCGTGGCGATGGCCGGCAGCTGCGACGATACCGAGAGCAGGCTGCCGCACGGCAGGCTGAAGCTGATGATCGATGCGCCGGCATTGCCGTTCGCATCGAGAATCGCCTGGCGCAACGTGCAGGTCGTCGAATTGGTCGCACAGTTCACGGCCGGCGCGGTGGCGTGGGAAGCGTCCGTGGTCGAAGTCACGGTGAAATTGTTCAGGTCGTCGACCGCCGATTCGTACGCACCGCGGTCGATCGCGCTGCCGTTGACGCGTTTGCCGCCGTCGAGATCGTGCCCAGGCAGGCCGTCGGGATTGAAGGCCGAGGACCCGCCGGTGTTGACCGTCAGGAACGCGTTGCTGGCGAGGTGGAAATTGTGCACGCTGGTATCGAAGAATCCGGGCGAGCCGTAATTGTTGTTCACGTCGACTGCAAAAGCGTTGGCGCCCTGGTTGACGTTCGAAGCGGTGTTGCCGAGCAGGTTGTACGTGGCGTAGGGACCCACGTCGCCCCCGGAGAAATCCAGCGATGTCTGCGTGCCGTTGAAAATGATGTTGTTCTCGAGAAACGCAGCGCCGATCGAGCCGGGCGAACGGAATCTCACAACCGCGGCCGTGCCGCTGCCTATGCCGGCGATCGTGTTGCTGGTCATCGCGATGAAGCCGTCATCGCGGCTGCCAATGTACACAGCCGGCAGCGAGTTGGTCGCGCTGACGTTGTAGACCAGGTTGTTCTGGAAATGGACGTAGGCCCCGCCCGAATCCGGAGAGCCGTCGACCACGACCGCGCCGAACAGATTCGGATCGGTGCCGTCGGCCTGGTAATCGCGGAAGATGTTGTAGCGCACGGAATAGGCGTGCCCGCTGCCGTCCTCGAAGTCATCGAAGGTGACGGTGAAGGCTTTTTTCAGCCCGGTAAACGTAATGCCTTCGATCGTGACGTCGTTCTGGCTCGCAAGAAACAGCCCGCCCGAACCCAGGCCGTCGATAACCGTGTTCACCGGATTCAGGGTGCGCGACGTGCAACTGGCGTTGCTATAGCCACCCAGCACGCTCAGGGTCGTGGCCTGCTGGTTGAGGAAGTAGTAGTTGCCGAGCGCGTAGGTTCCCTGCATGAGCTTGATCGTCATGCTGCCGCCATTCATGGCGGCCCAGGTCGCGAGCGCGCTGTTCAGGCCGGTCGCGGGGTTGACGCAGACCGTTGTCGCTGACGCGCATGCCGGCAGCAGAACCGCCGCGAGCAAGCCGATGACGGCGCGCAGGATCGCGCCGCGGCGGTCGCGCCGGAGCGTCGATGAGCCGTTTGCGCCTCGACGAGGCGCGTGCCGTGCTTCATGTGCATGCAGCCGCGCTGGTTGCGGTGACGACGTAACGACGAGAAGCGAGCGGTGAGACGAGCAGAATGACACGGCAATCCCCTGATGGCACTTGCTCAAGAGAACGACCGATCGTGCGCACTCCGAACATTTCGCCGCCGCCCGCTCATCATTGCCGGGTTTCGGCCTGCGATTCCTGAACGAAAAAAGGGGGCGTACCCAATTAATTAGTCTAGAGCGGCGCGCCTCACCCATTCGTCTCGACCCTCTCCACGCGCTGCCCCCCGCGGCAGGTTGCCGCCACGCTGGGCGCGATTGCCGTTGTATTCGATGAGGTCCGCCCAGCGCAGGATCAGCTTGCGCGCGCCGGCATAGAGCGTGACTTCGCCGCGGCCTCCGGCCACGACTGCGACGCCGACGCCGCGTTCGCCCTGCGCGAGCTTCGCCTTTGGTATCTCGATCAACTTGTTGCCCTTGCCGCATTGTCACCAACGGGTACGAACCGCCGCCTGCATGACCGTACTGCGCACCACCTTTCCCCAGCAATTTGCGTAGTCATCCATAACAGGGCACTCGGCTCGACTTCGGAGGCGCGCTATGAAGCGACGAATCAATACGGCGGGGATGATGTTCGCATCGCTTATGGGCATCATGGCGATGATCGCGGCGTCGCGTCCAGCCCATGCCGACAACCCGGAGATCTGCGTCAGCGACGACCTTGGATTCGTCATCGCATCCATCGAGGCCCAGATCGTGCCGGTCACGATCAAGCTCGTGCAAGGCACGTACAACACCAATAACACCGCGTTCGAGACCGACCCCCAGGCCACCTTCCAAGGCTTCTCGCTGCTCGGTGGTTACACCGACAACTGCGCCTCGCGCCAGATCAATGCCGCAAACACGATCATTACCTCCAACGGCGGCAACTCGGTTCTGTTCGGCTACATGATCGGCGATCTGACGGTCGAGGGAATCACGTTCATCGGGCAGTACGACAGCGGTTTGTTCCTGACCTGGAACGACCAGTTCAACTCGATCAACGACTCGGTGCACGTCACCATCCGGCGCAACATCTTCGCCGGTCCCGGCGACGGCATCTACCTCGAATGGCGGGTCGGCAACTCGCACTCGCTCTCGGCGCGCCTGGTCGACAATCTGGTCCACGATTACGCCGAAGGCAGCGGCGCGTGCGTGCTGGATTTTCAGACCGACCACGACGTCGATGCGACTTTCACCCTGATCAACAACACCGTGGTCAACAATTTCGCCGACCAGGGCGCCGTGTGCCTGCGCAATGGCGGCACGCTATCGGCGTACAACAATATTTTCTATGGGACCCAGAATCTCGCCGGCACCGCTCCGAGCATCGATCTCGATAGCTCGACCTCGAGCCTGATCCTGGTCGACAATGTGATCGGCCACCGCACTTACCCACCGCCGATCGTGCCCCCGGTCGGCACCCAGAGCGGCGATCCGAAGCTCAACTCGAGTTTTCACCCGATCGAAGTGCCAGCGTCGCCGGTGATCAACTCGGGCGACAACAATGTGCCCGGCGGCCTGCCCGCCACTGACCTCGACGGCGGCCCACGCGTGGTTGGCACGACGGTGGATCGCGGCGCGTACGAGTCGGGCATCAAGGATGCGTTGATCCAGGTCGTCAAGAACACCAACGACTCCGGCGCCGACTCGCTGCGCACGGCGATCGCAAGCGCCAATGCGAATGGCAGCGGCCTGATCACGTTCGACATCAGCGGCGGTTGCGGCCCGCAGGTGATCACCTTGGCCTCCGAACTGCCGGCGCTGACGCACGGCGGGATCATCAATGGCTACACGCAGAGCGGGACGTCGGCCAACGACCTCGACACCGGCGACGATGCGACGCTGTGCGTGATCCTCGAATCCGGGAATAGCAGCGTGACCCATGGCCTGCTGGTGGCCAGCGACGCGGGCGATGCGGCGGCCTTGTCGATCAAAGGTCTGGGATTCAGCGGGTTCTCCGCCGCGGCGATCGACCTTCAAGGCGGCAGCGGCCACTTCGTCGCCGGCAATCACTTCGGTGGCAGCGTCGGCGGCCATTCGCTGCAACCCAACGGCATCGACATCCGACTCGGCACGGCGGCGCACGATGCGACGATCGGCAGCGACGACGTCGCGGACCGCAACATCATCGGCGATGCGACCGGCAGCGGTATCGTGATGCAAGGGGGCGGCCCGCCGCTGGCGGGTACCTACAACAACCAGATCCTCAACAACTATATCGGCGTCGGCTGGAGCGCGGGCGCCAGCAATTACACCAACCGCGGCAACGGCACGCGCGGGATTCACCTGCTCGGTTACAACAACACGCTGAGCGGCAATCTGATCGGCGACAACCTCCAAGCTGGAATCCTGGTCGACGGCTACGGCGCGGTGAACAACATCATCGACGGCAACTTCATCGGCGCCGACGCGAGCGGCATCGCGCTCGGCAACGGCAACGCGGGCATCCATTTCATCGGATCGAGCGGCAATGCGCCTTCCGGCAACACGATTCGCTACAACACGATCACCGACAACGGCACCGAGGGCGTCTGGGTTCAGATCGGACAACACAACAAGATTCGCAAGAACAGCATCTACACCAACGGACTGCTCGGCATCGCTCTGGTCAGCGAAGACGTTTTGCCAAACGACGACGATGGCGCCATCCAGCCCAACGACTACGCCAACCGCGGCCAGAATTTTCCAGTGTTGACCAGTGCCGCGGGCGGTTACCACAGCGGCCGGGTCAGCGGCACGCTGACGTCGACGGGCGGCGATTACACAGTGGACCTCTATACCAGCGGAAGCTGCGACGTGTCGGGTTACGGTGAAGGCAAAACCTGGCTCAAGGGTGCGACGATCACCGTGACCGTTCCGCAGGGGATCGATCAGGGCATCGCGACATTCGCTATTTCGTTCACCACTCCCTTGCTGTTATTCAGCGGCGAAGCGATCACCGCGACCGCGACGGACCAGGCCGGAGACACATCCGAATTCTCGACCTGCATGAGCTATCTCAACGACACGATCTTCGCTAACGGCTTCGATCCGTCGCCGAAATGACTGCTAGAGAAAAAGGGGCCACCATTTCGCCGCCCGCGTCAAATGGCGAATAGCTACCCGCCTTGCTCTTGATGGCAAGGTAAAAGTATACGCCTGCGTGGCCTGCTGCCGACTACCGCGATGTTTCGATTGAGTGCGGGGATGATCCCGCACCAGTCACCGTT
>Ga0193727_1001118_pt1 | contig 10991 bp, 7 predicted proteins | sample H2c2metaG_FD_143051 | JGI IMG/M metagenome (GOLD analysis project Ga0193727, IMG submission 143051) | Soil microbial communities from a riparian zone of the East river system, Colorado, United States - H2c2 | ecosystem: Environmental > Terrestrial > Soil > Riparian zone | place: USA: East River...
CCGCATCACCCGCGCGGCGAGAACCTTGAAGCCCGCCTTCTCCAGGTGCGCGATGATGAGACCGCCCTTTCCGGAATTGAACGCGTCGGGCTTGATGATGGTGAGAGTTCTGTTGCCGGCCATTTATGGTCTCTGTCCTAGCGCATAGCGCGTTTGAGTAAATCCACCACGTCGATGGGACGCTTCGCGACTCCAACGCCGTTTTCCTCGAATGCCTGCATCTTTTCGGCTGCGGTTCCCGCGGAGCCGGAGATGATCGCTCCGGCGTGGCCCATGCGGCGTCCCGGCGGAGCCGTCTGCCCCGCAATAAAACCGACCACCGGCTTCGTCATCATCTCGCGCACGAAGCGAGCAGCTTCCTGCTCGTCGGTCCCGCCTATCTCGCCGATCATCACAACTGCCGTCGTGTCCGCGTCCTTCTCGAACGCATTGAGGCAATCGATGAAGTTTGTGCCGTTGATCGGATCGCCTCCAATGCCCACGCATGTCGTCTGACCGATCTTCGCACGAGTCATCTGGTAGACGACTTCGTAGGTGAGCGTGCCGGATCGGCTGACCAGGCCCACTGGTCCCTGTGTGCAGATGCGGCCTGGAATTATCCCTACCTTTGATTGTCCCGGAGAGATGAGTCCCGGACAATTTGGCCCAAGCAGACGTGAGCCTCTCTCCTTCACGAACGGATAGACACGCGTCATGTCGAGCACCGGAACGCCTTCGGTGATGCAGACGATGAAAGGGATGCCCGCATCGGCGGCTTCCATCATCGCGTCGGCGGCAAACGGCGGCGGGACGTAGATCACCGTCGTGTTCGCCCCGGTTTCCGACACGGCCTCGGCGACGGTGTTGAAAATCGGAACCTTGCCTTCGAACTTCTGGCCTCCCTTGCCCGGCGTCACTCCGCCGACCACCTGAGTGCCATATTCGATCATCTGCTTCGTGTGAAACGATCCGTCGCGGCCGGTGATTCCCTGCACGAGCAGGCGTGTTCCGCTGTCGATGAAGATGCTCACGCCGCTTTTCCTCCAGTCGCGAGAGCCACTGCCTTCTTCACCGCTTCATCCATGTCGGTCATCGCGGACAGTCCGTTCTCTTTTAGAATCTTCACGGCGATTTCTTCGTTGGTCCCGGTGAGCCGGATGACCAGAGGGACCTTGAGAGGGTTCTGCTTGATCGCGGTGACGATCCCATTCGCGACGTCGTCGGTCCGCGTAATGCCTCCGAAGATGTTGAAGAGGATCGCCTTGACGTTGGGATCTCCGGTGATGATGCGCAGCGCTGCTACCACCTTTTCCGGATTCGACGAGCCGCCAATGTCGAGGAAGTTGGCCGGCTCTCCGCCGTAGTACTTGACCAGATCCATCGTCGCCATCGCCAATCCGGCGCCGTTGACGATGCAGCCGACGTTTCCATCGAGCTTGATGAAAGTGAGATTTGCCTTTCTCGCTTCGACCTCGCTCGCCTCCTCGGAGGACTCGTCGCGCAGCGCGGCGATATCGGGCCGGCGGTCGAGCTCGTTGTCGTCGATCACCATTTTCGCATCCAGCGCGACTACCTCCCCTGCTGGTGTCGTCACCAGTGGGTTGATCTCGGCCAGCGATCCACCGTTTTCGGAGAAAGCGCGGTATAGCTGCTGCAGGATCTTCGCGGCAGCGCGGACCTGCTTCATGTCGGAGTAGAGGAAGAATGCGAGCTGCATCGCTTCGTATGCCTGAAGCCCGTACCGCGGATCAATCGGGTGCTTGAGGAGTTTCTCAGGCGTCTTGGCCGCGACTTCCTCGATGTCGATTCCACCGGCGGCGCTCGCCATGAAGACGGCGCGCTTGGCGGCCCGGTCGACGATTATCCCGACGTAGGCTTCGCTTGCAATGTCGGCAGCTGGCGTGACGAGAACTTTCTGTACCGGCAGTCCCTTGATCGTCAGCTTGAGGATCTGCGCCGCTATACTCTTCGCCTCGGCGGGATTCTTCGCGAGCTTGACTCCGCCCGCCTTACCGCGCCCACCGGCGTGGACCTGCGCCTTCACCACTACAGTCGACCCGAACCTGCGCGCGATTGCTTCTGCTTCCTCGGGCGTCGAGGCAACCTCGCCGGGTGGGATCGGGATGCCGTACTTCCGGAAAATCTCCTTCGCCTGGTACTCGTGAATGTTCACTCTTGCTCCGAACGCGTGCGTGCACGCGGATAGTCGATTCTGAGATTGTGTCTGGTGGTTTGCACTACGGGAGGATCTCGGTGCCGCCTGTGCCATCCACCGCTGCTCTTCCCTTGCTCAGCTCGGTAATAATGGCACGGCCCCCTGTTCGACGCACGTACTCTGCCGCGGCCGCAACTTTGGGTGCCATGCTGCCTTCGCCGAACGCACCTTCACTTGCGAGTCGATCAGCCTCGCTCACTCTCATGGTGCTGATCGCGCGCTGCTCGTCCGTGCCCCACCCACTATAAACTGCATCCACATCGGTGAGAATCAGGAAAAGCTCGGCGCCGAGCTCTCTCGCAAGAACCGCGGCAGCGAGATCCTTGTCGACTACGGCGTCGACCCCCTCGAGCCCGAGCACGGCGTCCCGGTACACTGGAATGCCACCGCCACCGCAGGCGATGACAACTGTGTCACGCTCGATCAGACTGCGAATCGTCGCGAGCTCGTGAATCGCGAGCGGCTTCGGACTTCCGACCACTCGTCGGAAATGTCCCTTCGCATCCTTCTTCACCGGTGTGCCCTGGGACCGAAGCTCCCTTCCGCGAGCGACCGACAGCCCGTGGCCGACGAATTTCTTCGGATCCTTGAGCGCGGGGTCGTCGGCGGCAACCTCGACCTGCGTGAGGACGGTGACCACGTCTCGCATGTTGCCCGCCTTGCGCAGCGCGTTCTCCAGTGACTGTTGCAGCATGTAGCCGATCCAGCCTGCGGTACCCGCAACCAGAACTCCAAGGGGCAAGGGTGCGACTTCACTTCGAGCTTTCTCGTTTCGCACGAGCTCGTCGCCAACCTGTGGTCCGTTGCCGTGCACCAGCACTACGCGCCAGCCATCGAGAGCCAGATCGACGATCGGGCCCAGGCTCTCCCTGGTATGGCGGAACTGGTCGGCGATGGTCGACCGCTCGCCGGGTGGCGAAAGCGCATTTCCCCCGACAGCGATGACAGCGGTCCGAGAAGCGTCTTTCATTTTCGCGAGTGGCCGATGAGTGTGCCCAGGGAATCGAACGCAATCCCGAAGTCCCTGAGATTCGCGGCAGCGAGCGCCGCGCGCATCCGGTTGTAGAGCCGCGTGACACTGGAACGGAAGGTGGAATCCCCAACCGCGAGCGGCAACGATGGAACCGGCTCCCACGGAGTCGTGGTAAGCTCACGCACGACTCCCGGCGCGCGATAATCTGCCGAGTTTGGGAACGCTGCCATCCAAGCTAGTGAAATGGGATCGGGCGACGGGCTGGCGGCGATCATGACGCGCGCCGTGCGGGCGTTCACGAGCGCGGTTGCGGCGTGTCGGAAATAACTCCGCTCCTCTCCGGCAAGAACGAAGTGCTGACTTAGCGGATAGTTGGACGACGCTGAGTACAGCTCCAGCTTCCAGTACAGGGTGTCGGCGTGGAACATGGGTTCGACCGTGCTTCCTTGTGCGAAGACCGGAGCCAGGGCGCGGATTCTGGCCCTGACGTCACGATTGGTCACCAGCCTTGCTCGTGGCGGGATTGAATCCGAGAGCAGGTCGAATGACTGGTAGGCCCACGCATACTCCCAGCGCGACAACCCGTCGCCGAGGGGTTGGCCCGCGACGTCGAGCTGGGGGTCTGTCACGACGACCAATCCCCGGGCGCCGGGGTAAACGAGCGAATCCTGTCGGAGCAGTTGCTGGCTCGGAACGCTGGTGACAAGGCTGTCCACCGACGCCGATACCGCCACCCCAGGTGCGGCGCCGAGAGTGGATGCGTTTGCATCGTACGCGCGGCGAGTGAAGTCAGCCCGGGTGGAGATGTATGGCCGCTCTCGCACCATCTGCACTTCCTTCGGTGTGAAGCGGCGAACGACCAACGGCACGATCTCCTGAACCGAAATCGACAGCACCACGATCACCGTCACCGCAACGAAGCTGGTCCGCAGCTGGCCGGTCCAACCACTCAACAAAACGGTGATTGCCACCGCGGCGGTAGCGATCCAGAGCAGGAGCAAGCCCGGCAGCAGCCACTGATGATCGACGTAGGAGAATACTCCTTGCTCGCCTCCGCCGCGGATCATCAAATCGTAGGATTCGAGCCGGTAGCTCCACATCGTGATGAGCAGCAGCAGTGCGGCCAGCACACTGAGGTGCCGCCGAACACGCGCACTCATGCGAACACCGGCGCGCTCCCAACGGAGCCCCGGGGTGAGCGAGTAAAGGACCACGACGACGAGCGACACTCCCACGACCAGCAACATCGTCCACGAGTACACCGATTTTTCGAACGGAAGCCAGGTCGTGTAAAAACCAAGATCCTGCTGAAAGTACGGATCGCTCTCTCTGAACCTCACCCGGAGGCGTGCGAGGGCCAGGGAGCTCCAGGTCGGGAGTGCGGGCGTGACCGCAGCCGCGATCGCAACCGACATCAGGAACGCGAACCGATCCAGATACTTCCTGGGCACGGCTTCGCCGAATTCGACGTTGGCGAGGCGACGCGGCAGGGTGAGAGTTCCAATGCTTCTCCCTAGCGCCGACAGATTCACGAACGCGATGAAAACCGCGATGACGGAGCCGATGCCGTAAATGAGCAGCAGGTCGCCGGCTCGCTCGCTCCAGAGCGGAGTCGCCCCCATCGCTCGGTACCACGTGTAGTCAGCGCGCAGAGCCGAGAGCGAGCGACCGCCGACCAGTAGCGCAGCCGCGATGACGACCCCGATGAGGAGGCGCCGGCGGGACATCACATCAAACCTTGACGCCGTTTGCGCGGAGCCAGCCCTGCATCTCGGACTGGATCTCATCGAGCCGCTCCTTCGTCCGCGCCTCGAAGCGCATCACGAGCAGGGGGCCTGTGTTGGACGCCCGGATGAGCCCCCAGCCGTCTCCAAACAGAACACGGACTCCGTCCACGGTGATAACGTCGTATTTCGCGCTGAAATGTTTCTTCGCCTCCTCGACGATGCCGAACTTCTTGTCATCGGGACAATCGACGCGGATCTCCGCCGTGGAGACGAAACGCGGCACGTCGGCGAGCAGTTCGCGAACGGACTTCCCGGAGTCGGCTACGATGTGAAGGAGTCGCGCAGCTCCGTAGAGCGCGTCATCGAAGCCGTAGAATCCCTCGGAGAAGAACATATGGCCCGACATTTCGCCGCCAACGGGGGCGTGAGTCTCGTGCATTTTCCTCTCGATGACCGAGTGTCCGGTCTTCCACATCACGGGGATCCCACCGGCTTTCTCCACCGCTTCCGGCAAAGCCTGCGAAGCCTTGACATCGAATACGATAGACTGACCCTTGCCCGTCCGCGCCAGAGCGTCGCGCGCGTAGATGATCAGAAGGTAATCGCCCCAGATGATCTCGCCCGTGTTGTCGATGACACCAATCCGGTCGGCGTCGCCGTCGAAGGCGATACCGATGTCGGCGCGATCGTTCTTCACAGCGGCGATGAGCGCTTCGACGTTCTCCGGCACCGTCGGGTCCGGGTGATGATTGGGGAACGTTCCGTCGCTATCACAGAAAAGGCACCGGGGCTCGATGCCGAGTCGGGGGAAAAGTTTCGGAGCGACGAGGGCGCCGGCGCCGTTGCCGCAGTCGAGCACCACCTTCAACTTCCGCGAAAGTGTCCCGACTCTGCCGGCGATGTCGTCGACGTATCGATCGATCACTTCTTCTTCGCGAAGCGTTCCCTTCCCGCGCGGAAAGTTGCCGGCCACCGCGAGGTCATATAGGTGCTGGATATCGGCACCATAGACCGATGCCGTCGCCAGACCGAGCTTGAACCCGTTGTATTCGGGTGGATTATGGGATCCCGTGATCTGGATGCCGCCAACGACATCGAGATTGTGCTGTGACCAGTACGCGAGGGGGGTCGGGACGATCCCGATGTCTACTACATCGATTCCGCTCGCGAGAAGGCCGGCAACCAGTGCGGAATGCAGCATCTCGCCCGAAGGTCGATTGTCTCGACCGACTGCCAGGGCTCCCTTCACTCCCTTCTCGCCGAGAAACGCCGCAAATGCGCCGGCGATCCGCGTTGCCGCTTCCTCGGTGAGATCCTTGCCCGCGACGCCGCGGATGTCGTACTCGCGGAAAATCGTGCGCGACAGCCCCATGTGGTTTAGCGGGGCCGCAGCGCGATGTCTCTCGTTACCGCCGGGGCGCTTCGCTGGGTGAATGAGACAATCGCGTCCGGAAACAAGCCGAAGATGAGGATGATGGCGGCGGATCCCCAGACGACGGCGCGTGTCCAGCCGCCAGTGCGCGCGGGCAAAATCGCAGCAGCGGCGCGCGGCTTCATGAACATCACCATCACCACGTAGAGGTAGTAGCCCGCGCTTATGAGACTCGTGACAACGAGGACGATCGCCAGCCGGGTTTGCGGCGAGGGCGACTGCAGCGCGGCCTGAAGGACGTACCACTTGGCAAAGAATCCGATGCCGCCGAAGATCGGGAATCCGAGCAGTGCCAGCATGAACACCGCCATCGCCACAGCCAGGCCCGGCCTCACCGTCCATAGACCCGCGTACTCCTCCACCCCCATCTGATCCTCACCAGCCGAGCCCAGCGCAACGATCACTGCAAAGGCGCCAAGCGTCGCCATGGTGTAAGCGAAGAGATAGAACATGAACGCGGAGCTGCCGAGCCTGGTGCCGACGGCCATCGCAACCAGGATGTATCCGGCGTGGGCGATGCTCGAGTATGCGAGCAGCCGCTTGAGGTTGCGCTGCGCAAGCGCGACGAGATTGCCGACGATCATCGTGAGAGCGGCAAGCCACCACACCGGCTGGTGCCAGGCCGTGATCAGCGCCGGGAACGCTTCGAGCCAGAGCCTGAAAAATGCCGCGAACGCGGCTGCCTTGACCGCCGCGGCCATGTATGCCGTGATCGGTGTCGGCGCGCCTTCGTAGACGTCCGGAGCCCACATGTGGAACGGCGCGGCGGCGACCTTGAATCCGAACCCGACGAGCAACAGCGCAACGCCCACCAGCAGCAGCGAGCTGTGCAGCAGGTCGAAGCGAGCGATGTTGGCCGCGATCTCGGAGAAGTTGGTAGCTCCGGTGGCTCCGTAGACGAGCGCGATTCCGTACAGGAGGAACGCCGTCGAAAACGCGCCGAGCAGGAAATACTTTATCGCGCCCTCGGCCGATCGCTCGCGACGCCGGTTCATTCCGACCAGCACGTAGATCGCAATCGACATGAGCTCGATTCCGAGAAACACGATGATGAGATCGCGCGCCGCGGCCAGTATCATCATCCCTGACGTCGACAGCAACAGGAGGACGTGCGTCTCTCCGGGCGTGATTCCTTCGCGCCGGTTGTAATCGAGCGACATCGCGATCGTTCCGATCGTGGCGATCAGGAAGATCTCATCGGCTGCCCAACGGAAGTTATCGACTGCGATGGGACCGTTGCTCGCGGTGTACCCCTGATAAGCGTAGTAGCCAACCGCGATCATTGTCAGAATGCAGAGCACAATACTCAGCACTCCCACGCTGCGCTGGTGCGCGTCGCTCTCGGGCCGCCAACCGGACCAGAGGAGGAGAATCATTGCTCCTCCCATGAGCAGCAGGTCTGGACCGAGAGCGGCGGTGAGCTGTGCGGGCATGCTCAGATCGAAGTTCATTATCGGCCTGCCTCGCTCACCTGTTCGGCGGGTCCGGCTTCCCGCGCATGTACGCGATCGACAAGAAGCTGAGCTGAGCCTTCCATCCGCCTCAGGACAGGCGCGGGATAAAACCCGAGCCAGATGATCACCGCGATCAACGGCACCAACAGCGCAAGCTCACGCTTGTTCAGGTCGGGCAGATGGTTGTTCTCTTTCTTGTCGAGCGGGTTGAACAGTATCCGTTGAATCGCCCACAGCATATACGCCGCGGCGAAGATCACACCCGTCGTCGCGAATATCGTCAGGACTGGATACGTCTTGAACGAGCCGACAAGCACCAGGAACTCACCCACGAATCCATTCGTGCCCGGAAGGCCAATGCTGCTGAGCGAGACAAACGTGAGAATTGCGGCGAACAGCGGGACGACCTTCGCGATTCCACCATATGATTCGATGAGACGCGAATGGCGGCGCTCGTAGATCATTCCGACGAGAAGGAACAAGGCCCCCGTCGATATACCATGGTTGATCATCACCATCAGGGCGCCCTGCACGCTCTGCAGAGTCAGCGCAAAAATGCCGAGCATGACGAAGCCAAGGTGACTCACCGACGAATACGCGACGAGCTTCTTGAAGTCGGGCTGCACCATGGCCACCAGCGCACCGTAGATGATTCCGATGACAGCCAGCACCAGGATGATCATCCGAACGGTCGGATTCATCGCGGTGCCGGGGAATAACGGCAGCGCAAACCTCAGGAAGCCGAACGTCCCCATCTTCAGCATGATTCCGGCGAGGATGACGGAGCCCGCGGTCGGCGCCTCGACGTGCGCATCCGGAAGCCATGTATGGAACGGGAACATCGGCACCTTGACCGCAAACGCGAGGAAGAACGCGGCGAAGAGCCACAGTGCGGTGCGCTGCGGCAGGTCCGTCACCGCGAGGAGATGATCGTAGCTGAAGTCGGGCGTGCCGGCGGCGGTTCGCGCGTGGAGTCCGAGGTAGATGATCGCTACCAGCATCAGCAGCCCCGGCAGCATGGTGTAAATGAAGAACTTGAGGCTGGCGTAAATGCGCCTCTCCCCTCCCCAGATTCCGATGATGAAGTACATGGGGACCAGCATGACTTCCCACATCACGTAGAACAGGAAGAGGTCGCGCGCTACGAAGACCCCCAGCATTCCCGTCGTGAGAATCAGGAGCAGCGCGTAGTAGCTTCGGGTTTTCGTGCGGATGCTCGTCCAGCTGCCCAGGACGGCGAGCGGCATGATGAAGGTCGTGAGAAGGATCATCATCAGCGCGATTCCGTCGATTCCAAGCGTGAAGCGGACGCCCCACGTCGGAATCCAGTCGGCGTCGATCGATGCCTGCCAGCCGGTGTCGGCCGGGTTGAACGACCACCAGAGCCCGAGTGACACGATGAACTCGAGAACGAAGAACCAGAACGCGAGCTGACGCGCCGCGGGGCTCTCGACTCCGTCAGTCTGCGCCGGATCACGAACCGGCACCAGGAGGATTATCGCGGCAGCCACCAGCGGAATGATGAGGAGCGCGGGAAGCACCCAGTTGTTGTAGCCGACCGAGTCGAGGAAGTTCGCCATTTGTCCGGTCAGCGGAGGGTGAACGCGCCAAGCATTGCAAGCACTCCCACCACGAGCACCCACGCATAAATACCGACGTTGCCCGTCTGAAGGCGGGAACCGACCCAACCCAGCGAACGCGCGAACGCCGCACTGCCATTCACAAGCAAGCCGTCAATAATGAAGGTGTCGACGAAGCGCCACAGAAAATTGCGGGACACTTTGTAGGTCGGCGTGACGATCACCCGATTGATCTCTTCATCGACATAGTAGGCATGCGCGACCACTCCTTCGAGCCCGTGCTCGGGAATCGCATCGCGCTTGCGTGGGACTCGTGCGGGTTTGAGTCGAACGATGGCGAACACGATACCGGCAACGGCGATCGCTACCGCCACGCCGATCAGCGCCTCTTCGGTAGATGCTGCGATGTGGGCCGCTCCGGCTGTCACGCGCGCCGTGGCGCCCCCGACGACTGGCTCGAGCCAGTGCGCAAGAACTTCACGGGGACCGATCGGAACAAGATCGGTGATCACTTCGGGGAGATTGAGCCATCCGCCGACCGCGGTGAGGATCGCGAGCACGACGAGGGGGCCCGTCATCACCCACGGCGCGTCGTGCAGATGCTTCTCTTCCTCGGCCCCCGTGCGATTGGGACCATGGAAGGTGTAGAGCATCATCCGCGTCATGTAGATCGCCGTGAGCAGTGCCGCCGCAAGCCCGATTCCGTAGATCACGTACAGCAGAGTGCTGCCCGGAATGCCCAGCCACGTCGAGGATGCGAGAGTAGATCCGTGAGCACGCGCGAACACCGCGCCCAGGATCTCGTCCTTCGAGAAGAATCCCGAGAATGGCGGAATGCCGCAGATCGCGAGCGTGGCGATCCACATCAGCACCCAGGTGATTGGCAGGTAGCGCCGCAAGCCGCCCATGTTGCGCATGTCCTGCGCGTCTTCTTCGCTGTGGGTGTGATGATAGGCGGCGTGCATCGCCTGGATCACCGAGCCGGAGCCGAGGAACAGGAGCGCCTTGAAGAAAGCGTGGGTCACGAGATGGAACATGCCCGACACATACGCTCCAACTCCCACTCCTATGAACATGTAGCCCAGCTGGGAGATGGTTGAATACGCGAGCACCTTCTTGATGTCCCACTGCTTGAGTCCGATCGTGGCGGCAAAGATCGCCGTCGCGGCTCCGACGATCGCGACCGTGAGCGACGCGGCCGGCGACAGCGAAAACAGAAAAGCGCTGCGCGCGATGAGATACACACCCGCCGTCACCATCGTCGCCGCGTGGATGAGCGCCGACACCGGTGTCGGACCGGCCATCGCGTCCGGCAGCCAGATGTAGAGAGGGATTTGCGCGCTCTTACCGACGCAGCCGAGGAACATGAAGAGGCAGATCGTCGTAACAAGCGGGCTTCCGGCAACAAGGTCGCCGGCCTTCGCGCTCACGCCCGCGAAATCGAGCACTCCTATGTTGGCGAAGAGCATGAACATCGCCACCAGGAGTCCGAAATCTCCAATGCGGTTGACGATGAATGCCTTCTTCCCTGCATCGGCGTTGGCCTTGTCGTTGAACCAGAAACCGATGAGCAGGTAGGAGCACAGGCCTACGCCCTCCCAACCGACGAACACCACCGGATAGTTGGCCCC
>Ga0193727_1001119_pt1 | contig 10991 bp, 11 predicted proteins | sample H2c2metaG_FD_143051 | JGI IMG/M metagenome (GOLD analysis project Ga0193727, IMG submission 143051) | Soil microbial communities from a riparian zone of the East river system, Colorado, United States - H2c2 | ecosystem: Environmental > Terrestrial > Soil > Riparian zone | place: USA: East River...
CGAGTTATGTGGAGCAAATTGCAAAAGGTCGCGGATACTCTCGCCGATCGGCGTGCCGCCAGGTTCGCGTGTCACGACATACGGGACGCCGCACCGCTGAAGGCGCGTCGCCAGTCTTTCGGCTTGTGTGGACTTTCCGCTTCCTTCTGATCCCTCGAACGTGATGAACGGCAGTCGCGGCATTTGCCGATTGTGAAACAAAGCAGCTTAAAAGTCGAACGGGGCTTCACAGACATCTTGGTTGCAGAGGCCATCGGCCACGCTAATTCAACAGGCAAGATGCCCGTTGGCCTCATAGGCTGGAAGCCTGTGTTACGCTATGACATGAAATCTTTCTGGCTGGTGAAGCAAGAGCCGTCCTCCTATTCGTGGTCTGATTTTCTTGCCGATGGCAAGACTATCTGGACCGGCGTGCGCAATTTCTCTGCGCGAAATAATCTTCGCAAAATGCGAACCGGCGATGAAGTCCTTTTCTATCATAGCGGCGACGAAAAAGGTGTAGTCGGAATTGCCAAGGTTACGCGGACTGCCTATCCGGACCCGACGGCAAAGGAAGGCGACTGGTCGACCGTCGATCTTGCGGCAGTTAAACCGCTGGGACGGCCTGTTACACTTCGCGAGATCAAGAGCAATTCGCGCTTGAAAGAAATTCCGTTAATTCGTCAATCCCGTTTATCAGTCATGCCTCTGGCCGAATCAGAGTTTCGGGAAATCGTAAACATGGGCGAAGAGTAGAACTCATTGAACGCTGAGGGCTCAATGAAGGTCGACGCGCTTAGCACGATGAAATATTCGGAACCCAACTAACGGCGGCACACGATTAATATCTGGCGACACGTTGAACGTGTGGGTCAGTGCATTGCCACGGCGCTCGAGAATAGCAGGTGCTTGCCTTTTTGCCTTGTTCAAAGCTGCTCGAAGACCGAAAATTTGCGATATGAGTACAATTGCGGCAACGGAGTTCCTTCCGCTGGTTGCGACCGCCAGCGCCGCGACCGATTCCGTCGTCGTGTCTCTGCACGACGTCGCCCCTTGCACTCAGCAAATCGCCAGCACGATTATTTCGGAATTGAGCGCGCACGGCGTGCACGCTTGTTCGGTTCTTGTGGTGCCGAATTATCACCACGAGGGACCGTTCGCCAAACACCGCGAATTCGTGACATGGCTCCGAGCGTTGGAAGCGGACGGGCACGAAGTCGTGATCCACGGTTATTTTCACGAACGACCGCCTCGGAGAACAGAAACTTTGCGCGACAAATTCATGACCAGATTTTACACCCAGAACGAAGGCGAGTTTTACGATTTGGGCTACGAGGAAGCTCTGCGGCGCATTACTACAGCACGAGATCAATTCCGTGCGCTCGGACTCAAGCCACGCGGTTTTATCGCGCCAGCGTGGTTACTGGGAAACGAAGCAGAGCAAGCCGTTCGTGATGCGCAATTGGAATACACGACACGTCTGCGCACGGTATGTGATCTCCGCTCGGAATCCATCTTTCCGGCTAGAACACTCGTTTACAGTGTTCACAATAATTGGCGGCGCGCGCTTAGTCGCAGTTGGAACGCGGCATTGTTCCGCTTGATGAGAACCAAGCCGCTCTTGCGGATAAGCATTCATCCGCCCGATTATTCTCAGCCAATCATTTGGAAACAGATTTTAGGCTTCATTGAAGCAACAGAAAGTGCGCGGACCGCTACGACGTATCAGGATTGGATCGCTGAACAACGGTTGAAGCGAGGGATGTAACGTGAGCAGGTGCGATTTACATATTCATTCGCGCCATAGTGCGCGCTCAGAAGAATGGCTTTTCCGCCGATTCGATTTTCCCGACAGCTATTCCGATCCAAAGCAGTTGTACGAACAGCTGCGCAAACGTGGGATGGATTACGTTACCATTACCGATCACGACTCGATCGATGGCTGCCTGGAAATTGCGCATCTGGCTCGGGCCTTCATCAGCGAGCAGGTTACTACTTACTTTCCAAACGACGCCTGCAAGCTGCACATTTTGGTGTGGGGGATTTCGGAACAGCAGCATCGCGATATCGAAGGCGTCCGCGAAAACATCTTCGATCTGCAACGATACGTGCAGCGTGCGCAAATCGCTCACGCAGTCGCGCACCCGTTATACAGCGTGAACGGCAAACTCGAGGCAATGCACCTCGAGCAGCTCATCCTTCTGTTCAAACATTTTGAGGGCATCAACGGTTTGCGCGACGCGCTTCTGAGCGATCTGGCACAGACTCTTTTCAAGCAATTAACACCAGAGCAGATCGACGTATTTGCAAATCGTCACGGTGTGGCGCCTACGCACGCGGAGCCGTGGAGAAAAATTCTGGTGGGCGGCTCCGACGATCACGGAGGGCAGTTTGCGGCCTCCGCTTTTACAGAAACGCCTGCTGCGAAGTCGGCCGAAGAATTCCTGAAATCGGTTCGGAATGGTAATTGCACACCATGCGGCCAGGGCGGAACGCCACTAATTCTGTCGCATGGCTTTTACAACACCGTCGCGTGTTTCATCCAGGACCGTTTCCACGAAAAGCTGGGGCCCAGCGGGGCGCTGCTGGAGAAAATGTTTTCGCGCTTCATGGAGGGCCGTGCTCCGACGGAGTTCACACTGAAGGAGAAAACGGAATTCATCGTGCAAGGTGTTCTGTCCGGGAAGATTTTCGATTTCGCCAAACCCGCGAACGTCTCGCTTTGGAAAGAGCTTTCCGGCTATTTCGCGCGGCCAGAGGTGAAGGCGAAACTGGCCGCGCAATTGGACAAGGTCAGCGAACCGGAGCGGCGCACGTTTCTCATGGCGAACATGGTCGCCGAACAACTGGCGTTCCGCTTCTTCAACAAATTTGTCCAGCAACTCAGTAGCGGCAACATGGTGGAGAGCGTGCAGGCTCTAAGCGCGATTGCGCCGATCCTCGTGATCCTGACGCCGTACATTTACGGTTTTCACAGCCAGGCCCCCTCGCGCAAATGGCTGCGGAATTTGTTTAAGGAGTTGACCGGCGAAATTCCCGTTGCGTTACAAAATCACAAACGCGCGTGGTTTACCGACACCTTGGAAGACGTGAACGGCGTAGCGACGACGATTCGCAAAATGACCGCCGCCGGAGCCGCTGCAGGAAAGGAATTGGTCGTGGTGGCTTCACGAAGCGACCTTCAACTTTCCGATATCCCAATCAAAAATTTCCCGCCCATCGGCGAATTCGAGTTGCCGGAATACGAACTGCAGAAACTGAGTTTCCCGCCAATTCTGCAGATGCTCGATTACGTCCAGCGGGAACGATTTACTGAGATCGTCATCAGCACGCCCGGCCCGGTTGGCTTAACCGCGCTGCTCGCGGCGAAAATGCTCAATCTGCAAACCAGCGGCATTTATCACACTGATTTTCCCCAATACATCCGCATCCTGACCGAGGATAGTTTTCTTGAAAGCGTGGCTTGGGGTTACATGCATTGGTTCTATGGGCAGCTCGACACCGTTTTCGTTAATTCCGAAGAGTACAAGCAAAGCTGGATTAAGCGGGGATTCGATCCGACAAAACTGAAAATTTTGCCGCGTGGCCTCGACACGGAATTGTTCCACCCAGGTCGACGCGATTCCGCGTTCTTTGAAAAATTCGGAGCGTCGAACGGCGAGCTTCGCCTGCTCTACGTCGGCCGCATTTCACGAGAAAAAGATCTCGACCTTTTGGCTGACGCTTATCGACGTCTGCGCAAAGAAGGACTGCCTGTTCGACTTTTTGTCGTCGGTCATGGCCCCTATTCCGAGACACTGGCGAAATCTTTGCCGGACGCGTTTTTTACCGGTTATCTCAGAGGCACGGAATTGGCTACCGCATATGCATCGGCCGATATCTTTGTTTTTCCCAGTACCACCGACACTTTCGGCAACGTAATTCTCGAAGCACAGGCTTCCGGATTGCCCGTTGTCGTTTCCGATTCCGGCGGTCCGAAGGAATTAGTAGCGCACAAGGCAAACGGTCTGATCACCAGGTCGCATAACGTCGAAGACTTCACGGACGCGATTCGAGCTCTTGTGACCGATCAACCGCTGCGGGAGCGCATGGCCAACTTCGCTCGGGACAGTGTTACCGACCGAAGTTGGCCACGCGCTTTCGCAAAGTTCTGGGCTGCGACCGAGGTTTAGGAGACCTGTTCGCTGCAGAGATGAGTAGGGGAAGCTGACAGCTTCCCCTACAGAAAAGCGTCTAATCCCGGTTAGCGACCGTGGCCACCACCGTGGCCCATTGAGCCCATGCCACGAGATGCGCTCATGTGGCCCATTGAATGCATGCCATGAGACCCGCTCATATGCCCCACTGAACGCATCCCATGGGAGTGGTTGAAACCGGATGAGCTGTGACCCATACCTCGTGTCGTGCTCGTCTTCGCGCCGTGACCTTTGGCAACGTGCGTCCCGCTCTTGCCATGCATTGTTCGCGTGTTGTTCGCATGCATCGTCGCGTTGCTCGAGCGGTTAGCATTGCTCACGAGCGTTCCGAGCTTGACCCCGTTGTCGTGCGCAATTTTACCCCAGCCTTGGCCGCCCTGATGCAGCGCGACAATATTGTCAAAGCTCTGGCCTGTGGCGTTGGCTAGCAGATGGGCCTTCTCCAAGCTGCCCCAGCCAAGACCAGTCGATGTTCTTTCCGTCTGCAACGTCGCGACCGGAACTCCGGTTGCCGCCGAAATTCTGTCCAGGTTCGCTGCGCGCAACGCAACGGCCCCGAACACGAGAATGAATGCCGCTATAATTATACTTAAGCTTTTCATAGTGATTAAACCTCCAGAATAAAGGTTTCGGTTTTCGCGTGCTCAATGGTTCCCTGATTACAGACCAAATTTGTGGTCGGATCGGCGCGCTGCGCTGTCCTGATTCCGCAACTGTTGTGCTTCACGCCAAAGACGCAGAGTCATTTTGAGCCTGGGGCAACGTCCCAGGATTCGTGGGAACGCCCAACGCCAGCGCTGAAAGCGCGATTCACGTCCGAACAAGGCTGCATGAGCCGCGCTTTCAGCGCTTATTCGAACGCGGCCAAATACCCCGGGCTCTAAAAGTGAGATAGCGCCTTCAGCGCTGCCGCCTTCTGCTAAGCAATGTCTCAGCGCTCGGTCATCCACGGCAAAGCGTCCAGATCTACGTTGCCCCCGGTGAGAATGATTCCGATGCGTTTTCCGGAGACGGCGATTTTGTTTTCCATGATCGCCGCATATGGAACTCCCGCTGATGGCTCAATTACGATCTTCATCGTCTCCCAAATCGTGCGCATCGCCGAAACGATTGCTTCCTCGCTTACGGTTACGATGTCGTCCGCGTATTGCTGAATGATCGCAAAGTTTGGTTCGCCGATATTTGTGCGCAAGCCATCGGCGATGGTGAACTTCTTTTCAGTCACAAGCCGTCGTCCTGCACGAAACGATTGCGCCGCATCATCCGCGTTCTCAGGCTCGACCGCGATTACTTTGATCTGCGGCCGCATCGATTTCGCGGCGATCGCTGTGCCCGACAACAGACCGCCACCGCCGACCGGGCACATGATCACATCAAGGTCGGTAATATCTTCCAGCAGCTCCATTGCTGCTGTCCCCTGCCCCGATATCACGTGCTCATTTTCGAATGAATGAATCAATGTTGCGCCGGTTTTGTTGATCACTTCTGCGCATTTAATTTCACGCGACTCCTCTGTCGGTTCGCAAAAGACCACCTGCGCACTGTAACCCTCAACTGCGCGTATCTTCACTTTCGCGGAATTTGAGGGCATCACGATATGCGCCGAAATTCCGCGCAATTTTGCCGCACGCGCCACTGCGGCGCCATGGTTACCGGAAGAATGCGTTGCCACGCCGCGTTGCGCAGTTTCGTCATCGAGCGCGAAAACGGCATTGGTTGCACCGCGTGCCTTGAAGGCACCGACCTTCTGGAAATTTTCGCACTTAAAAAACAGGAACGCCCTGCAAGCGTCATTCAGCCACGAATTCGTCAGCACGGGCGTGCGATGAATGTATGAGCGAATCCGTTGGTCCGCTGCGCGGATCGTATCAAGGTTGACTGATCCAACTAGTTCGACCATCCGAAAAAGGCGTCGATAATCCCGAACGTGTCAATGAATCCGTGAGCCAAAATGCTGGCCCACAGGTTGCGACCGGCGAGCATGTAAGCGGTTCCCAAGATTAGTCCTGCAACGCCGGAATCGATCACACCAGATGTGCCTTTGTAGTCATGCCCGTACCCAAACAAAATCGAAACGAGCACAATGCCGATCCAATAAGCCGCTACGGATCGCCTTCCAATATCTGCTGCACGCGTCAGAAGATATCCGCGGTACGCGATCTCTTCGCCGAAAGCGGCAAACGTCCACACAAGCAACAAAGCAACGAATGCCATCTTCACGTTCCCGGTGATCTCGTTTGCCAGTGCCGGTGGGGTCGGCTTCGGCCAGAAAAAGCCGGTCACCGGTTCGATTAGGAATTGCCCAAGCAGGACGCGCAAAATAGCGGCGACAACGGCAATTAGAAATATCCGCCGCCATGATGCCGGTTGTTTCAAACCCATCGCGGACCAGCTGCCGTCGCGCAACCGGATTGAAATGAATCCGAGCACGGAAAGGACGATCACTTCATTCGGCACGATGTGGAAAACGTTGTGCCCAATCACAATGAAAGCGCCGAAGCAGAATTCGAATGCGCTCAGCGCTCGTGACGCTAGAGGACTACCGGAAGGGAACGGGACAGTCGGTGACACGAGGATGGAAGAATGATCCACCTTTCATCTTGCAAGTGTGATGCAACCTGCATCCCGTTCAGATTCAGGTACCAGAATATTTCTCATTCAGCGCTCGGGCTATGAAAATGCTCCGGACGCGGTCCCATTCCAATAAATCGAGCGGGAATCTGTCGTAGGATCGGGAACCATTTCAGTAAACGAAACACAAAGGGCAACGAGCCGTTGGGATCAGACGTGCGACCAGTAACCACGCGACGATGAATGAAAACCTGCATTGCTTGAATGAGCCGCGTCGGCCATTCCCGGCGCGCCTGCACTTTGCGCAGATCGTCCACGGAAACCGGACCTGTTCGCAATTTTTCGGCCAGCAAGTTTGCCGTCGCTACGGCATCCTGAATAGCGAGATTGATGCCCACGCCGCCTGCCGGTGACATTGCATGAGCAGAATCGCCGATGCAAAGCAGTCCGTCGCGGCACCAATTACGAAGGCGATTGATTTGTACCGTGAGCAATTTGATTTTTGACCAATCGTCGAGCTCTGGGACGCGGTCGCGCAGAAATCCGGCGAAGCTGACGATATCGTTTTGAAATCTCTGCAGGCCGCGTGCTTTGATGTCATCGAAGCCACCCTTGGGAATTACAAAGCCGCACTGCCAGTAATCACCGCGGTCGAGTAACACGAGCAGCTTGCCGTGCTGAAAAAAACCGAATGATTGCTCAGGATCGTCCTGCTTCTTTGAGATCCGCATCCAGAGCGCGTCGATCGGGACGCCGAAGTCCCGTCGCTCCAGCCCGGCGCACGCCTCAACCATCGAATGCCGTCCGTCTGCGCCGATAATCAGGTCAGCGCGAATTTCCAGTTCGCCCCGTGGAGTTTTCACGCGCACACCGGTCACGCGCTGCCGATCGAACGTCAGATCAACCACTTCGTGCTCCGTCAGCAATTGGAAACTCGGGAATTGTTTCGCGTACGTGGACAGAAAATTGAGAAAATCCCACTGCGGCATGAAGGCTATGAATTTGCAGTCTGGTCATTGACGACAGCGCGTAGTTCCCGCACTTCCTGATGCGGCTGCTTTAGGAATTTCTCGAGCAACCCGAGCTCGTACATCAACTCGAGGGTGGACGGGTGAATGGTGTCGCCGCGAAAATCGCGAAAGAAATCTGCATGTTTTTCCAAAACGATCACGGGCACACCCGCTCGCGCGAGCAGGTAGCCAGCCATGATGCCCGCTGGTCCACCGCCTGCGATCACACAACGCGTTTGCAGTTTTTCAGCCATGTGTTTTCAATCGAATACCGCCGCAAATTAGAATGAAAGCAAACATGCCGGAGAATGCGCAAGATCGCGCTGCGTTTACCTACAACGCGGCGGCAGATTTCTACGACGCATCGCGACTCAGCTTTTGGGACTATTTCGGACGTCGGACGATCGAACTGGCTTCACTCTCGAGTGGTTCACGAGTCCTCGATGTTTGTTGCGGAGCTGGAGCTTCTGCTCTGCCAGCTGCAGAGGCAATCGGATCTACGGGGAACGTCATAGGAGTTGATCTTGCAAAGCAGCTTTTGGAATCGGCGCGGAGAAAAGCAATTCAACGGCGTCTAGGCAACATCGAATTCGAAGTCGGCGACATGCTCTCGATGCGTTTTCCTGTCGCGAGTTTCGATGCCGTCGTGTGCGTGTTCGGAATCTTCTTTGTGTCCGATATGGCAACGGCTGTGAGCGAACTCTGGCGTCGCGTTCGACCAGGCGGCAAATTGGCCGTGACTACATGGGGACCGAAATTCTGCGAGCCGGCGAATGCCGCATTCTGGAGCTCAATCAAGGATATACGGCCTGATCTGTACAAAGGGTTTAATCCATGGGATCGGATCAACGACCCAGCAGGCCTGAGAAAGATTCTCGATGAAGGTGGGGTCGCCTCGCCGAACATCATTGCCGAAAATCGCCTCCACCCCATTAAATCGCCTGAGGATTGGTGGACAATTGTTTTAGGCTCCGGCTACCGCGGAACAGTCGAACAGTTAAACCTGGCGGAGCGACAAAAGGTCAAAGAAGCTAACCTTGCTTTTATTCACGATGAAAACATTTCAGCCATAGAAACAAATGCTCTCTACGCGTTGGCGACGAAACCTGAAACTGCGGCCTTCAAGTGAAAACTGATCAGCCGCTTTTTCTCAACGAACAACAAGTTCGAAAGCATCTGCGGATGGCGGACTTGATTCCGGCGATGGAGAAAGCGCTGATCGATTTCTCTGCCGGCAGAGTAACTCAGCCGGTGCGCTCGATCATATCGATCGATGTCGCCGCGGCGACCGGATTCCTCGGGTTGATGCCGGCGCTCACGCCAGATGGACTCGGATTGAAAGCAGTAACGTTCTACCCGTCAAACGCGGAGCGCGGAATCCCGACACACATGGCCACGATTTTTCTTCTCGATCCACAAACGGGAACGCCACTCGCAATAATGGACGGGCGGTTGATTACCGAGATGAGAACGGCGGCCGCATCCGCCGCTGCAACGAAAGTGCTCGCATCGCCTGATGCTAAAGTCCTCGCCATTCTCGGAAGCGGGGTGCAAGCACGCAGCCATGTGGAAGCTCTACGCCTCGTTAGACAATTTGAGGAGATTCGGGTGTGGAGTCCTACGCTTGAACACGCAAAACGGTTCGCAAAAGAAATCGGCGCCACAGCAATGTCTGTTGAAGAAGCAGTGCGGGACGCCGATGTGATCGTGACGGTGACCAGTTCAAAAACGCCGGTACTGAAGGGTGACTGGCTGAAACCCGGCTGTCATGTGAACGCAATCGGCGCATGCCGGCCGGACTGGCGCGAACTCGACGATGAGGCGATGCAAAAAAGTGTCCTATTCGTCGATTCTCGCGAAGGCGCAACGCGTGAGTCCGGTGACATCATTCTTTCCGGCGTGAAGATCTATGCCGAACTAGGTGAAGCGTTGGCCGGCAAAGTTCCGGCACAGGCAAACCAAACGACCATCTTCAAATCGTTAGGGATGGCCGTTGAAGATATCGCCGCAGCGACGCTCGTGTATCACAGCTACCTGGGCTCAAGCGCTGTTAATTGATTCGCGACCAATTGCCAGCAGTGTCACCGCGTAATTCTGACGCGGTGGCGTCGGATTGCCCTTGCCGGCACGCGCGCCGATCAGAAAGCCTGGCTGCTCACCCGAACAGAACGGCGCGTGCCCATACGACCAGCAGGAAAACGATAACAAATCCACCGCCTACCAACCAGCGAAGGTCGGGTACGATCGTGCCGCTCGAAACCGGCACCAAGTCAAGCTCCAAGGCGATGAACTTGTAAGGTGCGAGAGGCGCATAGCTGGGGTGGGAAATCAATTTCAAGAAGGTGCGTCGACTGGGATAGCGCACGACAGTCATATTGCCCCAGGTTCTCTCAGGCTGCATATTAATCAGGTTCCCACTGGCTTGGGGAGCTCCGATGAACGTTGGATAGGACGCGTGACTCAACCAAAGCCATATGAGGCTCTTTTCATAGCGTGCGTTGGCCTGTTCGGGCGTTCCCTTGAAATCCGGCGCGCCGGGAAATGGCTGCACCCGGGGGAAGAAATGGATGAGGTTGAACATATAGACCGGCTTGCCATCGTCGGCCTCGGCCCATGGGCGGAGACGGGCAATGAATCCCTGAACCGCCTTTGCAGGCAGCGGTAGCTTTTCGATCTTGGCTAGGTATTGATCGATCTCCGCTTGAGTCAGCTTGCCCGATCCTTGCGAATGCCAGGCCCAGAAGGCCGCGTACAAGACCAATAACCCTCCGGCAAGAACGAGCTCAAACCACATTTCCGTTTCCTTTTAAAATTCGTGCCGCACTGCCGAGGCCAATGATGCTGTTAAACCAGTAGATCCTCAAACTGGAACTATTCTTGCTGAATCGCTGCAGCGCTTGCTTAGACCGCGCCAGCCCAACACTCAATGAAATGCTGTGCCTCATAGCGTGCTAACTGTGGCTGCTCCGCAACCAATCTGGGTAGTCGTGTGGACATGGCGACCTGACCACCACTTCCTAGTTAGGCAAAGAATTGGGATAGCAAGTTATTAACTCGAGCGGGCTCTTCGTGTTGAACCCAATGGGTCGCAGTCTCAAACATTTCAAGGTGCCCATCATCACAGTACTGAAGACTTTCTCTGGCCATTACTTCATCCACAAACTGGTCGTTTTTTCCCCAAATCAGGAGGGCTGGCACTTTCACTCGCGAAGCTTTGGAATCCAACGCGAACTTC
>Ga0193727_1001120_pt1 | contig 10987 bp, 8 predicted proteins | sample H2c2metaG_FD_143051 | JGI IMG/M metagenome (GOLD analysis project Ga0193727, IMG submission 143051) | Soil microbial communities from a riparian zone of the East river system, Colorado, United States - H2c2 | ecosystem: Environmental > Terrestrial > Soil > Riparian zone | place: USA: East River...
GCACCAGAATACGATCATTGCCTTGTGGCGTGATAATCGGCTCGCTTACCCCAAAGCGGTCGACACGCTTGCGGATGGCCTCGATGGCCTGATCTACCATCGCTTTTGTAATTGGCCGCTTTCCACCATCGACGCTTGCTGGCGGCTCCAGCCGAATCAGAAAAGAAGTGCCGCCTTGAAGGTCGAGGCCGAGATGGATCTTCCCGCGGTGAACCACTGTCCCATCCGGTCGCTTCTCGTCGAAAGGCGGATAGGTCGACCAAAGGCAAAACGCCGTGACCACGATTGTCAACACAGTCCCTAAAATGCGGCGTAACCGATCGCTTTCGCTGGCGAAATACCAGCCGAACAGCACCAGTATGGCGAGGCCGATAAAGAAGGTGAGCACTGGGGTCATGGATTTTTTGATCCTCGATTTTCGATTTTCGGTTTGCTCATCGTCACTTATTCGGTCCCGCTTAGTAACGGCAGCGTTTTACCTTACGCCTCTTTCAGGACGCTGGTAATCGCCGATTTGTCGATCTCGATTTTTACGTTGTCAGCCACTTTCACGAGCACGGTGGTCTCTTTCACGTTGGAAATGAGACCGTGAATGCCGGCGTTGGTCACGACGCGGTCACCGCTCTTGAGGCTCACGATCAATTTCTGTTGCTGCTCCTGCCTTTTCTTTTGCGGTCGGATCATGACAAAATACATGATGATGAAAATGAAAATAAGCGGGACGAAAAACGAGCCAATGCCGCCGCCGGGCATAGGTCCGGGCGATCCCGTTTGAGCCTGAGCGAAAATCATGCAGAGCATATCGAGAATTGGAGAGCGCACCTTAAGCACGAACGCGCCCGCTGCAATCGTTCTTTCGCACGACTCGTGTTTTGGCTGACACTAAATTCTTCCCGTAATTTTTTTGGAACTTTGGACTTGGGAGGCCGCAGTCAGGATTGTGACGCAGTCTGCTGCTGCGCTCGCGCTGCTGAACGAACCGATGTGGTTTTGTCTCGGAGCCGAGCCGAAACGAGAATACCTGGCCGCTATTGCACTGCGGCGGCAGTTTGGAATCGATTGTCTATCGCCGAGATTGCGACTTTGAATTCTATAACTGAAGCAATGAAGTCCTTAGATACCGCCGACGCGAAAACAAACCGGGCTGACCGCTCCACTGAAGAAGCCGAGGCTGACGTGCGTGCAAGCGCTGCACGATAAGGGACAGATCCGTGATGTGGCAAGCGCTCACCCCGCAGCGAGCGTGTTCATCTGTGCAAAGAAGGTGGACAAAGGGGTTGTTGTCACATTTATTCCTTCGTTTCGCAGTAAAACGGGGTTATAGCTCAGTTGGTAGAGCGTCTCGTTCGCAATGAGCGCCTAACGAATATGCTCACTTTTACTCACTTGCTCTTGAGTGCTCTTTCATAGGTAAAAGTGCCAAGTCAGGTGTATCTCAATTGCTCTCAACTGCGCCCAAAAAATACCGTCGGTGTACAAAGAAGTGGACAAAGGAAACACTCGCAGTCACCAGCTTACTCAAAGAGCTGCCGAAAAAACCTACCGCTCACGCGCCCATGCAATTAGGCTGCGAAGAGCGGTCGCTTACGGGAATGTGCGACTGGTTTGTAAAGATCAGATTCTCTCATGAACAAGAGCAACATCCGTTCACGAAGTTCGCCCGCGTACGATAAGGGCGGCGCCGATCTGATTCCCGACGCTCACCGGCGCCGAGAGGTCGTATGAGACCGTTTAGTAGCCGTTTTCGCGGGCTGGTGTTTTTGCAGGCTGATGAAACTGACAACTAGTTTCTCCAAGAAGTTTAGGCGCCGGCGGGCTACGTGCCTGTGGCGAGATGTAGTCGTTCGTATTTTAGGCTTCACACGAACGATTGAATACTGATCCACAGGTTCAGGAGTTACAGCAAGGTCATCCTCTATTTTTTCATCCTCTATTTGAGGCGGCAACCCTAACTCGGCCCTGGCCTCACGAAATTCAATGGCCGCGCGCTTGTCTTCGGCAGGGAAGGCGAGCAAAATCGCGACTCCGCCGACGATCACGAAAATTGTAGCAAGAAAAGCGGATTTCATGGTCTCCATCTTACCAATACGGCATCTGCGGGACTAAAGTTCTCGAAAACCTGCCCGTGCTAACCAGAAACCAATGGCTAGCGCATTCTCATTCTAGCAGCCGGGTCGCCGATTCAAGCTCAACAAAGGCGGTCAGCTTTTCCTCCGCGTGCGCAACGAAACGCCTTCCGTCGCCGCGATGCTCGTCAGCCTTCGCTTGCGGCGTGGCAGGCCCGGCCTGCGCTCGGCTCACAGGCACAAAATCATTTCATAAATGGTAGGGACGGACCGCTGGGCCGTCCATTGCTTTCGACTTGCCTTGCAACCACCTCGATTTCCTCAAGCTATTAGTTGCGCCGCTGCCAAAGATGACGCGAAGACGCGCATTCGACTTCACTCAGGGCAACCTCCTTGCACACTCCGAAAGCCCTGCGACTCCGGGACGAAACAGAATGCGTCGTCTCAGCCAGCTTGCCGAGTGAGGTCCGCACTGCAGATGGATTCGTCCTGTGACGAACTCGAAGCCTGCGTCCCAATCAACGCCGTACTCAACGCTGCCAGCCCCGAGACTTTTCGGGACTGGGGCACTGATTCGTTAGCTAAACCAGCAGCTTAAAGTGCCGCTGCAACTGATTTCAAATTCTCAGTCGCGGCCTTACTCTCGCTGGTTCCCGGCAGGACCTGCTCCATGAACCAATTACAGTTCGGACGCACGCCCGCATAAAACAGTGTTGCTTTATCGGTTTGAATGCTGTTCAAGGAGCGAGCCGCAGAGTTTTGACTCGGGGTATGGATTGTAAGAGCGCTAACCCCGACAACGGCCACAGCCACGAGCATTCCCGCTACAACACGTTTAGTAATTCCAGCTGAGTCTTTTTTCATGCGTTGGCACGGTGTGTGTGCTGGCCTGTATTGTCAACGACAAAATGGCTTTGCATATGAAACGGGGTACTGTTGCTCAATATTTTGGGGCCAGCGAAGCGACGATTGCTTCAAAGCGCGGGTCGCCCCGAAGCGGGTCCCACAGCGGGTGAAGACGCAAATAGCCGTAAGTCACATGGCTCCCTGGTAGTTTGGCTGCTTCCGCCAATCGTTCAATTGCGCAGTCCTTGTCGCCCGTCCACGCATAAATGATAGCCAAGTATTGGGTTAACACCGAACCTTCGATGGCGCTCTTGCTAACGGGTATCAATTCGACCGCGCGCTCGCCCTCGCGAATCGCATCCTCCTTGTTGCCCAAGGCAGCATCAACCACACCGAGCGCGCAGAGACCCTGTGCGTAGCCGGGTTGGTTGCGTAGGGCCTGCTCGAGTTCATTTCGCGCTCTAATAAACGCATCGTGCGCTGCCGGCTCATTACCGCGCATCCGGTCGACAAGACCCTCGCACCAACTCGTAGGAAACGGAATATTTTCATCGTAGCAGCCGCCGGCCGGCATGGCGGCTAATGCCCGCTCCGCCGCCGCGGGATCGCGCTCGCGTAAAGCAAGGTCGAGCCACCTATAAACAACAACGGGCGGCGCGCTCGGGTTATCGGCAAGGACCGTCTCAATCGTCGTATGCAGAGGTTTTAGGTCTGCGCGCCATTCCGCGGCAACCCATGCCCGTCGCACGTTGCTCGCAACATCCTTTGGAGCTATCGCCAGCACGCTGTCCAGAGTGGATAGCGCCTCCTTGTAGCGGTGCAAGGCTTGGTAGGTAAGAGAGATTTGCTGGAGTACGGAGAAATTGCGCGGGTCCAACTCCAATGCCTGTTTCATTTCCTCTAAGGATTTCTCCCAGTGGCCTTGCCGCCGCTCAATGTAGCCGATCAGAAGGGGAATTCGTGATTCGTTCGGCAGCGAGCGTTTTGCGATAGCCAGCTCTGCCTTGGCTCGGTCGTAATCCCGATAGGCCCAATACAGGTGATTAGCGAGGGCCAAATGTGTCTCTCCAGATCCGGGACGTAGGCGGCGAACGGATTGAACGGTTGTTTCAGCCAAATTCAGACGCGCATCAGAGTGGTCGAAGCCGGAGAAATAAATTTTGTCGTGCGCTCCGGTGAGCTCACAATAGGCATCGAAGAACGAAGGATCGCGTGCGATAGCCTGATCAAGTAGTTCCACCGCTTGGAACAAATCTTCTTTTGCTCGCGGACTGAACGTAATCCCATTGATTAGGTCCTTGGCCCGCAAGTACGCGTCGTAGGCAACAACATCCGTGGTCGGTGGCTCTTCAATTGCGGCTTTCTCGACGGATGAAACTTGGGCTCCAAGCCGATGTGCGACCTTTCGAGCGATCTCGCTTTGGAGTGTGAACACGTCTTTCAAATCCCGATCGTAACTTTCCGCCCACACGTGTGCGTCGGTGCGCGTATCAATTAACTTGGCGTCAAGATGGATCCTGCCCGCTCCCCTGCGCACGCTTCCCTCAAGGAGGTAGGCGACATTCAATGCGCGGGCGACTTCCCGTGTATTGCGCGTCCGACGATATTTCGCTACGCTGTTATGGCTGATGACCTTCAGATCGGCAACCTTCGCCAGCTTGGTGGAAATACCGTCGTAAACGCCGTCTGCGAAAAACACGTTCTCCTTGTCCGGACTCAGACTTTCAAAGGGCAGGACTGCAATACCACTTTCCGGTGTTGGGCTGGCCATTTTGCTGTTCCATATCAACACACCAAGCGCACATCCCAGTGTCAGCGACAGCGTAGCCATTTGCGCAATCACCGGATTGCGTCGCACCCAGCGCCAGACACGCACCGGTAGCGACACTGGTCGCGCGACGATGTGGCGCCCGTCGAGCCAGCGTTCGAGGTCTTCGGTTAGTGCGCCCGCAGAGCGATACCGCGCACCAGGCTCTCGCTCCAGACATTTCGCGCAGATCGTTTCAAGATCGCGATCAAGCATCGGGGCTAGTGTGCGCAGCTTTGGAGCTGGCTTCTCGCTCGCTTGTTGGATGACGTTAAGCGCGTGCTCACCCAAAAATGGCGGGCGCCCAGTTAACAAATCGAATAAAATCGCACCCAAACTGTATACATCGGCCGCCGGAGTCATCTTCCCTGCCGATCCGTTCACCTGCTCAGGTGCAATGTAACCGGGAGTCCCGAAAATGGTGAGCGTCGGTGTTAGATCAGTCGGCGTATCGAGCCATTTGCTCAAACCGAAATCGCCTATCAGAGGTTCCCCACGCCCGTCCAGCAGCACGTTCGCAGGTTTCAGGTCACGATGCAGGATGCCCTGCTCATGCGCGTATCGCATTGCATCGGCAAGCTTGGCCACCAAGGCCACCACCCGTCGCGGCTCACTGTGCAGAGTCGGAGCCGCATCCCTCAAACTGCCACCACTAGCATACTTCATGCTGAAGAATGGCAACCCATTATCACACTCGCTCACTTCGTATATTGGCAGAATGTTCGGATGATCGAGGCTCGCCGCAGCCTGCGCTTCGCGCCGGAAACGCACCAGCGTCTCCTGTGAATCGGCATTATGGGACAAAATTCGTTTCAGCGCCACGATGCGACGCGAGTGTCGCTGTCGCGCCCGATAAATGACGCCCATCCCGCCGCGCCCGATCTCCTCCAGAATTTGATAGTTGCCTACTCGCCAATCGGCGTCGCACCCATCGACTTCGCCGAGCACGTCATCAAACGTTTCATCTGACTGAGATTGATGTCCGTTGGCGTCCACGCCTGCGGCAAGAAGACAGTTGAGACAAAGACTGCGACCAACACGCAATGCCGACCCACACTGCGCGCAACTGCTCGGCTGATTTTGGAGATCCAGGGAGACAGAACTAGGGGGCAGGAGCATGAGGGAGGAAAGATGCTACGGTTTGGAATGGTGTTTCCATTTCACCGCCATTCTACGAAAACTGCGGGGCGAAGTTTTCAGCCTGCTTTGCTGATCGAGCGCTTGATTTTCACCTAGGCAAAAGTCGAGCCGCCCCTAAGGATTCCGTCGAGTTATTAACACCAGTGCTTGCTACTCGAGTTACAGCACGCCTTTTTGGCAGTGGAATCGCTGCGAACCAAAAGACTGACATCGGCCATGCCAAGCCGTCGCGACCGAGGAAGGCAATCATTTTTAGCTTCTGGGCTTTCGCTTCTTCCAGCGCGCGCTCGACATTTCTCGATTTACCGGAAGTCGTTAGGCAAATCAGCACGTCAACCTACCGGCCAAATGCCGGTACCTGGCGAGCGAAAACTTCATCGAAACCATAATCGTTGCCCGCAGCAGTGGGTAGCCCGCCATCGCCGGAAAGACAGATCGCCGGGTAGGCTGGGCGATCTTTCGTAAAGCACACCAAAAACTCTGTTGCAAAATGGGAGGCATCAGCGGCGCTGCCGCCATTGCCGCAGACGAGCAATTTGTTTCCAGCGCGCAAAGATTCCTCGATCAGATCCGCAGCCTTCGCGACCTGCGCGTCGAGATCGAAAAGCGATTGAAGCGTCGTGTTCGCCGCAACAATTGCCCTCTTTAAAATTTTAGACGAATTGCGCATGGAGCATTAGCTGGCGCGACCAAATCGTAACTGGAAAAACAGCACAGAAACCAATTTTTTTGTCGCGCAGGTTTTTGGGAACTTCGCCCGCCGGGTTCCGTAGAAGCTCTTGAAAGAATCAGTCCTCAGCTTTGAAACTCTCGACTTTACACTTAATCTCCTTGGCCGCCGTGATGTCGCGCCGTCGCTCCTTCCGGCTGGAACTCGGTGGATTTTTGCCGGAGGCACGGTCTCTGGAATTTGAAAGTGGCTTAGTAGTACAAATTTCGGGCGTTTCGGCCGAAATCAACGAAACGGCCCTGCCCTCAGCGGAGGCCCCCGGCAAAGCCGCCCAATCCGCGTTAACGGCAGGGCCGCTTGCTCACGAGCAAGCGACAATCCATGCGGTAGCGGACGCCTTGCAGTCGCGAGGCTCCGCTCCCGGTGGGGATTTGGCAGACCAGATTCCGCGCGGATCGCCTTGTGATAATGAACAAACGGAGCGTGTTGAGGGACTGGGGCATCGTAGTGATTTGGTCTTGCTCAACAAGGAGAATCTCACTAAAATCCCCGTCTTGAGCTCAGCCAGCGCGAACGAAGGAACCGTCAGGCCGGGCACATTCGTCACCACGCGCTGGAGCCTCATTCTTTCCGGTGGCGGCTCCAAAAGCAAAGAGCAGGAAACCCAAGCGGCACTCGCCGAGCTTTGCCGCATCTATTGGCGGCCGATTTTTGCTTTCATCTGCCGACGTGGTTATTCGACCCAGGACGCTGAGGACCTCACGCAGGATTTCTTTGTGATGATACTGAAAGGTGATTGGCTTCAGAATGCAGACCGCAGCCGCGGCCGTTTCCGTTCGCTGCTGCTCAAGTCGCTCAAGAACTTTCTCAGTGACGCCGCCGACAAAATTCATGCCCGCAAACGCGGAGGGGACGTGAGCTTCATTTCGTGGGACGACTGGATGGCTGAGGCGCCGTCGCAATTGTCGATGTCAACGGAGAGGCTTCATTCCTTGCCCGCGGAGCGACTCTTCGATGTGCGCTGGGCGGCGACGGTTGTGGAACGCGCGCTTCGACGGCTCCGCGAGGAATGCGAGCGCAAGGGGCGGTGGCGAGTTTTCGACGTCTTAAGCGCCTACCTCACGGTGGAGCGGGACGACGTCTCGTCCGCGAGTCTGTCGACTACTTTAGGGGTTCCCCAGAGTACGGTGAAAAAGTTACTTTATCACATGCGGCAGCGCTATCGCTGCTTGTTGCGCGATGAAGTGGCCCAGACAGTGGAGAATCCCGCGGACATTGAGGATGAACTCCGCCACCTCTGCGGTGCGCTCGCGGCCAGTTCGGAGCAAGCCAGATAAATGATTAACCCTGCGCTCCTACGATTTGCCTTCCCCAATGATACACTATGGCTTCACTGATCTGCCCAGCGATCACGCATGAGTCGGACGAGTGTCCGCGGTGTGACACGGCGTTGCGTGTAAACAACGGACTTTGTCTTCTGTGTTTGCTCCAGACCGGGCTGACCGAAGCTGAAGACTCCAGAAGCGAGAGTCTCGACACACTCCTCTCCGAAATCGAATAAAGGCGCGATCCTCCGCCGAGGCTTCGGCAGGCAGGCCAACTTGGCGCCTCAGGCGCCGCGGGAAGTAGGCGCGACACCCTTGTCGCAGAAGTATCCGAACCTTTTGCGCACGTGATTGGAACCTCGCCGCCTATTCCTGTAGAAGGCCGCGGCCCACCGCGGCCAGCCAGACTCGCAGGATCGCCTCCCGACTGCCCGTAAATTCTCTCATCTTGTAAAATATTTGGGACCTTCGCCCTCCAGTCTCCGTAGATCTAAGCATGCGGGAGATTAAACGAACTCAACAGCAGCCTATCCCGACATATCGTCTCCCTTACTCTCCGGCGGCAGCAGCACAAACCTGGCCCCAACTTGATTTCCGTTCCTGGTTTTGGCAGCCGGTTTTCGCACTTTCGAGAGGGAGTTTTCCCAGAATTTACTCCGTTGTCACATTTCCTTGATAGCCGAAAAAACTAAATGTGGTTCCCTCCTCGTTCTAGAGCCCTCGCCAGTTAGCGGGATTGGAGCAGTTAAAGGAACTCACGAGATGAGGGCAGAAGGTCACCTCCCGGACGCGGGGTGCGCGACCAAGGGCGGCAGCCTATCCTACAGCGGCTCGAACGGAAACGCTCCTCATGTCGCGAACGAACTCTCGGCAACGTCTCTGTGCAGGGTGCCTGTCTGGAAAGCCGGTCTCGATATTACGTGCATTCTGCTTTCACTGCCGCTCTGGCTGCCGCTAATGATTCTGCTGATGCTGGTGACGCGAATCGCATCGCCTGGTCCGATCTTCTACCGTCAGAAACGCGTTGGCTTGGGCGGGAGACATTTTTTCATCTGGAAGTTCCGGACCATGAAGTTGAGCGCTGAGACACAAACTCACGAGCGCTATTTGGAGAATTTGATGCGGGTCGATTGCGCGATGACGAAGTTGGATGCGTATGGCGACCCCCGTCTGGCCCCGTTCGGTCGGGTTCTGCGTGCGAGCGGTTTGGATGAGTTGCCTCAAATTTTCAACGTCCTCCACGGGGAAATGAGTCTGGTGGGTCCGCGGCCGTGCACTCCAAATGAATTTGCCCACTATGAACCGTGGCAACGGCAACGCGTGAACTGTCTGCCGGGCCTGACCGGATACTGGCAGGTAAACGGAAAAAACAAAACGACGTTCAGCGAGATGATTGCGCTGGATCTATTTTATTTCAAGAGCATGTCGATCTTGCTCGATCTGAAAATCATGCTTAAGACCGGCACTGCTATCGCCGGGCAACTCTCCGACTCCCGCCAGGCGCCGCAACGCAGCCGGCAGGAGGATGGAAGCCCTCGCTCACGGACGACGATTTTACAAACCCTGACGGAATTAGCTCCAAAAATATGAAAAGAAAAATCGCCGTCGGCGTGCTCGGATGCGGTTATTGGGGACCTCTTTTGGTTCGCAACTTCAAAAGTCTTCCGGATTGCCAGCTCAAAGCGGTCTGCGACGTCAATGCAGCACGCTTAAAACATCTTGGCACGTTATATCCGGATGTTGAGGTCATGAGCGACCCGCAGCAATTTATCAACGGCTGTGGACTGGACGCCGTTGTCATTGCCACTCCAGTGACGCATCATTATGCCCTGGCCAAGGCGAGCTTGCTCGCAGGCAAGCACACCTTCATCGAAAAGCCCATGGCCTCTTCGTCTGAGCAGTGTGAGGAATTGATCGACATCGCCGAGCGTAGCGGACTCGTTTTGATGGTCGACCACACGTTTCTTTATTCTGCTCCGGTGCGGAAGATCGTTGAAATTATTCAGGCTGGCGACCTAGGCGATATCCGCTATATCAATTCACGGCGTCTGAACCTCGGTTTGTTCCAAACGGACATCAATGTCGCCTGGGACCTGGCTCCTCACGACATCTCTATCATTCTTCATATTCTTGGTGAATTCCCAATTGCGATTAACTGCCAGGGGAACGCGCATGTCCACCGGGACGTGGAAGACGTGACCAATATGTCACTCTCCTTCCCGCACAAGCGTTTCGCCACTATCCAGAGCAGTTGGCTCGAGCCGAGGAAAATTCGTGAAATGACCATCGTTGGCACGCGGCGCATGATCGTATATGACGATTTGCAAACGCACGAAAAAATCCGCATCTACGATGTGCGTGTGGAGCGACCGCCGTATTACGACACATTCGCTGAATTTCACTATTCGTACCATTATGGGGACAGCTATATCCCGCGCCTCCAACAGGAGGAACCGCTAAGTCTGGCTTGCCGGCATTTTATTGACTGCATCGAAACGAATTCTCAGCCGCTAACAGGCGGTTGTCAGGGACTGGAGCTGATCAGGATCCTGGAAGCGGCTACCGCTTCCCTCAGGTTGAATGGCGCACCGGTGACATTTGGTGATTCGAATGGCGCGGGGTTGGCTACCGAACCCGCCAATGGGTCAGATGTCTATTCGTTAGAATCTAAAAGCGCGCGAACATCAGAGAGCACGGCAAGGCATCGAGCCACACCTTTATATGCGAAGGCGTGACCATCGAGCCGGAAATCTGTAGAAACCGAAAAAAGCGCAAAGGCGCAAATGAAAGTTCCCTTTCTTGATCTGAAGGTGCGTCACGCTCCCTTGATCGACAAGTACGATCGTGCTATTCGCGAAGTTATCGAGAGCAGCGCGTTTGCGGGCGGACCGTTCGTGGAACGATTTGAAGGAGAGTTCGCGGCCAACTGTGGCTCCGAGTACGCCATCGGCCTGGGCAATGGCACAGACGCGCTTTGGCTCGCTCTCCTAGCGCTTGGGATCGGGTCGGGAGATGAAGTGATCACGGTTCCGAACACATTCTTCGCCACGGTCGAGGCAATTAATTGCTGCAAAGCTCGGCCAGTGTTTGTGGATGTGGACGAAGACACGTTCACGATGAATCCATCGGAACT
>Ga0193727_1001121_pt1 | contig 10986 bp, 10 predicted proteins | sample H2c2metaG_FD_143051 | JGI IMG/M metagenome (GOLD analysis project Ga0193727, IMG submission 143051) | Soil microbial communities from a riparian zone of the East river system, Colorado, United States - H2c2 | ecosystem: Environmental > Terrestrial > Soil > Riparian zone | place: USA: East River...
TCCTCTACCCGGAGGACGGGGTCACGAAGGGCGATCTCTTCGACTACTACGGGAAGGTCGGGCCGACGATCGTTCCCCATCTCGAGAATCGTCCGTTCACGATGAAGCGCTATCCCCACGGGATCTACGGCGAGGCGTTCTTCCAGAAGCAGGCGCCGAAGCACCTGCCGAGCTGGATCCCGACGCGCCAGTTCCGCACGTGGCCGCGGGAGGGCGAGTCGCGGCTCGTCGACTTCGCGCTCGTCAATTCGCCGGAAGCAGTGCTGTTCATGGTGCAGAACAACTGCATCGATATGAACGCGTGGTACTCGCGCGTCGACAAGCCGGACCGGCCGGACTTCGTGCTCTTCGACCTCGACCCGCCCGACGACGGCTTCGAGCTCGCGATCGAGGTGGCGCACCTCATCAGGGAGCTGCTCGACGAGCTCGAGCTGCCCGGCTACGTCAAGACGAGCGGCGCCGACGGCATCCACGTCGTCGCGCCGATCACCCGGCGTTCGACGTTCCCCCAGACGTACGCGTTCGCGGAGCAGTTGTCGCGGCGGCTCGAGGCCCGCCATCCGGGCAAGATCACCACCGAGTGGCTGAAGAAGAAGCGCGAGGGAGTTCTCGTCGACCACCGGCAGAACGGCCACGGCAAGACGATCGCCTCGGTGTACTCCGTGCGTCCGAAGCCGGGCGCGCCGGTGTCCACGCCGCTTCGCTGGGAGGAGCTGAAGCCGGGGCTTCGGCCGCGCGACTTCGGCATGGCAGAGGCACTGCAGAGGATCGAGGAGCATGGTGACCTTTTCGTTCCCGTGCTCGAGGAGCCGCGCCCGCTCGCACCCGCGGCCAAGAAGTTGGAGCGGCTAGGCTCAGAAGGATGAGCGAGCCTGACCGCGATCTGATCCTGAAGGCACTCGAGCGGGTCATCGATCCCGAGCTCAAGCGGCCCGTCACCGAGCTCGACATGGTGCGGGACGTCGAGATCGACGGCGGCGACGTGCGTGTCACGATCGCGCTGACGATCGCAGGGTGTCCGCTGCGCGACTCTTTCGAGACGCAGGTCGCAAATGTTCTGCGCGACGTTCCCGGAGTCGAGCGTGTTGCGCTCGGGTTCGACGTGATGACCGCCGAGGAACGGCAGGCACTGACCACGAAGCTGCGCGGCGGCCTGCAGGAACGTTCGAAAGGAATCTCGCTCGATGCTTCCACGCGCGTGCTCGCGGTCTGCAGCGGGAAGGGCGGCGTCGGCAAGTCGACGTTGACCGCCAACCTGGCGGTCGCGTTCGCGCAGAGCGGCAAGCAGGTAGGCGTCCTCGACGCCGACGTCTACGGACATTCGATCCCGCACGTGCTCGGCATTCACCAGAAGCCGGTGCTCGTCGACAAGATGATCATCCCGCCGGTCAAGCACGACCTGAAGCTGATGTCGATCGGCTTCTTCCTCGACGACAACCAGCCGGTCATGTGGCGTGGTCCGATGCTGCACCGTGCGCTCGAGCAGTTCTTGACCGACGTGCACTGGGGTGAGCTCGACGTGCTCGTCGTCGACATGCCGCCGGGAACGGGCGACGTGGCGATCTCGCTCGGCCAGCTGCTGCCGCGTGCGGAGACGATCGTCGTCACGACGCCGCAGCCCGCCGCACAGGAAGTCGCCTCACGCGCAGGCGTGATGGCGCAGAAGACCGGCATGCGACTCGTCGGCGTCGTCGAGAACATGACCGGCGACGTCTTCGGGAGCGGCGGTGGCGACCGTCTCGCCGCCGAGCTCGGAATCCCGCTGCTCGGCCGCGTTTCGCTCGACCCCTTGCTGCGCGAGTGCGGCGACGCAGGCGAGCCGCTGATGACGGCCGCGCCGGAATCGACGAGCGCGCAGGAGCTCCGTCAGATCGCGGACAAGATCAGCTCGTTCGACCGCGGCACGATCGTCAAGCCGCTCACGCTCATCTCGCGCTAGAGCGAGAGCTCGGGCGCCGGGCCGTCCTCGAGGGGCCCGAACCTCGCATACGCCTCCTTGGGTGACGCGCTCTCCTTGTCGACCCCGGCACCGTGGCGGATCGCCGTCTCGTCGACGGGATAGCTCGCCTGTCCCTTGCGCGCGCCGACCGCGAGCACGAGCGCCGGCTCGTCTCCCGCTCCGAGGATGACGTGCTTCGTGCGTGGCGGGCAGTGAACGAAGTCCCAGGCTTTGAGCGGACGCTCCTCACCTTCCACGATCAAGAGGCATTCACCGCGCAGGACGAGGAAGTCCTCCTGACCGGGCTCCTCGTGGTACATCGCCATCGGCATCCCGGGGGGCAACACGTTCAGGTTGATCCCGAGCTGCTCGAACGCCGCCTCGTCTTTGCCCTCGAAACCGCAGTAGTCCCCCAGCTCGTTGTGCACCCAGCGTCCGTCGCGCGCATTGACGACGAACCAGCCCGCGCTCTGCGGAACGCCGTTCTCGAGCTTCGCCTCCGAGACCACGTCGTAAGTATGCTCGCCGCCGTGCAGGTCGAGGAGCGGATCAGCGCGCTCGGTTTCTCGAAAGAGGACACCCGCACACTTGCCGACCACTTCCTCGACGCCGAGGCGCGCGGGAAGCGAGGGCACGGTCTGGCCCGCGTGGACTGGCTCGAGACACTGCAGGGCCTCGACCCCGCTGCGGAGCCGGAGTGCGTGGAGGCCGAGGGGTGCTACGAGCGCTGGGAGGGACGCGGCGCGCTCGGCTACCTGACCCTGGCGGCGATCTGCGCGGGTCAGCTCGAGGATCCGCCCGAGGCTGCAAGGCTCATCGTCGCGCACGACTGCTTTCCCACCGGGATGCTCGGCTACTGGGCGCGGCAGCTCGCCGAGGGCGGGCTTCTGGCCCTGTTGACCGCGACGTCGCCGCCGCGCCTCGGCCATCCAGAGGGTGGGCCGAAGCTCGCGGGGACGAACCCGCTTGCGATCGCCATCCCGAGCTCCGCCGGCGGGCCGATCGTCAGCGACGTCTCCATGGGACGTGTGACCTACGGTGACGTGATCGCGGGCGCGGCGTCCGAAGACGAGCTGGTGCCCTTCGGCGGTGAGCATGCGCACAAGGCGTTCGCGCTCGCAATCGGCTTGCAGCTCCTGGTCGACTCGCTCGTCGGCGACGGCTACGGCGCGGTGCTGCTAGTCGCGCAGCCGCATGCCGATCCCGTTCCCGCGCTGCGCGTTCGAGCGAGCGGAGTTCGCCTGCCGGGAGACGCGTGATTCAGGCCCTCCCCCCCGCGGTTGTCGCAGGAGAGCTGGTGCGGCTTCGCACTCGGAAGCATGTCGTTGCGCTGACGTTCGACGGTGGAGGCAACGCCGACGCGGCGCAAGCCGTCCTGGCGATCCTGAGACGCGAGCACGTGCCCGCGACGTTCTTCCTCACCGGCCACTTCGTGAAGACGTATCCGCGGCTTGCGCACGCGATCGGCCGCCGCTATCCGGTCGCAAACCACACGGTCGACCATCTCGACCTGAGGCGGCTGGCGACTCCGGCTGCGACGCGAGAGATCACGCAAGCGCAGACGATGATCGAACGCGCCACGGGCCGTGACCCGCGTCCCCTCTTTCGCTTCCCCTACGGCGCCCGCGACTCACGCACCTTGCGGATAGTGCGTCAGCTGGGCTACGAGTCGATTCGCTGGACCGTCGATACGTGGAGTTGGATGGGACTGCACTTTCAAACCGTCGCGGGTGCCGGCCGGCGCGTGCTGGCGCACCTCGTCCCCGGCGAGATCGTGCTCATGCATCTCGGCTCGTCACGCGACCACAGCACGATCGACTCGAAGGCGCTGCCGGGAGTGATCAGGGCGGTGCGCGCCCGCGGCTACCGCTTCGTCACCCTGTCGGGAGTTCGAGCGCCCTAGGACTGATTTCGCAGGGCGTCGAGCACGACCGGATCGATGCGCTCGACACCGTCGACACGTTCCTCGAGATTCGCCGCGCCCGCCCAGTCGGCGAAGGCCTTTCGAAGCTCGCCCTGGTAACCGAGCGCCGCAAGGCGTTCGCGCAGCTCGCCGGCGAGCGAATTGTCGACAGGGATCCAGTCCTCGGGCGGCGTCACCCCGAAGATCTCGTTGTGCAGGCCGTAGAGGCGCTGAAGCTCGGAGATCGGGTGCTCGTGGTCGTCAACCCGCAGATCGACGACGACGTCCGAGAGGCCGGCGTAGCCGGCGTCCTTTTCGACCAGGAGGAGCGATGCGGACTGCTGGCCGCGACGGTCCCCTCCTGCGGCCTGCGCGGCGGCCAGGCACTCGATCAGCCGCTCGGCGAGCGAGAGGTGGCCGTTCCGCTCGAAGGTCACCGCGAGTGCGTCGACGGTCTCCTGCGAAACGAGGATGTTCCCCTGCGCGGCATACCCGGCGCCGGTGCGGCCGCCCGCCCAGTCGTGGCACTCCCCACCCGTGAAGGTCGCCGCACGGCCCGCACCGTCCACGACTCCGACCTGCCGCTCTGCGCGGCCCTCGTCGGCGGAGGTCAGCGCCTCGACGACCTCCTCCGCTGTGCGGCCTTCTTTCAGGAGCGCAAGTCCGTCGGGCCCGTACCGGGGATTCGCGTACGACTGGGTCGCGATCGCGCCGACGTGCGGCTCGGCCCACGGGACCACCGATCCGACCGCGAGGAACTTCGACTGCACGCCGACGCCCCACTGCCTGGCCTCGAGGTCGCAGGCGACGATCGAGTAGGTCGCGACGACCGGCCTAGGGCCCATAGGTCAGCTCGCGCAGATCGAGCTCGAGCAGCTCGCGCCGATTCGCAGGAATCAGCGCCGTCGCAACCTCCGGATGCTCGAGGGCAGCCTTCACCTCTTCTGCTGTCGCGGTCCGCACGACGATCGGGCGTCCGGCCTCGTGCGCCGCTCGCAGCCCGTCGGCGTCGGACGGATCGTCGAGCACGAGCGCGTCGGCGACGTCGAGCTCGCCCTCGACCGCGATCTCCGGGACGCGCCGCCCCGTTGCTCCGAACCAGCGCTCCCTCACAGCTCGACCGAGCCGCCCGGTTCGACCGCGACGACGTCGACGCCCTTCGCGAGCTGCCTCAGCTCGTCGGGCGTGCCGGCCAGGAGGGGAAACGTTCCGTAGTGGCAGGGCACGACGCGCTTTGCACCCAGAAGCTCGCAGGCGACCGCCGCCTCCCGTGGGTCCATCGTGAAGTGTCCGCCGATCGGAAGAACGGCGACGTCGGGTGCGTAGATCCTCCCGATCAGCTGCATGTCTCCGAAGACACAGGTGTCGCCGGCGAAGTAGACCTTGGTCCCGTTCTCGAGCTCGACGACGATCCCCGCCGCCTCGCCGCCGTAGGAGCCGTCGGGGGTGGAGCTCGAATGGAAGGCGTTCGTCAGCGTGAACTTGACGCCGGCGGCCTCGACCGTGCCGCCCTTGTTCGGGCCGGGAAGCTCGTCCGCCTGGGCGCCGTTCGCCTTCAGCCACTCCTTGAGCTCGATCATCGTCACGATCGGAAGCGGACCGAACTTCTTCGAGAGCTCGATCGTCGATCCGACGTGATCGTCGTGGCCGTGCGTGACCGCGATCACGTCGCAGCGCTCCGGCTCCTTCTCCCCGTCGGGGCACTTCGGGTTCTCGAGCCAGGGATCGACATAGATTCGTTTTCCACCGGGGGAATCGAGCCGGAACGAGGCGTGTCCGAGCCAGGTCAGCGACGCGTCAGCCATGGGTCTCCTTTGGTCTGGGCAACCAGTGGCGCGGAGCGTAAAGGAACGTCCGGGGCGAAGGCGAAGCTTGGTCGGGATGTCCCGCCGCCTCCTTCCGGCCCTGCTCGTGGCGTCGGCCCTCCTCTCGGATCTCGGCGGCGATCACGGTCTCGCGCTCGCGTTCCTCCTCTTCGCGATCCCCGCCGCGAGCTACGTGGCCCTCGAGTGCTACGGCGACGTGCTCGAGTCCGGCTGCAGCCTGGCGCGGCCTCTCCTCGCAGGCCTGGCAGTGGTCGTGCTGGTCGTCAGCGCGGCTCTCCGGAGCCCCGCCGTCGTGGGTGGCGTTCCGCACTTTGCCGTCTCGTCGCTGGTTTTGGCCCTCCTGCTCTACGCGGCGGTTGGCGTGGGCGCTCTGATCCCGCTCGGACGCACGGTTCCCGAATCGGCCTGAGCGGTTCACAATTGCGCCGCCCGTCCTCCGACAGGTAGAAGCGGACCATGCTCACGCGCCTGGCTCACCTGGTGCACCGCCGGCGCGGTCGGTTCGTCGCGCTCTGGGTCGTACTGACAGCATTCGGGGTCTTCGCGACCATGCAAGTCTCGAGCCGATGGTTCGAGTCGTTCTCGATTCCGGGCTACTCCGCGTACGAGACGAACCAGAAGACGGTGAAGACGTTCGGGACCGGAGAGCAGGCGCCACTCGTGGCGGTTTTCCACTCCAAGGGTGACGTCACGAAGCACGACCTGACGCCTGCGATCGAGAAGGCTGCAGCCGTCAACCCGGGCTCGCGTGTCAGCTCGTACTTCGATTCGCACAACGTTCTCTACGTTTCGCGCGATCGGCACACGACTTTCGCCGAGATCTATCCACCTGGACAGAACACGTTCTCGAAGGAGCCGCACATCGGCTCCGTGCGTGCTGCGCTGCAGGCGAACGTTCCGCCGGGCGTCGAGGCATCTCTCACCGGCCTGCTGCCGCTCAACGACGCCTCGAGCGGAGGCAGCAGCGGCGGCCCGAGCGTCCTGACAGAGGCGCTGATCGGCGGCCTCGGAGCGCTCGTGATCCTTCTCTTCGTGTTCGGGACGGTTCCGGCGGTCGCGATTCCGCTCGCGATTGCGGTCACGGCGATCCTCAACACATTCACGGTCGTGTGGCTGCTGACCTACCTCACGAACGTCTCGATCATCGTTCAGTTCCTGATTGCGCTCGTCGGCCTCGGCGTCGCGATCGATTACGCGTTGCTGATGATCTTCCGCTTCCGTGAGGAACTCGCTGCCGGTGAGGACGTCGAAACCGCTCTGGTCGAGACGATGACGCATGCCGGCCGGTCGGTGATCGTCTCTGGCTCGACGGTCGCCGTCGGGCTGCTCAGCATGGTGCTCCTCCCGTTGCCGTTCATCAGGTCGATCGGGATCGGCGGAATGCTCATTCCGGCGGTTTCGGTGATCGTCTCGATCACCCTTCTTCCTGCCCTGCTCTCGCTGCTCGGACATCGCATCAACAAGCTGCGCGTGATGCCGAAGCGCTTCGTCACCGTCTCGGATCCCGACAGCGGTTGGTGGGGTAGGTGGGGGCGCCTCGTCATCCGCAGGCCATGGCCGGTTGCCGCAGTCGGTCTCGTCATCGTCGGCGTGCTCATTTCGTATGGGCTCCAACTCAATCCAAGCGAGGCTCAGGCGAAGGACTTTCCCGGCAAAGGCGACGCGATTGTCGGGCGCGACCTGCTTTCGAGCGCAGGCATATCGCCGGGCGTGATCAAGCCGTTCATCGTTTTGACGCCCGTCGGCGAAGCGAGCCGGGTCGCGGCGGATCTCCGAGGCGTCGACGGAGTGGTGGGTGCGACGGCTCCGGCGAGTTGGCGCAAGGACGGTCTGGCTCTCGTCGAAGCGATCCCGAGCGTCGACGGCTCGAGCAAGGCGGTGCGCGGGACGATCTCCCGTGTGAAGGCCGCTCTGCCCCCAACTGCAAGTCTCGGCGGCGTCGCGCCGGAGGACCGAGACTTCGTGCACGCGGTCTACGGCAACTTCCCCTACGTCCTGCTGTTCGTCATCTTGCTGACCTACGTTCTGCTTGCGCGAGCGTTCCGTTCGTTGCTGCTTCCGCTGAAGGCCGTGATCTTGAATCTGGTCTCGCTCGGAGCGGCGTACGGAATCATCGTCTTCATCTTCCAGCAGGGTCACGGCTCGGAGGCCATCTGGGGAGTGCCGGCGACCCAGGCGATCATCGCCTGGATTCCGCTGATGATCTTCGCGTTCCTCTTTGGTCTCTCGATGGACTACGAGGTCTTCATGCTCACTCGGATGCGCGAAGCCTACGACGAGACGAAGAGCACCAACCAAGCGGTTGCGCTCGGGCTCGCTCGCACGGGCAAGCTCGTGACGAGCGCCGCGCTCGTGCTGATGTTCGCCTTCTTCGTGCTCTCGACGAGCCCGGGCACCGACATCAAGCAGTTCGGCATTGGCCTGGCTGCGGGGATCATCTTCGACGCGACCGTGATCCGAGCCCTGCTGGTTCCGGCAATCGTCGTCCTGATGGGCCGCTGGAACTGGTGGCTGCCGGCCTGGGCAGCGCGTGCCCTCCGCACCCAGCCGAGTGACCCGGCGCCAGAGGTGCGGCCCGCAACCGAACCGGCCTGACCGCGAGCCGGGAGTCAGTTCAGCCTGACGACGGCGAAGGCTTCGATCCGCGCCTTTCTGCCCTTTGCCTCGACAAGCCCGAGCGATTCCAGCACGGCCCCGTTGCCGAGGGCCTCGGCGGTTGCCGCGCCGACCACGACCTGGCCCGGCGAGGCTGCCGCTTGTAGTCGTGAGGCGAGGTTGGTTGTGTCCCCGATCGCCGCAAAGCTCCGCTGGTCGGCCGTGCCGACGTTCCCGACGATCGCCGCGCCCGTGTTCACACCTGCGCGGAACCGTGGCCAGCCCGGCTGCCCCTGTGCCGCTTCATCGGCGGCACGCTGCATCGCCAGCGCCGCTGCCACCGCGCGCCGGGCGTGATCCGGCTGGTCCCCTGCAGCGTTGAAGACCACCATGACCGCGTCGCCCGCGAATCGCTCGATCAGTCCTCCGTACTCCCGTACGACGACGGGGACGGTGACCGCCCAGTACGCGTTGAGCATTCCGATCACGTCCGCAGGGTCCGCGTGCTCGCTGAAGCTCGTGAATCCCTGGAGATCGGCGAAGAGGACGGTGATCTCCTGCTCCGCGCCGCCCAGGTCCGCCGCACCCGGATCGTCGCGAAGACGCGAGGCCAGCGCAGCGGGGACGTAGGGCCTGTAGAGCCGGTCGATGTCGCGGAGCTGGGCGGCGGCGCGCTCGAGCAAGGCGGCCTGGTCGGCGGCGAGGCCGAACTGGGCCGCGACCTCGTGCGCACGTGTCGAGATGTCTCCGCTTCGCTCGGACTCGGCGGAGAGATCGGCAAGCGCCCTGGCATAGCCGTCGTGCACCCGGGCGACGGTGTGCTCGAGGTAGAGATTGTCGAGCGCCTCGGCTGCGGTGCCGCGCTCCTTGTACTCGCGCCGGACCGCCGCCGCGACGAGGAGAAACGCGGCGGCCATGAGGATGTGCCACTCCCACCACGTCGCATGCCAGTTCCGTGCAAAAGCGATTGCGAGCAGTGCCTCGGTGAGGAGGATCCAGGCCACGGTCACCGCGACGAGCAGGAATGCCGGCCGCCGCCGGAACAGTTGGAGGTAGCGCCAGGCCGCGTAGGCATACAGCACGCCGCCCGCGATCGCGAAGGCGATCAGCGGTCCGTGCTCATCGCTCGGAGGGAGTGGGCGGTCGAGCGGAGGCAGTGACGCAAGCGACCAGAACGCCCAGGCGGCGAGGAGGAGAAGAAGCCCGGCTCGGATCCAGCGCTCGCGCCGCACGATCGACGCGCTCTGGCCGGGCGTGAAGTCGAGGCCTGAGACGGCAGCGAGAATCGAGGCGAGAAACAACCCGATCGGCGTGGCGATCACGAAGCCCGTGTTCTTTCCGTCGAGCAGCACACCCGGCGTGGCAAGCGCGTGCAGGGCGAGGAAGCCGGCGCTGGTCAGAAATGCGAGCCCGACGAAGAACACGCGTGCGTCGCCGCGACGTCTCGCAGCTTCGCTCATCACGAGCCCGAGCAGTGCAGAGACGAGCGCGACCGAGAAGACCAGCCAGAAGTGTGCGCGGTGATCCTCCCAGTGCGCGTCCCACTCCGGCTGAACGAGCAAGAGGACGAACCCGGCCGGTGGCAGTGCCAGTGCGAGAGCCCAGCGGGCCATGGGTGAGGTTAACTCAGAAGGACAAGCTGTTTGCCGCGTGCCGGGCGAAATCGATCAGCGGCTGGACCGCGAAGAACGAGCCGACCGTGACCACGAGGCACGCGACGACCGCCGTCTGGAGCAGCGCGTCGCGCGGCGGCGAGCCGCCGATCGGCGCGAGCTGAAGGTCCTCCGTGCGCCGCATGAACATCGCGCGCACGAGGCCGAGGTAGTAGTAGAGGCTCACGAGCGTAGCGAGCACGCCGACGATCACGAGCCAGGTCCAACCGTGCTCGTAGGCGGCGGCGAAGGCATAGAACTTGCCGACGAAGCCGCCGGTCAGCGGGAAGCCGGCGAAGCCGAGCATGAACGCCCACATCGAGACTCCGAGCAGCGGCCGTTCCCAGCCGAACCCGGCCATGTTCTCGAAGGTCACCGGGACGCCGAGCTCGCGCTCGCGCGCAGCGACGACGGCAAACGAGCCGAGAGACATCGCCGCGTACGGAATGAGGTAGTAGAGGAGCGCCCGGGCGCCGAGGTTCGAATCCGCCGAGACCGCGATGAGCATGAAGCCCGCTTGCGAGATCGACGAGTACGCGAGCATGCGCTTCACGCCCTTCTGCACCAGTGCGGCGAGGTTGCCGATTACGAGTGAACAGACTGCGATCGCCGCGAGCGCGACCGTCCAGAGGTGTGCTTCGCCCGGGAACGCAGTGACGAGCACGCGAAGCATGACGACGAGCGCCGCCGCCTTCGTCGCGGCAGCCATGAACGCGGTCACCGGGGTCGGCGCGCCTTCGTAGACGTCGGGCGTCCACATGTGGAACGGCGCGGCGGAAGCCTTGAAGGCGAGCCCGGCGATGATCATCGCGAGACCGAAGACGAGCAACGAGTCGTGTGCCTGTCCCGCTGCCGAGATCGCGTCGAAGTTCAGCTGCCCGGTGGCGCCGTAGACGAGCGCCGAGCCGAACAGCAGGACCGCAGAGCCGAAGCCGCCGATGACGAGGTACTTGAGTGCCGCCTCCAGACCGCCGAGCCGGTCTCGATCGATCGCGCACAGGATGTAGAGGCAGATCGAGAACCACTCGAGCCCGAGAAAGAGCGTCATTAGGTTGTTGGCGCCGACGAAGA
>Ga0193727_1001122_pt1 | contig 10984 bp, 2 predicted proteins | sample H2c2metaG_FD_143051 | JGI IMG/M metagenome (GOLD analysis project Ga0193727, IMG submission 143051) | Soil microbial communities from a riparian zone of the East river system, Colorado, United States - H2c2 | ecosystem: Environmental > Terrestrial > Soil > Riparian zone | place: USA: East River...
AGGATCAGAAAAGAGTACAAGGACGACCAGCGTGAGGGGGAACGCGACCTCAAGGTGGCGGACCGATTGTGCGAGATGGGGCGCTTCGGTCAGAAGACCGGCGCGGGCTACTACCGCTACGATGAGAATCGCCGCGCGATCCCCGATCCTGAAGTCGAGAAACTCGCCGAGCAGGTGGCAGCGGAAACCGGCATCACTCGGCGCAAGATCGGCGCGGAAGAGATCGTCGAGCGAACGATCTACGCGCTGATCAATGAAGGGGCGAAAATACTGGAAGAGGGCTACGCGCTGCGGGCAGTGGATATCGATATCATCTACATCAACGGCTACGGATTTCCCGCCTGGCGCGGCGGCCCGATGTGGTACGGTGACGCTGTCGGCCTCGGGAAGGTTTACCACCGCGTTTGCGAGTTCCACGAGGAGATGGGTGAAGTCTGGAAGCCCGCACCGCTGTTGAAAAAACTCGCGGACCAAAACGGGACGTTTGCGGATTTCGATAAGGAAAAGGGCGCTGCGGCGCCTGGTTGAAGCCCTAGTTTGCTTCTGCTTCTCTTTGCGCAACCTCGGCGTACTCTGTGGCTCTGCGGTGAGTTGATTCGCGAAGAAAATTCACCGCGGAGACGCCGAGTACGCCGAGGTTGCGCAGAGAAGACTATTAAATCCGAGAGGCTCGTTAGCCGAACCGCGCCGGCTGAAGCCCGAACTCAAACCGCTTTCAGACTCGTCCGCCTTCATTTCTCCGGCCCGGCATCCTCATCAACCGCCGCAACATTGTTCTTGGCGACTCTTATCGAATGCGCATCGCGTTGAGCAGGATCAGGATGTTATGCTGGAACATTGAGTCTCAACCAAGTCCAAACAGACCAGCAGGGGTCGGCTTCTTCGGAAGTCCAGTCCGCGAGCTAAGGCGCCGTGACACGTAAATCAGATGAAGATCCGATTCGGGAAGAGCTGTTCAGTGTCGAGCGCCTGGAACAGTATGCAGCCGACCTGGCGGCGGAACACCAGGTATCTTCCAAGGCTACACGCGGCCGCCGGCTTCTACCGCGATTGGAGGAGAACGGCCGCAAGCTGATTGCCGTTTATCGCGTGCTCGCCGATGCGGTACGCGATGAGCGCACCGTCTCGCCCGCCGCCGAATGGCTGGTCGATAATTTTCATATAGTCGAAGAACAACTCCGCGAGATTCGCCGCGACTTGCCGAGAGGTTATTACCGCCAGTTGCCCAAGCTTCAAAGCGGCGAGCTGGCAGGCTACCCGCGCGTCTACGCAGTTGCGCTGGCGCTGATCGCGCACACCGACAGCCGTCTCGACGCCGAGACGCTCACCCGGTTTATCCGTTGTTACCAGCGGGTCACGCCTCTTTCGATCGGCGAGGTGTGGGCTATCGCAATCACCTTGAGAGTCGCGCTCGTCGAAAACCTGCGGCGACTCGCGGTGCGCATCGTGTCGGCGCGCGATGCAAGGGAGGAAGCCGACAAGCTTGCGGACAAGCTCCTCGATATTGCCGGCCGGCAGCCGAACGACGTAGTCGCCGCCCTCGAAGCGGCAATGGGAAAGATGAACCGGCTTGAAGGGGCCTTTGTCGTTCAGCTTACCCAGCGACTTCGTGATCAAGACCCCGAAGTGTGGCCGGCGCTCGACTGGCTGGAGAAACGGCTTGCTCGCGAGACCACGACTACCGAGCAGGTCGTTCACTTCGAGCATCAACGCCAGGCCGCGGCACAAGCTACAGTCGGCAACATCATCACAAGCATGCGCTTGCTCTCGACGCTGGACTGGAAGGAATTCTTCGAGAGCGTCAGCCTCGTAGACCCGATTCTTTCCGAAGACCCGGCGGGCGCTTACGCAGCAATGGATTTTACGACGCGTGACCGCTATCGCCACGTCGTTGAGAAAATCGCCAGGCGCACAAAGTCGCCCGAGCAGGAAATCGCGCGCCGCGCAGTCGAGTTGTCTCAGCGGTCGCACAGCCCGGATTCGGATGAACATCGCAGGGACCACCGCAGGGACCACGTCGGTTACTATCTGATTGACCGCGGGCGAGTCGAGCTGGAAAGCGAAGTCCGCTACCGCGCGCGATTGTATGAACGACTCCTCCGCGGCCTGCTGAGACATCCAACAGCCGCATACCTGAGCTCGGTCGCAGCCCTGACCGCCCTCATTCTCGGTCCCTTTCTGCTGTATGCGTTTGTATTGAGCGGCTCTTACCTGGCCTTGATAGCCGTAGGTCTGGTTTTGCTTTTGCCGGTCAGCGATCTGGTGCTGAGCGTTCTGAATCTCGACGTCACGCTCCTCGTCAAACCGAAGCCGCTCCCAAAGATAAATACTGTTTCGGGCATACCGGAAACGGCCCGAACGTTCGTAGTCATCCCAAGCATCTTCACCAGCGAAGAAGCAGTGCGCGCTCTGCTCGAAAACATAGAGGTGCACTACCTGGCAAATCGCGATGAGAATATTTACTTTGCGCTGCTCGGGGATTTTGCCGACGCGCCCGAGCAAAACGTGCCGGATGATGACCGCGCGCTGGATGCGGCGGTCAAGGGCATTGAGGAGTTGAATTCGCGTTATCGCGAGGGCCAGCCCGACGGATTTTACCTGTTCCACCGGCGTCGCCAATGGAATCCAGTGGAAGGAAAATGGATGGGTTGGGAGCGAAAGAGAGGCAAGCTTCATGAGTTCAACCGGCTTCTCCGCGGCGCTCGCGACACGAGCTACATCGTAGCCACGGCGGACGCCGCGTTTCTTTCAAAGGTTCGTTACGTCATCACACTCGACTCGGACACTCAACTGCCTCGCGACGCGGCGCGCCGCCTGATCGGCACTGCATTGCATCCGCTCAATCAGCCTTGTCTCGACAAGCGCGTGAATCGAGTGACGGAAGGGTATGGCATTCTTCAGCCTCGAGTGAGCATGACGCTCACAAGCTCGTCGCGCTCGCATTTCGCACGAATATTCTCCGGGCATACCGGAGTGGACCCATATACGACGGCCGTCTCCGATGTGTATCAGGACCTGTTCGGAGAAGGGAGTTACACGGGCAAAGGTCTTTACGATGTTGACGCTTTCGAAGCTGCGCTTGCGGATCGGTCACCCGAGAATCTGCTGCTGAGCCACGATCTGTTCGAGAGCCTTTACGCTCGAGCCGGGCTCGTCACCGACATTGAACTACTCGACGATTATCCGTCGCATTACGATTCGTACGCGAAGCGGCAGCACCGGTGGACGAGAGGTGACTGGCAAATCGCCGGCTGGATATTTCCTATCGTGCGAGATGGACAGAATCGCCGTGTGCGCAATCGGCTGCCGCTCATAGCTCGGTGGAAGATATTAGATAACCTGCGGCGAAGCCTGGTTGCGCCGGCGATGCTTCTCTCGATGGCGGCAGCGTGGACCTTCCTGCCGGGGTCCGCGCTATTGTGGACGCTGGCGATACTCATCATCCTGGCGTTTCCGGTTTATGCGCACGTCACCAACGCGTTGCTGGTTCACCCGCGCGGAGTTCCCTGGACCAGTCATTTCTGGAGTGTCTGGGGCGATGCCCGAACGAATACGGCGCAGGTTGGGCTTTCATTGGTGCTGATTCCGCACCAGGCATACCTACAGGCTCACGCAATAACGCTGACCTTTTACCGCAAGCTCATTTCAAAGAGGAAGCTGCTGGAGTGGGTGACCGCGGCGCAAACTGAGAGCGGAAGCCCGCACGACCTTGAAGCGTTCTTGCGATTCATGTGGCCTGCCGAAGTCCTGGTAATCGGCATTGGTCTGGTCGTGTTGCTTACCAGGCCGGCTGCGCTCGCGCTGGCCGCGCCCTTTCTCATAGTGTGGGCGGCGTCGCCGCTCATCGCCTATTGGGTCAGTCGCCAGTTGCCGAACAGAACCGAAGCGCTTGCAGCAGACGACGAGAGTGTCGCGCGCAACGTTTCGCGACGCACCTGGAAATTCTTTGAAACCTTTGTTGGAGAAGACGACCACTGGCTCGCGCCGGACAATTACCAGGAAGACCCAAAGCCGGTAGTCGCGCACCGGACTTCCCCAACCGACATCGGTCTATTGTTGCTATCGACCGCTGCTGCTCACGACTTCGGCTACATTGGCAAGTTCGAGCTGGCTGAGCGCCTGGAGCTTACCTTTGCAACCATGGGAAAGCTCGACCGTTTTCGCGGCCACTTCCTGAACTGGTACGACACGAAGAGCCTGATGCCGCTCACGCCGCAGTATGTTTCGACTGTAGACAGCGGCAATCTCGCAGGGCACTTGCTGGCGCTCAAACAGGCTTGTATCGAGATTGCTGAGCGACCGCTGTTTGATGTCCGGGCTCTTCAAGGCATCGGCGATACCATCGCTCCGATACGCGAAGAGGCTGCTCAGATCGGCGCTGTTCGGCAAAGCACGGGTGTCGTCTCGCTCAAGCAGCTACGCTCCGAAATCGAATCGTGTGCCGGCCTCGCATCAAACGGGACGCCGGCGACGCTATCCGCGTGGTTTGATCTTCTTCAATCTGTCACCCAACGAGTAGTCGAGATTGAAGATATTGTAGAAGCTCTGTCGCACGAACACGGGAGCGCACACTTTGAGGAACTTCGCTCGTGGACCCATTCGCTGGTGCATCAACTGCGCGAGCATCGTCGCGACCTCGTCGTTCTTGCGCCGTGGACGTTAGCTTTTAAGGCGCATCTTACCGCCGCCATTGTGAATTGTTCCGAGGAGATAGCGGGGCAGTGGAAGACCCTGCTCAGCTCGCTCGATCGCGTACCCGCTCTTTACGAGCTTCCAGCCATTTGCACCGAAGCTCTTGCAGGCCTGGCCGAGCTTCGCAAGAGAATCGAAGCGTGCGGGAGCGTCAATCGAGAAAAGGCGCTCAAAGGGTTGGGCGTTTTGATGAGCGAGATAGAGCAGTCCTCGCAGACGGCAACCAGCCTTGCATCGCGCTTTGCCGAAATGGCGCGACGCTGCGACGACACAATGGACGGGATGGACTTTCGCTTCCTGTTTGATGAGGCGCGAAAGGTCTTCATCATCGGACATAACGTTACGGATGGCCGCCGCGATAACTCGTTTTATGATTTGCTCGCTTCGGAATCGCGACTGGCAAGCTTCATCGCGATTGCAAAGGGCGACGTGCCCCAGGAGCACTGGTTTCATTTGGGGCGTCAACTGACTCAGGTTGACGGAAGCCGCGCGCTGATATCCTGGACCGCGACGATGTTCGAATACTTGATGCCGCTTCTGGTCATGCGCGGTTATCCCGACACGCTTCTGGATCAGACACATCGAGCGATAGTCGCCCGCCAGATAGAGTACGGCGCAGAACGGGGCGTTCCCTGGGGAGTCTCGGAATCCGCATACAACGCGCGCGATTTGCAACTGAACTTCCAGTATGGTCCTTTCGGCATACCCGGCCTGGGACTAAGGCGCGGGCTGGGCGACGAGCTGGTTGTGTCTCCCTATTCTACTGCGCTTGCCGCGATGGTCGAACCGCGCGCCGCGCTTGAGAATATCAGGCGGCTGATCCGCGAAAACGCTCTTACCCGCTACGGCTTTTACGAAGCGATTGATTACACGAAAGACCGTCTAAAACCGGACCAGAAGAGTGTTCTGATAAAAGCATTCATGGTTCACCATCAGGGAATGATCCTTGTCGCCCTGGACAATCTGCTCAACGACAACGCGATGCAGAATCGGTTTCATTCAGAGCCGCTGGTGCAAGCGACCGAGTTGCTCTTGCAAGAGCGAATTCCGCGTGGTGTCGTTCTCACTCGCCCGCGTGCGGAAGAAGTAAGGCCGGATGGGCTTCGTAGAAGTGTCGCCGCGCCCGATCCGCGGCGGTTTGACTCGGCGGACCTGCCGACCCCCCGGACTCAATTGCTGTCGAACGGAGTTTATTCCGTTGTAGTGACGACCGCAGGCTCGGGCTACTCAGCTTGCGGCGGGCTGGCCGTCACTCGCTGGCGCGAAGACGTCACCCGCGATAATTGGGGAACCTTCTGTTACCTGCGCGACGTCCGCAGCGGCGCCGTCTGGTCGGCGGGGCATCTACCCGTGCCCGGAAAGCCCCAATCTTACGAAGTGGCGCTGGCCGAAGACAAAGCCGAGTTCAGACGCAGCGATGCGGGGATCGTTACGCACACGGAGATCATCGTGTCTCCGGAGGACAACAGCGAAGTGCGCCGTGTCAGCGTCACTAATAACACGACACGCCGGCGCGACGTGGAATTGACCAGCTATATGGAAGTGGTGCTCGCTACCGGAGCCGCGGATGCAGCGCACCCGGCCTTCGGCAATCTCTTTGTCGAGACCGAATACATCGCGAGTGAAGCCGGGCTTCTTGCAACTCGCCGCAAGCGCTCGCAGAGCGACGAAGAACTCTGGTGCTGGCACGTGGTCATAGCCGACGGCGAGACGATTGGAGCCGTGCAGTATGAAACTGACCGCGCACGGTTCTTAGGCCGCGGTCACACGACGGCGAACCCGGTGGCCGTAATGGAAGGCCGTCCGCTTTCAAATACGGTTGGCGCGGTTCTTGATCCGATCTTCTCGCTGAGGCAGCGGGTGCGGGTTGGGGCGCGCGAAACCGCTCGCGTCACATTCGCTACAGGCTTGGCGCATTCGCGCGAAGAAGCGCTCAGGCTTGCCGATAAATACCACAACCCGTATGCGTTTGAACGCGAAGCAGGGTTGGCCTGGACGAAAGCTCAAGTCGAGATGCGGCATCTGCAGATGGACGCGGATGAAGCCCATCTCTTTCAACGCCTGGCCGGGCGATTGCTTTATTCGGACCCGTCGTTGCGGCCGCGTTCGCACGTCCTCTCGCTCAACACAAAGGATCAATCGGGCCTTTGGGCATACGGCATCAGCGGCGACCTGCCAATTGCTCTGGTAAGAATAAGGGAAGAGGAAGACTTGAACATGGTGCGCCAGCTCTTGCGCGGGCACGAGTACTTGCGCCTGAAAGGTCTGGTGTTCGATCTGGTGATCTTGAACGATCATCCGCCCAGCTACATTCAGTCTTTGCAAGATGAATTGCAGCGTCTGGTGCGCATAAGCGGCTCGCAAACTCTGATGGACAAGCCCGGCGGAGTGTTCCTTCGCCGCACCGACATTATGCCTGAAGCTGACAGGATTCTGCTGCACACAGTCGCGCGCGTGGTCATCGTCGCGGATCGCGGTCCGCTCGACGAACAACTTGTGCAGCGCCCTGTCGAGGATGATCTACCGGCCAGGTTCGTCCCTCGGGCGGCCTCGCGCCAGTATCCGGAACCAGACCTCACAACCCCTGACCTCGCTTTCTTCAACGGGCTTGGTGGTTTTACCGAAGGCGGCCGTGAGTACGTGACTGTCTTGAGCGAAGGCCAATGGACGCCTGCGCCGTGGTTGAACGTTATCTCAAACTCGAAGGACTTTGGTTTTCAGATCTCGGAAACAGGCGCCGGCTACACGTGGTCGGTCAACAGTCGCGAGAACAGATTGACTCCCTGGTCGAACGATCCTGTAAGCGACCCGGTCGGCGAAGCAATCTATCTGAGAGATGAGGAAACAGGCGAGACGTGGTCACCCACTCCGCTGCCGATTCGCGAGCCTCAGCAATATCTGATCAAGCACGGGCAGGGCTACACCATCTTCCAGCACGCCAGCCACGGCATACTTCAGGAACTCACGGCGTTCGTACCAATGGATGCGCCGGTAAAGATCTCGCTTTTGCGCTTGCGGAATCAAACGGAAAGAAAGAGACGCATCTCGGTGACGAGCTACGCTGACTGGGTGCTTGGAGTCGAGCGCAGCCGGATGGCGCCTTTCATCATCACCGAAGCGGACAAAGAAACGGGCGCGATCTTCGCGCGCAACCCGTACAACAACGAGTTCTCTCAGCGAGTGGCCTTCGCGGACATCAGCGAGCGGGAGCGCACGATCACTTGCGACCGCAAAGAGTTCCTTGGGCGCAACGGCTCGCCCGCGAGTCCCGCGGCTCTCGGCCGCGCAAAGCTCTCGGGCCGAGTGGGAGCGGGGCTCGATCCTTGCGCGGCTCTGCAGGCAGTCATCGAACTGGCTCCAGGCGAAGAACGCGAAGTTGTTGCCATCCTTGGCGAGGGTGAAACCGCTGAAGAGGCCCGCGCGATCACGCTCAAGTACAGGCAGGCGGGCATCGCAACCGAGGCGATCGAGCGAGTCGTTGCCCACTGGGACGAGGTGTTGAGCGCTGTGGAAGTCAAAACGCCAGACACGGCGATGGACTTTTTGTTGAATCGGTGGCTGGTGTACCAGGCGCTATCGTGCCGGGTGTGGGCCCGGTCGGCCTTCTACCAGTCGGGTGGCGCGTACGGATTTCGCGATCAGTTGCAAGACGTTTGTTCGCTCGTGTACGCGAAGCCCGAGATCGCGCGCGAGCAGATCCTGCTTGCAGCCGCTCACCAGTTCAAAGAGGGTGACGTTCAGCACTGGTGGCATCCGCCAACCGGCCGCGGCGTGCGAACGCGCTGTTCAGACGATCTTCTGTGGCTGCCGTTCGTCGTCAGCTTCTATGTAGAAACGACCGGTGACGAGTCAGTGCTGGAGGAAACAGCGCCGTTTCTCGAAGCACCAGTGCTGGCGCCGGGGGAGAACGAGTCTTACATTCAGCCGTCAGTGTCTTCAGAATCGGCGAGCGTGTATGAACATTGCGTGCGGGCGCTTGACCGAAGCCTCGCAGTTGGATCGCACGGATTGCCGCTGATGGGATCGGGCGACTGGAATGATGGAATGAATCGGGTCGGGAACCAGGGCAAGGGTGAAAGCATATGGCTCGGCTGGTTTCTTCACAACACGCTCGGCCGGTTTGCTCACTTCTGCGACTCACGAAAAGAGAAGCGTCGCGGTAACAAGTATCGCGGGCGCATGGAAAAGTTGAAGCAGGCGCTGGAAGAGCACGGGTGGGACGGCGATTGGTATCGCCGCGCTTACTTTGATGACGGGACTCCGCTGGGGTCTGCGCAGAACGAAGAGTGCCGCATCGACTCGATAGCACAATCCTGGGGCGTGCTCTCGGGCGCCGCAGCACCGCACCGCGCGACTCGCGCGATGGCCGCAGTTGAGGAATATCTGATCAGGCGTGGAGACGGGATTGTGATTCTCTTCAATCCGCCATTCGACAAGGGCGCGCTCGATCCCGGCTATGTAAAGGGATACGTGCCGGGCGTGCGCGAGAACGGCGGCCAGTATACTCACGCAGCGCTATGGACGGTGATGGCATTTGCGAAGCTTGGCGACGGCGACCGCGCAGGCGAGCTGTTCGCTTTGTTGAATCCGATCAATCACGCCGCAACACGCGCCGGATTGCACCGGTACAGGGTCGAACCTTATGTTGTGGCGGCCGATGTCTACGGTGTGTCGCCTCACACGGGACGCGGCGGCTGGACGTGGTACACGGGCTCGGCAAGCTGGATGTACCGGGCGGGTCTCGAATCGATCCTGGGTTTCAAGCTTCGAGGTGATCGGCTGCAAATCGACCCGTGCATTCCGCGAGGCTGGAGAGAGTATGAAATAAGCTACAAGCGGGGCTCGGCTACCTATCATCTGGTAATCGAGAATCCGCACAGCCTCAATCGAGGAGTTGCGAGAACAGAGATGGACGGCGAGGAGCTAACGACCGCTGAGATTACGCTTGCAGATGATGGGAAGCAGCACAATGTCCGGATCACGCTTGAGGCCAGGACCGACGCACCTTGACTTGCCGGTGAGGTTGTTCAAATTCAGTACAGATTTGCTCCCGAGACGTTGAAAACTTTACCAGTCGCCGGCTTAAACCAAGATGATTTATCGCGTTTAAACGCATTGAAGCGCGATTCGAGGCATTGAAGGGCCGGAACGGCGCTTGCGAACAAAAGGGGTAAATTGCGAAGAAAGGAGTAATCGGACATGAGAAAAAGTCTGTTTGTGATTTCCCTCATCGTGTTAACGTCGCTGTTCGGATTGGCGAGCGCTCAACAACAGCCAGAGCAGAAGCCAGAACAAAAGGTTGAGCAGAAGCCGGAGCCGAAGCCGGAGGCAAAGCCGGAGCCGAAGCCGGAGGCAAAGCCAGAACAGAAGCCAGAACAGAAGCCGGAGGCAAAGCCAGAACAGAAGCCGGAGGCAAAGCCGGAACAGAAGCCGGACGAGTCAGCCCAGCCAGCTAGCAAGGTGCTCACCGGCGACGTCGTTACCGTAGACGCGACCAAGAACGAGATCGTCATCAAGGACAATGGCGGTATGGAAGTCCATCTCTCGATAGGCGCGTCCACCAAGTTCTTCAGAGGCGACAAAGCTATCGCTCTCGCTGATGTCAAAGTCGGTGACAAGCTGACCTGCGAGTGTGAGAATACGGGTGAGGGCTGCAAGGCCAAAGCAATCGTCGTGACTCCGCCAACACCAAGTCAGTAAGTCGGGACGCGGACATGTAGGGGCGGTCCCTCCGTGGGCGCCCCAGAATGGTCCTCGTGATTTTGATCTGGGGCGGCCACGGAGGGACCGCCCCTACAACTCCCTTTGCACCCTGTCGTCACTCATACCTCAGCGCGATCATCGGATCCACCTTTGAAGCCTTTCGCGCCGGCAAGTAACCGGCTAGAGTTGCCACCGCGATCATCAGAAGAACCGCAAACGACATCGTCATTAGATCGGTAGCAGCAAGTCCGAAAAGCATCGCCGCAATCAAACGCGTGGTCGCCACCGCCGCGCCCAGTCCGATCGCGACGCCGATCAGAACGACCAGCATCGTTTCGCGCATCACCATTCGGGTGACTCGCGGAGCGGTGGCGCCCAACGCCATCCGAATGCCGATCTCGTTCGTCCGGCGCGCGACTCCGTAAGACATCACACCATAAAGCCCGATGCATGCCAGCGACAACGCGAGGAGGCCGAAGAAGCTCGATAGCCTGGCGAAGAGCCGCTCCTCCGTGAGTGACTCGTCGGCTTGCTGGCTCTGCGTCTTGACGTCAAACAGAGGCAGATTGCTGTCCACTTCGTGCACTGC
>Ga0193727_1001123_pt1 | contig 10983 bp, 13 predicted proteins | sample H2c2metaG_FD_143051 | JGI IMG/M metagenome (GOLD analysis project Ga0193727, IMG submission 143051) | Soil microbial communities from a riparian zone of the East river system, Colorado, United States - H2c2 | ecosystem: Environmental > Terrestrial > Soil > Riparian zone | place: USA: East River...
CCAGTGGCAGGCAGACCCAGAACGAGAGCCCGAAATTGGTCGCCAGCAGCGCATAGGAATAGGCGCCAACCGCATAAAACGCGACGTAGCCGAGGTCGAGCAGGCCGGCGAGGCCGATCACGACATTCAATCCCCAGCCCAGCATCACATAGGTCAGCACCAGGATGCCGAGATCGAGAATGTAGCGCTGGTCGTAGAAAATCACCGGCACCAGCACGGTGAAGATCAGCAGCACCGGCGCGATCGCGCGCCGCGCGACCGCAAGCGTGCTTTGCACGGACGGCGGGACCACCCTGATGGTGCCGACCGGTCCCCACCATTGCCGCAGCAATTCGACGACGATGCTGCCGCCGAATACGGCTGCGACAACAGCCGCGAGATCGCCGAACCTCGTCCAGTAGATCAACTGCCCGGCGGGTCCCGCGTCGGTGCGGATGCCGATCATCAGCGAGAACAGCACCAGCGCTACCAGGGCGCTGATCAGGGCTTTCTTGAAGATGAATGCGACATCGGGAGCGCGCGAAGCGAGCTTTGGTTCGGCGGCGGGTGCTGTCACGTCGCGGCCCGTCAAACTTTTTCAACTTCGGGCCGGCCCAACAGGCCGGTGGGGAGGAAAATCAGCACGATGATCAGGATCGAGAAGGCTGCGACGTCCTTGTATTCGACGGAGAAATACGCCGACCACAGCGTCTCGATCAGGCCGATCAAAAGCCCGCCCAGCATCGCGCCGGGCAGCGAGCCGATGCCGCCGAGCACCGCCGCGGTGAAGGCCTTGATCCCGGCGACGAAGCCCATGAAAAAATCCACCAGACCATAATACAGCAGGTACATCATGCCCGCGACCGCGGCGAGTGCGGCGCCGATCACGAAGGTCATGGAGATGGTGCGGTCGACATCGACCCCGAGCAGCGCCGCCATGGTCTGATCCTGCTCGCAGGCGCGCATGTCGCGGCCGAGCCTGGTCCGCGCCACCAGCCAGGTGAAGATCGCCAGCAGCACGATGGTGGTGACGACGACGATGATCTGCACGTTGGAGAGCCGCACCACGAAGCCGCCGCTGCCCTCATGCAGCGTGTAACCGCCGGTAATGATCGGCGGTACGGGTTTCACCCGCGCGCCCTGCGCAATCTGCGAATAATTGGTCAGCACGAATGACATGCCGATCGCCGACAGCATCGGCGCGAGCCGGAACGAATGCCGCAACGGCCGGTAGGCGATGCGCTCCACGGTCCACCAAAAGCACGATCAGCAGGATCACCGGAACCACGGTGAGGCCGATCGAGACCAGGATCAGGAAGGTGATCAACGCGATAAAGCCGCCGATCATGAAGATATCGCCATGGGCGAAATTGATCATGCCGACGATGCCGTAGACCATGGTGTAGCCGATGGCGATCAGGCCATAGATCGAACCGAGTACAATGCCGTTGATGAGTTGCTGAGCGAAATAGTCCATGCGCTGCCGCTGTTGGGATGGACGCGGCGGATGGCCCCGGCAGCCGGAACGCCGCGTCGTGTCATTTTCTAACAGCGGGAACCCGGTGCGGCAATGCGGCTTAAGGGCTTGTACATCGCTAGTTTGAGGGGTGGGTTCCGGCTGCCACAGTCGCAACAAGCCCCCGCCACGCAATGATCGCAGCGGAACCTGGGTTCCGTCGAAACCAACGTTTCGTCAGCCCGTTGTCTCGCCGTTACCTTCAACAACGGAGACCCCGATGTCCAACCAGAACCAGAACCCGGGCCAGCAGAATCAGAACCCGGGTCAGAAGCCCGGCCAGCAGCAGGGCGGCGGGCAGAAGCCCGGTCAGCAACAGCAGGATCCCAGCCGTCAGGGCCAGAAGCCCAACCCGGGTCAGCAGACCGAGCGCTAGTCCGGAACTGACATCAGCGAGAGCAGGAAGGTCCCGCCGGACGGCGGGACTTTTCTTTTTGGGACAGCTGGTACGGAGCCAACCACACGTCGTCCCGGCGGAACGCCGGGATCCATAACCCCTGGCGTTTGCTCGTTACAAAAGGCCTCGACACAGGCCCGAAACGAATCCGCGCCGTATGGGTCCCGGCGTTCCGCCGGGACGACGGACGCAGATGCACTCGCGTCATCGACCGCCGGTACGCAGGTCCGGCTCCTCCACCATCACAAGGCTGGCCAGTGACACCCGATTGCGGAGCGCCACCAGACCACCAAGAAATGTCCGACCAGATGGACGGGGCCGCCGGCCTTACGAATAACCGACTCGATGGCTTCGGCGTTGTGCGAAATGGATGTGTCCAGCGCCGTGCGGCGTTCGGTGGTTCCGCCATAACCGGGCAAACTCGTGGTGACGCACCGAAACCGGTTCTCCCATGCGGCGATCACAGGCCGCCACGCGGCGCCGGTGCTGCACGATCCCGGCACAAGCACAATGGTCGGGCCGCTTCCACACTCATCGTAATCGATACGTCCACGTGCTTCCTCGATCACGGCGAGTATTCCTGTTCGTCTGCTGGGGTTCGCCTGTCAGGCTGTGATTGTCAGGCTGACTTGCGCCAGGGCACCAGCATCGACACACGATCTTTGTAGCGGCGGTAGTCGTCGCCGAAGAGATCGATCAGATCGCGCTCTTCCAGCAGAATGCCGACGATGATGTAAGCTGTGGTGACCGCCGCAAATAGAAGATGCCCGATCGTCATCGTCGGCGCCGCCCAGAACGCGATGATGAAGCCGAGATAGAGCGGATGCCGCACGAATTGGTAATAAAGCGGCGTCCGAAAACGCGGCACGGGCATTGGGCGACCGGCGAGATTGTTGGCGACCTGATGCAGCCCAAAGAGTTCAAAATGGTTGATCAGAAACGTGCTGGTAAGCACGATCAACCAGCCGACGAATGACAGGCAGGTGATGGTCATGGCGATCTGCGGATCGTTGATCTGCCACACCACGGTCGGGATCGGACGCCACTGCCAAAACAGCAGGACCAGCGCGAGACTGGACAACAGCACATAGGTGCTGCGCTCGATCGATTTCGGCACAAATCGTGTCCACCATTGCTTGAACTGCTTGCGCGCCATCACGCTGTGCTGCACGGCGAACAGCGACATCAGCAGGATATTGACAATGAGCGCTTCCGTCATCGGCACAACGCTGCCGGTGTCGATGGTCTTGGGTACCACCAAGCCTGAGACGAAACCGATAGCGTAGAGAAACGTGACGAAGAACACGAGATAGGCTGCGAGCCCGTAGAGAAGCGCAATGAATCTGCCGATCGGATTGCTCTTCACGTCCTCGCTGATTGCTTGGGTCATGGTGTCCTCCGGGCGGGTCCGGTCACGGGATCGCGATCGGTTTGCTGGCACGATGTCGTACGTGCGACCGATTGACTTTGCCCGATGCTCGATTTGTCCTTGAGATGGGCTTGATTATTCCTTGAGGGCGGCGTCGAGTCTGGGTTTGGAGCGGCCCATGAAATTTCTCTTTGATAATCATGCGCTTGACACTGACCGGCGCGAACTGCACCGCGGCTCCGAGCGCATTGCCGTCGAGCCGCAGGTATTCGATCTCCTGGTTTACCTGGTGCAGAACTGCGACCGTGTCGTCAGCAAGGACGATCTCATCGCTTCAGTCTGGCACGGCCGGATTGTTTCGGATTCGACGCTGACCAGCCGCATCAACGCCGTGCGAAAGGCGGTCGGCGACAGCGGCGAGGACCAGAAGCTGATCCGCACCGTCGTGCGCAAGGGCCTCCGGTTCGTCGGCACCGTGCACGCCAAATCAAATGGCGCCGAACCCGCACATGCCGCCGGACCGCTGGATGAAGTCCGCGAACCGTCGCGCGCGGGCTTGCCGTTACCCGACCGGCCAGCCATCGCCGTGCTTCCCTTCATCAACATGGGCGGTGACGCGGAGCAGGAGTATTTCTCTGACGGCATCAGCGAGGACATCATCACTGCGCTGTCCAAGCTACGCTGGTTTTTCGTCATCGCACGCAATTCGTCGTTCATCTACAAGGGCAAGACGGTCCATTTGAAGCAGGTCGCCGATGAGCTGGGCGTCCGCTACGTGCTTGAGGGTAGCGTACGCAAAGGCGGCGATCGCGTACGCATCACCGCGCAGCTCAACGACGTCGCCACCGGCAGCCACATCTGGGCGGAGCGCTACGACCGCGAACTCGCCGACGTGTTTGCCGTGCAGGACGAGATCACCGAGGCCATCGTTGCGGCCATCGAACCGCAACTCTATGCAGCCGAAAATTTTCGCGCCCAACGCAAACCACCGAATAGCCTCGACGCCTGGGATCTCGTGATGCGGGCATTATCGCACTACTGGCGAGTGACACGGCAGGACAATATGGTTGCGCAAGCCCTTCTCGAGAAGGCAACGGCTGTGGACCCGAACTACGGCCAGGCGCTCGGCGTGCTCGCCACCAGCCACATGTTCAGCGCCCATATGGGTTGGGCCGATTTGGCAATGGTGGCGCCGATCGCCGAGCGCGCTGCCCTTGCGGCAATCCTGATCGACAGCGAGGACCCTTGGGCGCACCTGGCACTGGGCGGCGTTTATCTGTTCGCGCGGCGCTTCGACGACTGTCTGGCCGAATTCGAGTTGGCGCTGGGGCTCAATCCGAATTTCTCGCTGGCCCAAGGTTATCACGGACTGGCGCTATGCTATTGCGGACGCTGGGAAGAAGGCGACGTGGCAGCACACCGCGCATTGCGGCTGAGCCCGCGTGATCCGTTTTCGGCGATTTATTGCGGCATCGCCGCCTATGCGCAATTCGTCGGGGGCAATTACGACGAGGCCATTCGTCTTGCGCGCGAAGGTATCCGTCAGCGCGGTGATTTCGTCGGGGCTCACCGGGTACTGACGGCCGCCGCGGGCATGGCCGGACAGGGCGATCTCGCCAAGGTCGCGCTGCAGGAGCTTTGCCGCGCGCAGCCTAATATTTGCCTCGCCTGGATCGAGCGTCAAATGCCGATGAAGCGGGAGGCCGACCGCGAGCACTATTTGGAAGGTTTTCGCCGCGCAGGCCTAGGCTAGCCGCGGCCGAGTGCGAGAAAGAAGAGGTATGTGGGTCCGGCTCCTCCGCCATTAAGGTAAATAAAGGGTTTAAATTGCCCGTCGCAGTTTAACCGAGTTACCTCGCCGTCAAGCCGCTGCCGCCCATTCGGGGCGCTGCGGCAAGCGGGAAGCGACATGTCGACAAATTGGCGGATCAGCTCATTCAACGGCGCGCTGCTGGCGGCCTATTTTATTCCGACCTGGACCATCGTCGCCTTCCGAATCATCATATCGCCGATCCACGGCCTCTATGAGCGGCCCAATATTTCGGTGGCCTTGTTCATCAGCGACCATCTGCAACTGTCGGCGATCAACACAGTACGGTTCGCGTGGCTGCTGGCATTTGGCAAGCTCACTGTCGTCGCCTTCTTCGCGATCTTCGTGGTGTTCATCATCCGCGCCTCGATCCGCAAGGCCGGCGGCTGCGACGAGGCGCTCGCGATGGCGCTCGGCATCGGCAGCGTGATCAGCTTCGCCAGCATGGTGCTGGCATCGCAAGTCGGCGAGATCATGGCCCTGCGGCTGCATGCGACAGAGCTGCTGATGCTGCTGGGCACCGCGATCGTGCTGGTGGTCGAGCGTCCCGCTCAGCCGGAAATCGAGCGCGACACGGCGGCATCGGACAACCTATCCGTTCAGCAGTCCCAACTCCCCTATAATCGCTGACGCCTCCTTGACGGCGTGGTTGGCCGCGGGCACGCCGCAATAGATCGCCTGCTGCAGGATGATCTCCTTGATGTCATCCGGCGTGAAACCGCCTTCCGTCAGCGCCGCGCGCACGTGCAGGCGAAATTCATCCCATTGGCAAAGCGCGAGCAGGGTTCCGATCACCAGGATGCGGCGGGTGCGCTCGTCGAAATGCGGCCGGGTCCAGATGTCCGCCCAGGCATGGCGCGTGATCAGGTCGATGAATTCGGCGTTGAAGGAATTGGTGTTGGCGGCTGATTTGTCGACCCAAGCATTGCCGAGCACCTTGCGGCGCTGGGCCATGCCGTCGTCGCGGCGTTGTTGATCGTCCATTGAAAACTCTCCCGTCATTGCGAGGGTCGAAGCGACGAAGCAAATTCGGGCTCCGTCATTCCGGGATGTGCGTTAGCACCAGACCACAGATGTGCAATTGCACATCGGGGAATCTCGAGATTCCGGGTTCGATGCTTCGCATCGCCCCGGAATGACACTCCATCACCGTTGCATCAGGAAGCCGATCACGGCGTCGGTGAAGGCGTGCGGTTGTTCGACATTGGAGATATGCGCGGCGTCGAGAAGGGTCAGGCTGGCGCCGGGTATCTGGCTGCGGATAAACTCGCCGGCCGCGACCGGCGTCGACATGTCGTGGCGCCCCGCGATCACCAGCGTCGGGCTCTTGATCCTGGGCAAAAGCTCGCGCTGGTCGAGCGTGCTCAGGGCTTCGCAGCAGGCGAGATAGCCCTGCACCGGGGATGCGACCAGCATCGCCTTCATGTTCGCCGCTACCTGCGGCTCGCGTTCGCGAAAATCCGCCGTCAGCCAGCTCGCGATGACGGCGTCGGCCACCGACGCGATGCCGCCTTCCTTCACCGCCTTGATGCGATTGAGCCAGTTGGTCGGATCGGGATAGTGGCAAGCGGTGTTGGAGAGAATAATCCGGTCAAAGCGATCAGGTGCGTTGGCGCCAAGCCACTGTCCGACCATGCCGCCCATCGACAGGCCGCACCAGTGCACCTTCTTGATGTTGAGGTCATCGAGGATGGCCAACACATCGCGGCCGAAACGTTCCATCGAATAGGGGCCGGCCGGTACGCTGGATTTGCCGTGGCCGCGCCGGTCATAGCGGACCACGCGAAAGAGTTGCGTGAGGGCCTTCATCTGCGGCTCCCACATCTGCAGCGTGCAACCCAGCGAATTCGACAGCATCAGGGTCGGCCCGCCGTCGCGGCCTTCGACGGATACGTTGAGCAGGCAACCGTCGGCATCGATCATTGGCATCGTGACTTCTCCAAGTGTCTTATCAAGTGTCTCTAGTTCTCTCGCGTCCTATTTATCGTCCAGCGAAGCGAGCAGCCGGTCGATCAGGGCCTGCGAGACGCCCTGATAGGCCATCGGCTCGAACAGATTCGCAATCTTTTTGGCGTCGAGATGCGCCGTGATCTTTGAGTCTTTTGCCAGCACGTCGCGCAGGTTCTTCTTGTCCGCTATGGCCTTTTTGCTGGCGGCCTCCACCAGGTGATGGGCCTCGCTCTTGCCGATCTTTTCCGCCAGCGCCATCGCCACCGCTTCGGCCATGATCAGTCCGTGGGTGGCATCGAGATTGACGCGCATGCGCGCCACGTCGACTTCCAGCCCTTCGGCAATATCGACGGTCGCGGCAAGCGCGCCCGACGTGACGAGCTGCAGCATCGGCAAGGTCGGCCATTCCGCGTGCCATGGCCCGGCGCTGCGCTCGTGATCCTGCACCAGGCTCGCGAAAATCGTCGCGGCGAGACCAGGCGCCATGGTGGCCGCGGCGAGCGCGGTCGCGGCAGCGACCGGATTGCGCTTGTGCGGCATGGTCGAAGAGCCGCCGCGGCCTTCGCCCGCCGGCTCGAACGCCTCGGCGACGTCGGTCTGCATCATCAGCTGGATATCGCGGGCGATCTTGCCGCATGTTCCCGCCAGAATCGCGAACACCGAGGCGGCCTCCGCGATGCGGTCGCGATGGGTGTGCCAGGGTGCCGCCGGCAGCGGCAGCTTGAGCTGTTGTGCCAGTCGCTCGGCCACGCGCAATCCCTTGTCGCCGAGGGCTGCGAGGGTCCCCGCGGCGCCGCCGAACTGCAGCGCCAGCGCCTCGCTGCGCAATCGCAGCAATCGTGCGCGCGAGCGATGCAGCGCCGCGGCATATTCCGCAAGCTTCAGCCCGAACGGCATCGGCAACGCATGCTGCAGCCAGGTGCGCGCCACCATCGCCGTGTCGCGGTGCTGTGTTGCCAGTTTGGCAAAGCCCGCGACGGCGCGATCGATGTCGGAAAGCAACGCGTCGATGGCGGCGCGCAGGCCCAGCATGCTGGCGGTATCGATCACGTCCTGGCTGGTGGCGCCCCAGTGCACATAGCGCGCCGCATCGGCGTCGGCCCTGGCGACATCGGCGGTGAGCGCCTTGACAAGGGGGATCGCGAGATTGCCGGAGCGCGTCGCGGCCTCTGCCAGGGCGACAAGGTCAAACGATTCGGCCCGGCAGGACTTCGCGATTGTATCGGCAGCACTTGCGGGGATGACGCCGGTTGCCGCCTCGGCGCGCGCAAGTGCGGCTTCAAAATCAAGCATGTGCTGGAGATAGGTCAGGTCATCGCAGACCGTGCGCATGGCGGCGCTCGACAGCATGGGGGCGAGCAGGGGCGACAGGGAAGTGCTCATGATGTGCGCGACCTAACCATTCCCCCTTGCCTGTGCCAATCCCAAACCGTTGGCGCAAGTCTGTTGCGCTGCGAATATGCATCGCTCTTCGTCTCATGATCCCCTTCCTTTTGGGGCGGACGTGCTTTACTTGGGGTCCAGACGGCGAGCAATCCGGGAGGCACGACGATGGCGATGACCATGAACGGCGAAGTTCAGCTTGCGGCGCCGCGCGAGGCCGTGTGGACCAAATTGAACGATCCGGAAGTGCTCAAGGCCTGTATCCCCGGCTGCGAGGAACTGGAGAGAACCGAGGACAACGGTTTCCGCGCGGTGGCCAAAATGAAGGTCGGGCCGGTGTCGGCCCGCTTCAAGGGCCGGGTCATGCTCAGCGATCTCGATCCGCCCAATGGCTACAAGATATCGGGTGAGGGCGAGGGCGGCGTCGCCGGGTTCGCCAAGGGCGGCGCGACGGTAGGACTTGCCGACAAGGATGGCGGTACGCTGCTGACCTATAATGTCGAGGCGCAGATCGGCGGCAAGCTCGCCCAGCTCGGGCAGCGGCTGATCAACGGTGCGGCCAAGAAACTGGCCGATGAGTTTTTTGCGAATTTCGCCAAGGCGGTGCAAGGCTAGCCTCGGCCAAGTCCCTGGCTAAGTCCCTGGCCAAGTCCGCAGGCCAAGTCGCGCTGAGCCATATCGGGCCATGCCCAAGGTGAGGTTGCTCATTGCCGGGATGGCCCATATTATGGCTTTGGAATGGTTTTAATGACTGTGCTGCTGTGCAATGCAGCAGCACAGGTGAAGAGAGTGCTGAATGGCCAAGATTTCCCTGATCGTGAACGGCAATCCCGTCAACGCCAATGTCGACCCCCGCACCCTGCTGGTGCAGTTTCTGCGCGAAAATCTTCGGCTGACCGGCACCCATGTCGGCTGCGACACCTCGCAGTGCGGCGCCTGCGTCGTGCATCTCGACGGCAAGGCGGTCAAGTCCTGCACCACGCTCTTGGTCATGGCTGACGGGCACGAGGTCAAGACCATCGAGGGCCTCGCCGCCGACGGCGCGCCGCTGCATCCGATGCAGGAGGCGTTCCGCGAGCATCACGGCCTGCAATGCGGCTTCTGCACCCCCGGCATGATCATGACCGCGGTCGACATCGTCCACCGCAAGGGCCACGACCTCAGCGACCACACCATCCGCGAGGAGCTCGAAGGCAATCTCTGCCGCTGCACTGGCTACCAGAACATCGTCCAATCGATCGCGGCGGGCGCCAAGGCGATGGCGAACTCCGACCTCGCGTAACGTCATCGCACGGCGATCAAGGATCATTCATGTACGAATTCAAATATCATCGTCCGGCGACCGTGCGGCAGGCCGCCAATCTCCTGATCAAGAATGAAGACGCCAAGGTCATCGCCGGCGGTCATACCTTGTTGCCGGTCATGAAGCAGCGGCTCGCCAGCCCGCCGCATCTGGTTGATCTGTCCCACATCGAAGGGCTCGACGGCATCGAGATGAAGGGCCGCTCGCTGGTCATCGGCGCCACCGCCAAACACGCCGACGTCGCCAGTTCGGCCATCGTCGGCGAGGCGATCCCGGCGCTGGCCGAACTGGCCGGATTGATCGGCGATCCCGCGGTGCGCCACAAGGGCACCATTGGCGGTTCGCTCGCCAACAACGATCCCACCGCCGATTATCCCGCGGCATGCCTTGCCCTTGGTGCGACCATCGTCACCAACAAGCGCCGTCTGAAGCCCGAAGAGTTCTTCCAGGGGCTGTTCACCACTTCGCTTGAGAGCGACGAGATCATCACCAGGGTGATGTTCCCGGTGCCGAAGAAGGCGGCCTATATCAAATTCCGCAACCAGGCCTCGCGCTACGCGCTGGTCGGGGTGTTCGTCGCCAAGCGTCCGTCGGACGTGCGCGTCGCCGTCACCGGCGCCGGCTCCGACGGCGTGTTCCGTGTCGCCGCGTTCGAAGAAGCGTTGAAGAAGCGCTTCTCACCCAAGGCGCTCGATGGTCTGTCGGTACCGGCCGAGGGCCTGAACAGCGACCTGCACGGCAGTGCCGAATACCGGGCGCATCTGATCACGGTGCTGGCGCGCCGCGCCGTTGAAGCTGCGACCGGCAAAGCCTGACATTGCCGATTCCTGGCCCATCAAGACTGGCTTTCTCATGAGTGCATCGGCGCTGCCTACCTCCGTCGATGCGATGCTCGAACTCCTGACCTCGCGCGGCTACCTCGCCGAACGCTCGCTGGCCACGGTGACGTATCTGTCGCTGCGCATGGGCCGGCCGCTGTTCCTGGAAGGCGAGGCTGGCGTCGGCAAGACCGAGATCGCCAAGGTATTGTCGGCGGCGCTGGGGCGAAAGCTGATCAGGCTGCAATGCTACGAAGGGCTGGACGTCGCCTCCGCGGTCTATGAGTGGAACAGTGCTGCGCAAATGATCGCGATCCGGCTTGCCGAAGCGGCCGGCGACACCGATCGCGACCAGCTTTCCAGCGATATTTTCGCCGAACGCTATCTGATCAAGCGGCCGCTGCTGCAGGCGCTGGAGCCGGATGTGGCCGGCGCGCCGGTGTTGCTGATCGACGAAC
>Ga0193727_1001124_pt1 | contig 10978 bp, 10 predicted proteins | sample H2c2metaG_FD_143051 | JGI IMG/M metagenome (GOLD analysis project Ga0193727, IMG submission 143051) | Soil microbial communities from a riparian zone of the East river system, Colorado, United States - H2c2 | ecosystem: Environmental > Terrestrial > Soil > Riparian zone | place: USA: East River...
ATCTTGCGCGGTACTGTAAGACGTCTTGATGTCGGTACGAAGTGCTTCCACCTCAATGACCTTGGACTTGATCCGGTTGACGTCGGCCAAGGTGCCGTTTCCTTGCCGCTCACTCTGATTGACGAGGTTCGCGAAGCTGTTGTCGTCAACAACAACCTTATCGATCAGAGCGATCAGCTCTTTTTGCTCGAGCAGGTTCAGGTAGGCATTGACGGTTCGAAGGGCGATATCTTCGGCCTGGTCCGCCAGACGTAATCGCTCGGCATTCACAAGTGATTTGCTACGGGCAATGTCAGCCTTGGCCGCGCCGAAATCGTACACGAGCTGCCTTAGCGTGAACCCGGCATCAGAGCGGGAGCCGCCCGGAATCTCCACCGAGCCGAACTGAGTCGAATAGTTTGAATAACTACCGAGATACGATCCGCCGGACCCTGCGTAAACCTGCAACTGCGGCTTGGTCGCCCCCTGGGCCGTCCTGACATCCGCGAGCGATCCGGTAACCTTGGCCGCCTGCGCTCCCATCAGGGGATGGTTTAGAACCGCGGCAGCTATCGCGTTGCTGAGCGATACTCCTTTCCTTTCAGCGCGCACTCCCAGCGACGACGTAACGTCGCTGCCTGGCGGCGGCGCCGAGGGCTTGGCGGCAGCGACGACTTCCACCATCTTGCGTGACGCGCTGGCGATCTGCGGATAAACGCCGCTGCGATCTACCGCCGGTTCAATCGGCGCATTGCCGGCAGGAACGACCGAACCATTTTGCCCCTCAGATTGCGGGCCCGAAAACGGAACAGCAGTCACCGGGGGAATCGAGCCAGTCGTTGTCTCTTCGCTCGCCGCAGCATTAGCATTCATCGCTGACGGCGAGGGATCTGTCGCCGCGCCATTGGCGTTTGCATTTGCTTGAAAAGGACTAAGGCGCGCGACAGCTGTAAGGAAAGGACTGGATGGCACGGATGCCGTCGTTACGCATCCAGCGAGCGGGAATGACAGCGCCGCGGCACATAAAATAAAGCGCCCTGAGCGGGCGCATTTGCTTGCAAACTCCACGCAAACCTTTGCTGCCTCGGACCAACGAGATCGAACCTCGACCTCGCGCTTGTCCAAGCCGAGAGCGGCCTGCGAAGAAAACTCTTTGAAGACACACATGCTTTACAGTGTTGAAAACCACAATACAAACTCTACAGCGTTGTTAATACTTCATTATCGTTAATCGCCAGTTAAGTGCGGTGTAAACAGCTATGGAGATAGAGCGTCCTGGCCGAGCTAATCTTTGAACTGCAAAAGCAACGCCGACGGCAAGACGGCATTACACCCTCGTCTCACAGGGCACCGTAACAATACGGATGTCGCGCGGGACGCGGCGTAATAGCGTTGATTGACCACAAGCTGAAAGCGTTCTCGATCGCTGATCGTCAAACGACGAAGCCGTGAATTTGAGAAATTAAACGGATGACGCAACATGACAAACGTGATTTTCGCGCGGCACTGACAAACCGATAGCCGACAGCCACGCTCAAGTCGGCACGCACATCGAAAGGAGCCAGAAACGCTCCAGTCTCCATACTTGCCTTTGCTTGCCGACGCGAAGCAATTGCGCCGTCAACGAGATCAAAGAGATCAATTTCGTTTTGCGAGAAACGACTCCGAGACCTTAAAGCCATACTGTTCGACGATCCGACTGATCACAGCTTCGTCGACCCCATCGAAGAACTGAACACCATACCCGTCTGCACGTACCGCTCGGATACGGCCCTCTGCCTCGAAAAATTCAGTGTGAATGAGTACGGATTCGTTCAAACGGTCCAAAACGAACATGCTTGCCTGCCGGAAGGTACATCCTCCACATGATAATTCGAGCAGCGCTCCGTCGAACTCGGCGCCAATATCTATCACCTTCATTGTGCCTATGACGACACAGTCATAGCGGCTATGACGCCTTGAAAAAGTTTTCTGCTTGGGCTTGAGCATTTTTGGAAGCGCCAGGCGCGCCGGGTTGCTTGAATTCTCTGTGGCTGCGTTTTTCATTCGAATTCTCTCTCGTCTATTTTCTTCACCAGACAGTCGCGTGATAAAGCTCGCCTAGCCTGCTACATTATCCATCCTGCGCGGAGCGAATTCGCGTTCGGAGACAGCGCCCGCGTCGGCCTTGTCGACCGCGGCGACAGCCAATTTCAAAACACCTGAATATGCCAAAAACGCAGCCTCGACGTTTTGATTAAGACGATCAAAGCCCTCTGAAATCCTGTCTTCCAAGCCTCTCATCGATCTATTGGGCTCGCTGGATGACGGCACAGAGCCACGCTCGCCCGACATCTCCGATGGGATTTCGTGGCGCTCTCTCGAAAGCTGCGAGAAAGCTCCCTCGATCCTTTGCATCTGCTGGGTTACCGACAGCCCCATGGGGCGCACTGCTTCCTTGACCGCATCATCGATTTTCGTTTCTATATCGGCACTCACCTGAAGCGGCATGCGCTCAACCAGCGAGGCATTTTGTTCGATCGCTGCGGCAATCTGAACGGCGGTTTGTGCGTGATTATGGGACAACAAGCGAAGATTGGTCGAATGGGAGTGCTCCATTTCCTGGATCATGGCACGTGTGGCCGCCAGTTCTGTCACTACGGTTCTAGAGACGCCATCCGTCAGAGTCTCCAAGCCGGCACCGAAACGCGACAGGCCTTGCGCGATGTTGTCCATCAGCCTCGCTTGGTGCTGTTGCCCGACCTGAATGTCATTCAGCAATCGCACGGCGCCGTCAAAACTGGCGGCCACTCTGGAGTAGTCCGCAAGGATGCTTCCTACCGTCTGGATCAACAACTTGTCGTGCAAGGCTATCGCTCCATTGGTCGAGCCGGAGGCGGTGCTATCGGTATCTTCCTCGTCGCCGATCTGAACAACGCCCGCCAGCCAGGATTCGAACTCATACTTCAATACGCCGGCTGCCTGTCCTGCGAAACGGCCGAGCAAGCCGATGACCAGCGAACTGAACAATCCGAACAACGAAGCAGCGAAACCCGACGCCATGCCCTTGAGCGGCTCCTGCAACGCGCCAAGCAACTGTTGGATTGCATCGGTGGCACCAGAGCCGCTCGCTGAAGTTGCAAGCGAGCCGATGATTCCCCCCATCGATCCAACCATGTGCAACAAACCGATGAACGTTCCAATCAGGCCCATGAAGACCAGCAGGCCGGACATGTAGCCAAGCAACGATTTCTCGTCATCGATCGTCTGGCTGATTTTATGCACCAGCGTGTTCATCGTTTCGACGGAAAGGCGGATTTTCTTCGTCCGCGCGAGCTCATCGGTGACGAGATCATAAGCGTGCCCAAGCAGGCGGGGGCGCTTGAAGAGCCGCCCCGGTCTCGAACAGCGATAGTGACGCCAGAGCGGATCCCTGGCCTGTTCATTGGGACCGATCCGGATATCGTCCCACATTTCCTTCAGAGCATTGAAGGCGATGACTTCATTCTTCAGTTTGAATACGAAGATAAAAGCCATCACGATCCCAAACGCGAATGCGCTTAAGATCGATCCCGTCGTGTAGACGTGAGACATCACACCTTCGACGATGAAGTCCCATTGCCATGCGCTACCCATCGCGATGAGGACGATCAGTCCGATCATCTTGTAGCGGATATGTGCAATCTGCTTTTCCATCACCGTGTCCTTTTTCGGGAGACTGCGGGCTTCCCCACGCCCCTCAATTAATGGGCGCCGCCACCAGCAGCGACTATCATTTCGACAGTCGAACCCTTTTCCTTGTCTGCCGTGTCGTAAACATTGATACGAATGCTGTCCGGTCGTACCTTCTCGTCGACCAACAGCTTGCGGGCCGTCATGGCTCGATAGTAAGCGAGGCGTCTGGCTTCCGAGAGAGCACCGTCCCCCGAATAGGCATAAGCGTTTATGATGACGTTCTGCGCCCGCTCAACGACCTTGTTCTCATCGACAAACTTTGCCATCGACTGCGCGCGTTCCTGCGCGATTCTGAAGCTTCGGTCTTCAAAATTGACTGTTATGCGAGGCGCATCGGTCGGTGTTTGAACAGGCGTTTGGTTATCGCGAGATCGCTGGCCGCTAAAGCGCATTCCCACGATTTTCTCCGAGCGGGGATCATTTGCTGCATCGGCTGGGATGGCTGGCTTGTTTTCGGGAGCTTCAGCGGAAATTTCGGGCGGCTTACTCGCTTCTGTGGTCGAATCGGCCGATTTCAGCCGCCGAAGCCGATCCATTACCGCTTGCGTCATCTGCTTGATATTGTCATTCGGCTTCACGTCGGCATTCACGGCCTTTGCGATGACCTCGACGGCGTGTTTCGAAGCGCTTTGCGATAATGAAAATACCGCCAATGCCAGCATCATCATGACGAACGCCAGCACCTGGACCATCGACGTCAACGCATCGACGTAACCCGGCCAATAGTTATCGCCTTCGTCCGAACCGTGTGACATGGAATGGCCGTCGCTACCTCACGATGCCAGACCCGGTACGCATCGGCTTATCAAGGTAAATGTCATTGGTTACCAAAGTATGCGGCGCGGTCTCGGTGAAAAATTCATCGCCGGACGCAACCCAAGCAATGGCCCATCGCGCTCATGCCGGCGGCCATTTCACCGTAGAATTACGGCCGGGCTCGATGCCTAAAACCTCATATTGAAACGCCACGCCTGTGGGTTTACTTGACCACTCGCCTGGGGAGCGCGACCTGTATCACCAATCAAAGTCAACACCGCTGTCCGTCCACTATATTGGGCGCGGCGCCAACGTTGGGCTTCAATGGAGTCCTGACGGCTCTTTCTGGGGGACAGGATTTGAAGCTGTGACCTTCAGGTTATAAGCCTGACGTGTCGGTGTGATTCGCGGATTATGCGGTGGGTCTTTGCAATTTCCGAACGGACCCGCACTGTTTTCCTCGAGACGGCGAAAAGCGATCGCTCCCTTCGATTGGATTGCAGCCCGCGTAGTGATGCCGGAGCAGGAGGTCACAATCAACCGACACGGCTTGCCGCCTATCCGAAATTTCTCGCGAGGCGAACACTGTTTGAAAAACCGCTTTTATTTCGTCGCCTCAAACGGTGATTTTCGATAAGTGCTTGATTTTAATGGCGCGCCGCGGCCGATGAAGATGGGCACTACTGCTTTGCCGTAGCGCTATGATACTGCGGCCCGGCGCGCGCTTCGATCGGCAACGCCGCGACCGGCGACGATTTTGCACTACGCCTTGTTATGTAGTGCCAACGTATTGTCCCGCCCTAGAACCCTGTTCAGGCGACCCGGCACGCCTTGACGTCGGTCCACGCGCCGCGGGGTGCGCTGGAAGCGTCAAACCCAGGCCCGAACAATACCGAATTCGGGATTGCCGGTCTCCCCGAGCGCTTGTATCGCGTCGTCCGTCTTGGCGTAGTCCGCGATTTCGACCGTCTGCCGCTCTTCCAAATCCCTGTCGCTCGAAATATCTTTAGGCGCGCGAGGAGGACGCACATGCATCCGCACAACCGCAAGAAACTCGACGACCGAGTGATCGGAGCCGCTGAGGCTGCCCTCGCAGCCCAGAAGTATGTGAGGCCCGTTGACGTGCTGGTCGGGATCGGATGGCTCGATCCCGGCGCGCTCGCGCGTTGGCAGCGGGGACAGGTCGCGTATCTCGAGGAGGTCGTGCAGACCAATCTGCCGCGCATTTCCGAGGCCATGAAACTGTTTCGGTCGTGGGCGACCGCGAAAGAGCTAAGCCCAAGCGAGACGCACTACGTCGCGCGGACGCCGTCGCGGCAGACGCTACGCTTCAGCAAGAGCGGAAATCCGACGATCGAAAAGCTTTACCGCACCCATTGGATTTCGGGTGAGCTTTCCGAGAGAAAGCGGGAGCATCTGGTGGAGAGGGCGAGCCGCGCGCCCGAGCTTCTGGTAATCCAGCCACTGAACGATACCTGGAAATGCCACCGCTGCGGCGGAACGGGTGATCTTCTCATCATGGAAAGTCCCGGCCCGGCGTGCCTGCGATGCGCGGGTCTCGACGATCTTGAATTTTTGTCTGCCGGGGATGCGCTGCTCACGCGCCGGGTCAAGGCGATAAGCGCCAGGCACGCCGTGGTGGTACGCTTCAGCAAGACACGGCGCCGCTATGAACGACAAGGTCTGTTGGTTGAGCCGCACGCCTTGACGGAAGGGCAACGCGAGCTCGAACATCGGTGAACTGGTCGGCGCGGCCGGCGGCCGCGAGCAAGTTTCGTGTGCGCCGTCGGCGGCCCGATGCGGCGTTTGCGCGCCGATTGGCAACGATGTCGTGCAAGATCGTACGGTGGCGCGCCACGGCCGATGAAGGTGGGCACTATTGTTTCGCCGTGGCGCTATGACGAGCCACGCCATCGCGCGCGAAGGTATCCTCGCTTGCTCGCGCCTTTTCGGAGGCACGACGCCACGACCACTGTCAGGCCCTCGCTCGTTTGGTCACACGCAGGCGAGTTGATGCTCAGCGGGGTCGATCAAGCCGAGATCCTATCCGTCTTGGTCCCCGCCCTGTGGAAAGTCCACCAGCGGAGGGCGCGAATCACCTAGAATCGCAAGCTCGGCCAAGACTGGCACAGTCCTCATCGAACGTAGCAAAATGCGCATACTCCTCGCTGGCGTCAGTTGTGTTGGCAAGACCACTATTGGCGCACAACTGGCTCGGCTCCTTGAATGTCGGTTTTTCGATTTGGATGTTGAAACCGAGCGTTTCTTCGGAACGTCGATCGAGCGTCTTCGAAACCGTCACCTGACGTCGCACGATTTCCGCATCGCGGCGTCTCAAGTCTTGAAGCACGTTCTCTCTCGGGACGACAGCTACAATTGTGTCATTGCGTTGCCGCCGAGTGGGCTACTGGGTGGCTACTGGAAGGTCATCAACGACACGCGGGACGCGATCATTGTCGTGCTTCGAGATACGCCGGAGAATATTTTAAACAGAATCACGTTTATGACATCGACTCCCGCCCGGTGCAAAAGAATTTGACGGATCGTGAGAAAAGCCTCTACGTCCGGGAAATAAAACGAGACATCGCCTACTTCAGTCGCTCCTTCCGCAGAGGGCATGTGTCCGTGGACATCACAGGCAGCAGCCCCGACGAGGCGTCGCGCAAGGTCAAGGACGCAGTGACACCAGCACCGTTGAAGGACCAGAGCGAAGCGTTGGAACGCGGCTCTGCAAGGATGCATGTCCCGGTCTAGCCTGGACGGGGGACCATGGCACGCGCGAAAGACGAAATACGTGAGCAACGAATCGCAATGGAGGCCGTCGTCGATGCTTACGGTTCCGGCGAACGTGCGATGGGTTGGTATTATTACCTCGATGGCAAGATGATGACTCCATTCAAGGCGCGCTGTAGGTTCGTGCGGCCTATCTCCGTTCTCAAGGTCAAAGACGAAGTGGAAGTCCTCGGCATGGCACCGGAAGAGGAGTGCGAGAGCGAAATGTTTGTCTGGGTTCGGCGGGCCGGCGAACGAATTGCCGTCCCTTTGGCGCAACTCCGACCATTGTCGAAAGATCGAGAGACCCAGGAGGCCGTCGGTGATTGGCTCTACTGGGCGGACCGCGGGTACGAGCTATGAGCGCCGCAAAGCATGCTGTCCAAGTCGTGTCGCTCCGACCTATCCAGCCGTTGAAGCTCTATGCGCGATCATGCTGTCGCTGTCTGCTTTTCTAGGCATTGGCGTCGGGTCAAGCGCGAAAACGACGGGTTTCGGCGGCGATAGCGTATTGCGAAGTGGCGCGCCACGGCCGATGAAGATGGGCACTACTGCTTCGCCGTGGCGCTATGATGCCGCCGCCCACCACGCGCTCCAATCGGTACATCTGCGATGTCCTGCGATCTTGTGCTACGCCTCGACAGGCCGCCTGACTTCCCGATTTCGCCGGCGGTCATCCTTCGATAGCAGCCATAACGCACCGGCCATGTTCTCGCGACACAATCGTCAAGGCCGCAGAAACTCCGACACAAGCCTATTCACCTCCTCCGGCGCCTCACGCGTTGGGAAATGCCCGACGCCGGGTATAACGTGGCGCTTGTATAACCCGGTGAAATATCGGTCCTTGCCCTCGGTCGATTCCGGCAAAGTCACCGTGTCCGCCCCCCCTTGGATCATGAGAGTAGGAACGGAGATCGACTGCGCTGTACTCACGCGGCGGTCGAGTTCAGCGTAGCGCGGGTCTTTGTCCGCCTCGCCCCAACGCACGCTGTAGGAGTGCCAGGTGATGGCGGGCCAATCTGGATTCTCGAACGATTTGGCCGTTCGCTCGAATACTGCATCGTCAAACCAGCCGGGCGGGCTCCAATTGTCCCACTGGATGCGCGCGAAGGCCTTGCCATTGCTCCGAACCATTTGGCGGCCGCGCTCGGTCGCCATCAGCCATTGATACCAATACGCCTGTAAATGCTTGAGGCTGGGCGTCGGCAGCGGGCCTGGTTGCCAGCCAACCGCCATCGTCACCATGTGCGTCACGCGTTCCGGAACGATGATCGCCAACGCGTAGGCAATACGTGCTCCCCAATCGTGGCCGATGACTGCGAACCTACCGAGCTTGAGCGCGTCGGCGAGATCAACGGCGTCCTGCGCCATTGCCACGATCTCGCCGGAGCGCATGGTGTCTTTGGACAGAAACGATGTCTCACCAAACCCGCGCAGATATGGGACGATGGTGCGGAATCCTGCCGATTGCAGAGGCGGCGCTACACGATCGAAAGTGCGCACATCGTCAGGCCAACCGTGAAGCAGCAGGACCGGCTGTCCGTCCGATAGCCCGCCGTGCTCGTAGATGACGTCCAGCACCGAGGTCCGAATTCGACGGATCTGCGCCATGCCTACCCCCACGCTGATCGACGGATCGTCCGTGTTTCGAGCGCCCTCGATCTGACGATCATCGATCGGGAACCGGTAAAACAGGTGCCTTTACTAGCATGGTGGAACCGGTTAAACAAGTGCCGAATGAGAATCGATCCACCATCGACAGCCTCGCCCCACGACTTGGACTTCCGTTTCCGTTCGGGTCGCCTGTGCCTGAATTTCGTGGCAACCGTCGGGGATCGGGCACATGCCGCCTTTGATCGATGGCGCAATGAAGACGACTTTGCACGCTGGTGCATCGAGTCCAGACTTCTGCCCAAGACAATCTCGATAACCCGAAGGCAATTACTGCATGCGCGGGAACTGCGAGAGGCGATCTACGGCCTTGTGACGTGTGCCTTCCACTCGACGCCACCCAAGAAGAACGACCTCCACATACTCAACAGGCACGCGGCGCACCCGGGACTGATTCCCCAAATGTCGAAAATCGCGACGCCGCCGAGCTGGAACTCTTTGCGCCCCTTTGAAGCCGTATTGTCGACGGTAGCGCGAGATGCAATTGATCTGCTCTGTGGCGCTCAACTTCATCGGGTCCGCGAGTGTGCCGACGAGCACTGCTCAGTCCTTTTCATCGACTTGTCCCGTCCCGGGAAGCGGCGATGGTGCGCGATGAACGGCTGCGGCAACAAGGAGAAGAAAGCTGCCTACCGCATGAGACAGAAGTCTCAAGGAAAAACTGCTGATGGCGCACGCGCGGCGGAAAAAAATCGCTGACGCTCTGAGGTCGCAACGGTCAATCGTGCCCACCGAACCACAGCCAGTCCAGGATCGCCCGCCTTGAAAGCGGTCGGACGCTGCCGAGCACCAAGACTCGCCGAGGCAACCGGCAGCAAGTTCCAAGTTCCACGTACTGTTGGCCGTTTGACGCGGCATTCGTGCCCTATCTGGCAACGACATCGCGCAAAATCGTAGATTGGCGCGCCCGAAGAGATTCGAACTCCTGACCCCTAGATTCGTAGTCTAGTGCTCTATCCAGCTGAGCTACGGGCGCGTTTTTCGCTGGCATTCGAGGAGCGCAAGGCCCGCCGATGCCGCATGCATTCGACAAACATGTGAGAGGTCGCGAAAGCGCGCCATAGCTACCGGCTCCGGCCCGGCTTGGCAAGGTCCGGAAGTACGCGCCGCCCACCAATCACCGGCAGTAAATTTCGGTCATTCCGAGGGCGCGCGCGGCCGAACTCGGGTTTTACCCGAGTTCGGTAATATTATTGTCCAAGTCGGAAACAGCCGACTTGGATGCGAATCTGGAATCTCATGCAATTTCCTCTGGATTCCGGGTTCATCGCGGAGCCTGTCATCGGGCGGCGCTTTGCGCCGACCCGTTGGCGATGCCCCGGACAAAAGCGGAGGACTGCGCGCGGCCTTCACGCCCGTGCCCGTTCGTTGCGCACGCTCAGGAGTTCCACTGGCCGGTCCGGTATGACGATCCGGAAGGTGGCGCCGATGGTGCCTTCCACCAGATGGATATCGCCGCCATGAGCGCGGACCAGTTCGGCGGCGATCGCGAGCCCCAGCCCGCTGCCGCCGGGGCGGCCCGAGGTCTGGAATGCCTCGAAAAGATGCTCGCGGGCCTTGGCGGGAACGCCGGGACCGGTATCGGAGACCTCCATGATGGCGACCGAGCCTTCGCGGCGGCCGGTAATGCGAATCTGCAACGCCGCAGCGTCGCTGCGGGGCAGACCTTCGAGCGCCTGCGCCGCGTTGCGCACCAGATTGAGCAGCACCCGAAACAGCTGATCGGGATCGGCGTCGACGGAAAGCCCGCGCTCGATCGCGCTGATCCAGGCGATCGATGCATCCGAGGCAAGCCCGGCCGATTCCCGGACCTCGACCACCACCGGCTCGATTAGGATCAGCCGGCGGTCGGGCGCGGCCTCCTGCGCGCGGCCATAGGACAATGTCGACTGGCAGAACGCGATGGCGCGTTCCAGCGAGCGCATCAGCTTCGGCGCGAAGCGCTGCACCCGCGGATCGGGCACGCTGGCGAGCTGATCCGACAGCAGTTGCGAGGACGCCAAGAGGTTGCGCAAATCGTGGTTGATCTTCGACACCGCAAGGCCAAGTGCCGCGAGCCGGCTCTTCTGATGCAGCATCGACACCA
>Ga0193727_1001126_pt1 | contig 10976 bp, 10 predicted proteins | sample H2c2metaG_FD_143051 | JGI IMG/M metagenome (GOLD analysis project Ga0193727, IMG submission 143051) | Soil microbial communities from a riparian zone of the East river system, Colorado, United States - H2c2 | ecosystem: Environmental > Terrestrial > Soil > Riparian zone | place: USA: East River...
GGTCTTGCGAGCGGGAAGTGCCGCGTTCATGACGCGAACGTCGTTTTGCCACTCGCGCGCAGATCGCTGGCTGCCTGCTTCACACGCTCGGCCATTGCGGTCTGTCCGGTGGCTAGGATCTTTATGTTGGTCCCACCGATATCAATCACCAGCACATTCATAATCAGGTAGTGTCCTAGTTTGGTTTTTTTGAGCACGGAAAAGTCGATGTGCTCAAGAAAGAGCGAGATTCACAGACTGACCCCAATTCTGTCGCTTGGCAACCATGGCAAATCCCGTGCCGGAATTGACGCGTTGTTTCGCAACAAGTAGCCGTTCCTCGAGTCAAGGCGCTCCTTCCGATGAACCTATTCGACGACATTCTGCGCACGCATCGCGGGCCGGCAACCCACACCGAAGATACGTTCTCCTTCCTGAATCGGTCCGCTTGGCCCGCATCTGAAGGCGTGCGTAATTTGCTCGAATCGTTTTTCCGTCGGTATCCATCCTCCGAATCCGCAGAACTAAAGAGTAAGTTCGAGACCCAATTTGATTCTGCGTTTTTCGAGCTTTACCTGCATGAACTTCTGCTTCGTCTAGATTGCGAAGTTGCCGTGCATCCGACCCTCATTGGAACAGGCGCGAAACCTGACTTCCTCGCCCGGTTTCATCAAGGGCAAAACGTGATTATGGAAGCGGCAATTGCAACTGATCGCACAGACAAAGAACGAGCGCGCGACGCTCGACTAAACGCTCTATACGATGCGATTAACAGCAAGACGATCTCACCTAATTTCTTTATCTGCCTTGGACCAATACCCGACCGAGATGCCGTTCCGACCCCCAAGAAAATTCGGAAGTTCATCAAGGAAAGGATTGCAGGGCTTAATCCTGACATCGTCGAACACGCGGTCCGAAGCGGCTACGGATCGCCACGATGGACTTATCGGGATGAGGGTGGTTTCGAACTCGAAATAACGGCTGTCCCCAAATCGCCTGAATCTCGCGGAAATCCGGAGGTTCGCCCGATTGGAGCATATCCCGGAGAGGTAAGATGGGGCGACAGCAGGGCAGTGCTGAAAAAGTCGATAGACTCTAAAGCGACAAAATACGGTGAGCTAGACAGACCATTCGTCATTGCCGTGAATGCGAACTGGGGAACCGGTCGAGACGTTGTAGCAAAAGCGCTCTTCGGCTCGAAAGCATTTCATGACGAATCAGATGGAGTCTGGAACCCTACGAGAAACACACGGCTAAGCGGCGTGTTAGTAACTACGGTGGTGCCCTGGAACGTTCATTGCGCGCCTTTATGCCTTTACCACAACCCGTTTGCCAAGCAGTCGTGTCGAGACATCACTTGGAGAATCCCGCAGGCGATTGCGCGGGATTCCGGAATGCAATGGCTGGAAGGAAGCAATTCTGCTGAGTTGTTCGAACTTCCGAAAGAATGGCCGGGTGAGCTATGGAACAATTGAAGGACGGGAGGCACTATGTCTCTCCCTTTCGCCTCTCCCTAGAAAACCGATTTCGTCTAGTCGGCGAATGCGTGCTTCGCTCAGAAGGTTCCAAGACACGTCAGTGAGGATAACCACGGAAAGTCGGCCCGCGGTTGGCTGCGAAAGTTAGTTCATCACGAAACAGTCCGAGTTGGCAACTGTCCGCTGTCGTCCACGACCAGCCCGTCGCGTTTCAACATCGCTGCCTAAGTCGCGTACTTATAGAGATCGCCCAGCGTTGGATAGTTGAAACAGGTGCGGTTGAACAGGTCGGCGCCGGCCTCGGCCATCATCGCGATCAGACCGAGATGAACAACTTCGGTCGCCTGTTCGCCAACGACATGGACGCCGAGCAGTCGCATGTCGTCCTGCCGAAAGATCAGTTTCAACAGACCGCTTTCATCGCCGATAATCTGGCCGCGCGGATTATCGGCATAATTGTTGACTGATAACTTATCACTTTTGGTTTCTTCACTTCGTCCTCAAAAAGCCGCGATTCGCTGGATGACCCAGAACATGGCGACGCTACCGATGGCATACGGAGGAATGCGCCAAGCCCACGCGGGTTGCCACACACGGCTGCGCCGCATGACTCGCCGCGCGAGTGCAATGACGACGAAGACGGACGCGATGAACAAAAGTTGTCCAAGCTCGACGCCGACGTTGAAGAAGAGCAGCGCAATCGGGATCGCTGCTTGCGGCAGGCCGACGTCGCTTAATGCGCTGGCGAAACCGAAGCCATGGAGCAGGCCGAAGCTGAATGCCACCACCCATGGAAACCGCTCCGTTAGTCCAGCCTTGCCCTGCCGGCTATGCATGATTTCCGCGGCCACAAACACGATGCTCAACGCGATGGCGGCTTCGACGGGCGGCCCCGGCATATGCACGAATCCGAGCGTCGCGCCCGCGAGCGTGAGGCTGTGCGCGACGGTGAACGCTGTGACGGTCGCAAGAAGCCGGCGCGTGCCTTTCACCAGAATCAATAGCGCGAGGACGAACAGCAAATGGTCAATGCCGAGAAGGATATGTTCGACCCCCAATATCAAATAAGTCGCCGCCACCTGCATCGCTCTCGGCGCGGCTTCGACGACGAAGGAAGGAGCGGACGGCGTGAGCCGCGTGACTTGCGTGGTGCCGTCGCGACGTTCCAAACGCACGAGCACGTCGGTCATTGTCGCGGTGAGACCGGCGATATGAATGGTGCCGCCGGTCAGTCCTCCCGCCCGCTTTACCGTCCAGCGCTCGGTGAAGGCGTTGTTGACCATCGAAGCTCGTGGAGGAGTGACGTTCGTGGAGCCCGGGGGAAATTCCACGTAGAGTCCGAGGCGCATATTCTCTCCCTGCCCTGGCACTTTCCAAAATGCGTCATAAGTCTCGGGGCTGGTCTGCCGCAATTCGAGATAGGCCGGCCGCACCTCATGGGCGAAGAGACCGGACGCAAACGCGGCGAGGAAGATGAAGAGCAGGAGCGCGCATTTCATTTTACCTTTGTCTCCGCGATTCGTTTGTCCTCCGCTGGCTTCGGGCGCTCGACGGTTACGGTGTAACGCTTGAGCAGTTCCTGATAGAATTTCTCGTTCGCTTCCAGTCGCCGAGCGTTGGCCCACTCACGGCGTACGGCATCGCGCACTTCCGCCAGCGCGGGCACGCGCCCTTCTGTGCGTTCGCTGATCCATACCAGATGCACGCCGTAGCCGGACTCGACAGGCCCTTGCCATTGGCCGCGCAAAAGCTCGCCCAGCTTCGCGGTGAATTTTTCCCCGAACTGTTTCACGATCTCACTGGCCGGCAAAGACTGGAACTTGTGTTCGAGCAGGAATGAATCGCCCAACTCCGAGACATCGGTTTTATCGCCGGCCTGCTGCAACTGCGCGAGCAATTGCGCGGTATCTCGCGCGAGGTTTTCGCCGTGCCGCTCCGGATTGAGATAGACCTGGCTGAACGTGAACTGCCGTTGCACGTGAAACGCGTCGGGGTGCGCTTTCAGAAAGGCACTCAGCTCGTCGTCGGTCGGCTCCGCGAGCGCGGCGACGTCATCGGTCACGAACTCCATTTTTTGCCGGAGTCGGCGGCGGATAATGGTGTCGTCCTTGTCCAGGCCAAGCGCCATCGCCTCGCGGCAATAGACTTCCTCTTGCACCCTGTCCCGGATCAATCCTTCAATCTCCGCGTGTGTGGGCGGACGCCGCCATGTGCGGGAGAAGCCCTCGGCCATCGCTGCGACTTGGCCCGCGGAGATGACGATCTTTCCCGCCTCGCTGCTACTGCGTTTGGAGACCAGGCCGTAGACGGCGAAAATTGCGGCTCCCAGCAGGAGAAAATGCAGGAGCGGTTCGCGTAGGATTCTCTTCATCGGCTTGTCGGCTCGCGGTTACCTGGTTGGCGTGTACCAAATCGGCGAGGTGTAGGCTCGCTCGGTGGTCGTCATTGGGACTTCCTTGGGCATCTTGATGCCGAAATATTTCGCGTCGTAGGCAGTCCAGCGCGGGGTGGGAATTTCGATGACACGGCCATAGTAGAAGGCGCGGAACGAGGGATCGAAGTCCGGGTCTTTCCACACCGCGATCAGCTCGGGCGCGCCGATGGTGTTCGTCCATGTGGCATTCGCGACATCCACGGTGTTGCCGACGGCCGGGATCTTGCCTTTGGCGTCGGGTTTGCGGTCGCCGCTCCAGGCCACGTCATAGACTTGCTCATGGGTCTCGCCCTTCGCATCAAGCCAGCCTTTGACGATCTGATAGCGATCGAGGTTAGCGCCGATCGGGTCCTTGAGCGCGGCGACAAGGAATGTCGGCGCTTTGCCTTTCGGTGCGTCGGTGAGGTCGCCGCCCATCGGCACGCCTCTGGTGTAGCCGATTCTTGCGGGCATGCGGTTGTTCGCATCCGCAGCCTCGAAATCGAAGCCGCCGAAAAAGCGAACGGCCATGCGCGGACCAGTGGTGGCGTAAGTCTCGCGGCGCTTCATCGCGTCGAAGATGGACTCACGCGTGTTCTCCTGCGCCCAAACCGCGGCATAGCCGGAAGCGGTTTGCTCCCAGCCCATGATCGTGGCCAGCGCAGTCTTCACGAACGGATGCGACGCGCGTTCCGCACTCGGCTCGGAAGACGTGGTCTTGCCCATGAAGTTGTCCTCTTCCACGGCGGCGAGAGCTGTGTGTGCGTCAGTGCTGCCGACCATTCCGAACTTGTAGGGATTCACGCCGAGTTCGGTTTCCATCTTCAGGCCATTCTTCAAGGCTGAGCGCGCATACTCGAATTCCAGCATCTCGGGCTTCTTCAGTTCCGTCAGGTCGAGGTTGCCTTTGTCCCAACGCTCGAAGTTGGCGAACTCATCGTTAGGCGAGAGCAAGGGATGGGTTTCGCCATCGCCCTTGATCTGTGTTGCTTCATAGAGCGGTTCCCAGCGCATCCGGCTCTCGGCGTACGCGCGGTCAATCTTGTTGCCACCAAACGACTCGATGATTGGGAACATGCGGCCATTGCTCAGATTGCCGTTGTGCGCGATCGCGAGAATTTGAGCACCGGTCTTTTCTTCGCACATCACCATCCATTTCCACAGGTCGCGGGGATTGGTGCTGCCGAGCGGCGGTTGGGTGGTGTAGGGCTCGATCAGGCTGGCCTTCGCGCCGTTGTCGCGGAAGATGACGTTCCGATGCAGGTTGTTGCCGCCGGCGTTTGAGGTCCACTCGTAGCCGATGAACGCGGTGAAACGGCCTGGCTCGTTCGCCTCGTCCGCCGCCTTGATCGTTTCCTGCCAGGCGGAGAGATACGCCGGCGTGCCGGGCAGCGGAAATCCCTTCGGCATCTGACCTTTGCCGAAACTAGTGATGATGTCGACCGCCGCCTGTGCGCCTTTCCCGGATTGAATCTCGTCATACCATTTGCGACCTTGAGGCGTGGCCAGCAGTCCCGGATCGCCACTCATCAATTGCGGAAAGAATCCGAAACCGTCCGAGTGATCCGTCACGACCTGGAAATCGAGCGGCCGCGAAAGTTTCACCCGCTGTCCCGTCGATGCCGTGATTTCTTCGCCCTTCGCAAAACGATACGCGTCCTTCGGCCCGAGGCGGCAGCCGAAAGCGCCCGCGTCCATTGAGAACGAGGTGTGCGTGTGCGTGTCGCCGAAGAACGGACGCGTGGGAAAATTGCGGCCCGCATAAGGCGAGTATGGCGGCTTGGCTGGAAACACCTTTGCGGCCGTTTCCTGGTCGAGTGTGCCTACGTCGGTTGTGGTGTCTTCGGCTTGTGCGCCGTTAGTTGCGAGTGCCAGCGCGCAAACGAGCGCGGCGGCGAGGATGGTTTTTGTCTTCATGGTTTTCATTATTGTATTCTATTTACGGTTTCCTCATCGTGTTGCCGCTTCGTGTCTGTCGAGGTTTTTCGTGTTCTCAATTCGAGAAGAGCAAATTCGTAGTCGGTCGGGTCAGCGGTGAATTTCTCACATGTGAGTGAATTATTCTTGCGACCTCATGCGACTACGTGTGGGATGTCCGGGCGCGCGCTGGATTCGTTATCATCGGCGACGAGTCCATCGCGTTTCAAGATCGCTTCGTAGGTGGCGTATTTATATAGGTCCCCAAGCGTCGGGTAGTTGAAGCAAGTGCGGTTGAACAGGTCGGCGCCGGCCTCGGCCATCATCGCGATCAGACCGAGATGAACAAGTTCGGTCGCCTGTTCGCCAACGACATGGACACCGAGCAGTCGCATGTCGTCCTGCCGAAAGATCAGTTTCAACAGACCGCTTTCATCGCCGATAATCTGGCCGCGCGCATTATCGGCATAACGCGCCCGACCGACGATGTAGCCGATGCCCTTCGTCTTTAACGACTCTTCGGTTTCACCAGCCATGCTCGCCTCCGGAATCGTATAAATGCCGGTCGGCAGAATCGGCGCGACCATGTCTTTGTAGTCGAACCCGAACGCGACGCATATCGCGAGGCGCGCCTGTTCCATGCTCGTCGCGGCCAGCGCGGGTGCACCAATAACATCACCCGCCGCGAAAATATGCGGAACCTCTGTGCGACAATGCGCATCCACTTTCACCAAGCCGCGTTTACCCGGCGTGAGGCCCGCCGCGGTGAGATTCAGATCGGCCGTATTGCTCTGGCGTCCGGCAGTGACGAGCACGTCGTCCACTGCGATCGTCGCGCCGGAGGTGAGCGTGAGCGTTATTTTCCCGTTCGCCGGCGCATCGCAGCCCACCACCTTTTCTTTCCAGATAAAATGCACTCCGTTCGCAGTCATTGCATGTTCGATCGACTGGGAGATTTCACGATCGAGGAATGAGAGCAGCGAGTCGCGCCCGTCAATGAGATTCGCCTCGACGCCAAGCGCGGCAAAGGTGCAGGCATATTCAGCGCCGATTACCCCCGCGCCGATGACGGCGAGTGTTTTCGGAAGTGTGCCGATCTCGAGAATCTCGTCCGAGTCATGCACGCGCGGATGCTCGAATGGGAACTCCTGAGGACGCATCGGCGACGACCCGGTGGCGATAAGAATTTTCTCGCCGCGCAAAAGCGTATCAGGGGCGATGCGCACGGTATTGGGATCGATAAAGCTGGCCGCGCCGTGAAACGTTTCAATCTTGTAAGTGCGCAGCTGCTCCTCCCTGCGTTTCCGGTCGTGCGCGACGACGTGTTCCTTGTGGCGCATGAAGTCTTCAACCGTCGCGTCCCGTCGGATAGAGAGATCAACGCCGAAGAGTTTGCGCGAACGCCAACCCGAAAGCGCGAGCGCCGTTTCGCGCAGCGTTTTGCTCGGAATCGTACCGGTGTTGATACCCGCGCCGCCAACCTTGCCAAGTTTTTCTACAAGCGCGACCCGCTTCCCGAAAATTGCGGCGGTGTTAGCTCCGGAGATGCCAGCCGGTCCGCCACCGATGACTACAAGGTCGAAGTCCTTAGTCATAGACGCACGCGATCACGGCGAGGCCGAATTTTGGATTGCCATTCCGATAGATCAGATTGCGTGATTGGGTTTTGCGCAACGGCCTTGTTACTCATGTTCTCTCTTCCTTTCTGGAGCAGCTCAACACAGTGACAAGCAAGTGCATTCAGGGCAAAACATAGCCATTGAAAAGTAAAACACGCCGTTTCCGAAACCAGGCAGACTATAGGGCCCGGCTGTGATCTTCTGTGGCATGATCATTGGCGTGCCCTTTAAGAAGCAGCGCTTCCAACACACCTTTGCCCATCACGCGACTGAGCTCCCGAAAGGCGAAAAATGGTATCAATGCTACCGTAAAAATCAGGCTAGCTATCACTAATCCAAACGGACTTCCTCCGCCAATCTTCGGGATGCTTTCTGCAACCGTCTTGCCTTTCCATAAACCGATCACGATCTCCTCCGCCATGTTGAAACAAATGAAGATGATGGCAAACACAAGGGACTTGTGAAGAACTGGAAAAACAGGTGCGCGCCTTCTAAATCTTGTGCCTATCCGCAACTCTTCCGCCACGAGCATTACCTTCGCCAAGATAAAGGCATTAACGAACGCGAGACCGAACGGTTTGTAATCGATATGGTGCTTAGCCAGAACGATCATCTCATGGTAGGTGAAAAGAGCGAACAGAAGCCAGAGGTAAAGAAACATGGCCACAAATTCCCGAAAGTTGTGAAAGATTCTTTCCTTGAATGTTCGCTTGGGCGGTTGCCGGTCGGCGCCCAGCTTCGAAGGTGAATCGTCGCTCATTTTTAACAAAGTCTACTTAGGTCCATGCTCTTTTCGGAGCTCCGCGCCGCCGGCAGATTGTAATTCTGAGCACGGTAATGAGCGCCGGTCAGAAAAAATGCAATGTCCAAGGCAAGTAACAGGGTCGCTAACATGGTGCGTATGATCAAAGTTTCATCAGATCAGCTTTGGCGAGTTTCCGTGCGTGCCCTCAACATTTTGCTTATCACAGCGAAGAAAAATGCCGTCGAGAGCCCGCACATCAGAATGCCAGTCAATCCCTCCACCGGTCCGAACAGTCGCCATTCTTTTGGCAGTACCACGTCCCCATACCCGATCGTGGCGTAGGTAACACCGGAAAAATAGAAGGACGACTCGACGTCCGGCAGACATTTATGCCACCAAAAGAACAGCGCCCAGACCGCGATCTCAGTCACATGAATGAAGATCAGTGCCCACGTCACGCGGATCAGCAGCCAGGTGACGGGCCAGAATCGCGTCGGCAGCTGGGCGTACGATTTGACGAGGGCTTTGAGCAGCGCGGCGAGACCGACAGCCTGCACGGACACTGTGACCGCCACCAGAATGAAAGCTATGAGGATTTTCCAGAGCACGATCAGGATCTGGCTCGTCAAACTTTGGCCGGCAAAGATTTAATGGCTAAGTCCGACATGGGACTTGGTACGTTGAATTCTCAGCTGCACTCGCTAAATCGTTCTTTCACTAAGATCGAGGCGGCAAAAGGTAAAGCGTCATCGCGAATATCACATACACCATCAGCACCAACACCCCGACGAACCACATCGATCGTCCACTGTTCGTGACCAGCGACGCGGTCATCGTCGCAATGAATATCATCACCACTGCACCCGGCCAGAATTGCAGGTCCATCGGCGCGGGGCCGAGCACATAACTAAGGAGGACCAGCACCGGGGCGACGAAGAGCGCAATCTGTGACGCGCTTCCCAGTGCGATACCCACGCTCAGATCCAGGCGGTTCTTGCGCGCGCCCGAAAACGCCGAAGCCATTTCCGCTGCACCACCGACCAGTGCCACGATGATGAATCCCACGAAGGCAGGCGTCATCCCGAACGCCTCGGCCGCCTTCTGCACCGACTCGACAAAAATTTCGCTCACCAGCGCCACCAACACGGTGACGCCCGCCAGCGTGGCCAGAGCCAGACCGATGGGCCATGGCGCTTCGCCGGCCTCTCCGCCTTCCGCGCTGGCAAACAACTCGCGATGCGTCTTGAGCGAAAAGAGCATGCCCAGTCCGTATGCAACGATCAGCAACACCGCGAGTCCCACGCTTAACTTGTGGGTGAACGCCGATGCCGCCGCGGAGTCGGCTTCTGAGATCGCCGAAGGAATCAGCAGCGCGACCGTGGCGAGGAAGAGCAGACCCGCTTGCATGCGTGCGCTGACCCGGTTGTATTCCTGTACGTGGTACTTGAGGCCGCCGAGGAAAAACGACGCACCCAACATAAATAATGTGTTGGTGACAATCGCCCCGGCGATGGATGCCTTCACCAGCATGTATTGGCCAGCGCGTAAGGCCGTGAGCGCAATGACCAGTTCGGTCAGGTTACCCAGCGTGGCGTTGAGCAGGCCGCCCACCGCATCGCCCGTCTTGGCCGCCACCGATTCGGTTGCGTGACTCAGTAAGGCCGCCAGTGGTACGATGGCCAGGACAGACAGCACGAAAAGCAGCGTATGCGCTTCGGGCTTGAGCTTCGCGGCCACTAACACCACGGGCACAAACGCCAACAGCCAGAGCAGCGGGTTATGGCGAATCTCTTTGAGCAGTTGTTTCATAGGTTTTGTCCGGTGTTCCCCTCGATCCACGCCCGCGCCTCAGCGAGCCGGCTGGATGGAAAAACTTTCACCGTGCAGATCGAATGAATCATTGGAATCCCTCGAGGGCATCGGCCACGGAGGTGAAGCGATTGATGCCGCCAAGCTTGTCGTCTACGCCCTCCGAGTGCAGGCGGTCACGCACCGAGGAGCGCGCTTCCACGGTCTGGACACGGATGCCAGTCGCGGTGAGTTCATCCGCCAAGCTCCCCAGCATCTGTGCGCTGTGCATGTCCACCCGCGGCGCCGCGGAAAGATCCAGCACTACCAGCCTGGGCGCCGCGGTTTCAGCGCGGACCCGATCTACAATTCTGTCGCGCACGTGATCCATGTTGAAATACATCAGGCCCGACTCAGGCCGGAAGATCAGTACGCCGGGAATCAGCTGATTGTCCGGATGGCGCTCGTGGTCGGAGAAGCGCCGCGTGCCGGGAATGCGCCCGAGAACGGCGACGTGCGGCCGCGACGCGCGCCGGATCAACAGCACCAGCGAGATGATCGCGCCGATCATTACTCCGCGCAGCAGGCCTTGACCTAGCACGCCGACGATGGCCGCCATGGCGACGACGAATTCAGTGCGATCGCTGCGCCAGAGATGTTTGAGGGCGGAGACCTTGAACAAGCCGGCCACAGCCACCAACACGACAGCCGCCAGCACCGGCTGAGGCAACGCGGCTAGCAAGTGCGAGAAGAATAGCACCACCACTAGAATGATCCCCGCGGCGAAGGCGCCTGACAGCGGCGTCCGGGCGCCTCCACCTTCGTTAACGAGCGATTGCGACATGCCACCGCTGACTGGGAAACCGCGACCCAATCCGGCGGCGAGATTAGAAGCGGCGAGCGCGAGGAATTCCTGGTTAGCGTCCAGCCGGCCGCCATGTTTGGCCGTGAACATGCGACCAATCGCAGCCGTCTCCACCGCCCCAAGCAGAAAACAGGCGAAGGCCAGCGGCAATAATTCGTCCCAATCCGCCCAG
>Ga0193727_1001127_pt1 | contig 10971 bp, 9 predicted proteins | sample H2c2metaG_FD_143051 | JGI IMG/M metagenome (GOLD analysis project Ga0193727, IMG submission 143051) | Soil microbial communities from a riparian zone of the East river system, Colorado, United States - H2c2 | ecosystem: Environmental > Terrestrial > Soil > Riparian zone | place: USA: East River...
CCTGCCTTGCGCGACGCCGGGCAGCGGGCCGACCGGCCCGCACGCCGTGGTGATCGATCGCGATCCGGATACCGGAACACTCTATCCACCGGCGCGCCTGCTCAAGAACCGCTGCTTCCAGGGGCTTGCCCGGCTTTCCAACGCGAAGATCCTCGACGACTTCCACTTTCACCAGGTCAATGTCTGGGCGATCGTCGAGCGCACGCTGGCCATGATCGAGGACGAATATCTGCTGGCGCGTGCCGTGCCGTGGGCATCGCAGCGCGGCCGGCTGGTCCTGATCCCGCATGCCGGCCGGCAGCAGAACGCATTCTACGATCGCGCCAGCGGTGCGCTGCATTTCTGCTACTTCGATGCGCCCGATGGCCGGCGCATACACACCTGCCTCTCGCATGACATCGTCGCCCACGAACTCGGCCATGCCGTGCTCGATGGATTGAAGCCGCACTACAACGAGGTCACCTCCGCGCAGACCGCCGGCTTCCACGAGTACTTCGGCGATGCGGTGGCGATGATGTCGAGCCTGGCCACGCGCGAGACCGCGCGCGTCGTCACGCGTGGCGGCCCGGCGCAGCTGGACCCGTACAACGTCGTGTCGGCGATCGCCAGCGAATTCGGTGCGGCGATACGCAACCTGCCCGACAAGAAGGCCTACCTGCGCGGTGCCTGGAACAAGCGCACGATGAAGCAGCTGCACGGCACGTTCGAGGAACACGACTGGTCGGAAGTGCTGACCGGCGTCTACTACGACCTGCTTTCGCACCTCTATCCGGTCATGCGCCGGCAAGTCGAAAGCGAGAACGGCGCCGCGAACAGCCAGGGCAAGCGCGAGTACTACGCGATGCGCGCGCTCAGCCGCGCCGCGACGTTCACCGCGGGCGTCATGTTTCGCGGTCTCGACTATTGCCCGCCGGTCGATCTGCGCTTCGACGAATACGCTCGTGCCGTGCTGCGTGCCGATCAGGTCGCCTACCCGTTCGACGACTTCGGCATCCGCAAGGCGCTGGTCCGCCTGTTCCGGGAACGCGGGTTGAGTCCTGGAGCCGAAGACCGCAAGTTTGCCCGCAGCGTGCGTCTGAAGTTGCGCGGCATCGAGATCGTCGAGATCGCGGCCACGCCGGCCGACGCCTATCGCTTTCTCGATGCGCACCGCGCCTTGTTCGGCATTCCGTATGAAGCCAACTTCAGTGTCGCTTCGGTGTACAGCACGAACAAGCGCGCGAAGAGCGGCTATCGCCCTCCGCGTGAGCACATCATCGAATACGTCTGGCACGACGAGGTGGCCTTGGCCGGCGCGCGCTTCGGCGGCTTGTCGGGAACGACCCTGCCGCTGCTGTGCGGCGGCACGCTGGTGTTCGACAGCAACGGCAATTTCCTGCACCTGGCAGCGGTCGCGCACACGCCGCGCCGTGAAAACGAACTGCTCGACTACGTCGCGCACCTGGTGCAGACGCGGCGGCTCGGCATCGCCGGCGACCCCGACGAATCGACGCCTTGCGTATCGATTCGCGCAACTGTCGAAAACGGCCGTGCGCGGCTCGCGCGAATCGCGGCGATGCGCCACGCGCGCGATCCGGCTCCGCGCAAACGCTGACGGTACGAGACTCGCGTAACGCGCTTCATGCAGCGTTATACTCGCGCCGCAATCATTCACGCAGTGCAATCTGAAGCCGGCTCAGCGACCGTGGCAGTGACTACCAAAGCAAAACGAAAATCCGCAGCGGCATCCCGCGCTGAAAAAGAGGAAGAGGCCGTGTTCCTCGCCGCGCTGAAACGCCACGGCCAGGCGCAGAAAGCGGGCGGTCCGCTCAAGCCGGGCGTCACGCACATGCTCGAGCCAGCCAAATCGAAAACCAAGGCGCGCCTGGTGCGCAAGCGTTTCTCCGCCATCTGATCGCTGACACCTCGGGTAGTAAGTATCCCCGACAGAGCGGTTATCGAATCGTGCAGCCGCTCAAAGCGGCTGAAGAACAAGAATCGCCAACGTCTGCTTGTTGCCTCAGAGAAACCGTCGAGCAGCGGACTGCCGAAAATGTCAAACCGACAGTGCCGGAGCACTCTCAGCTTTGTCTAGCGCGTGATGCAGCAGGCACAGGCGAAGCGCACACGCCGCAGCAGCGCATCGCCATGCTGCTTGACGATGCGATGCGTGAGCGGTTGCGCCGCGACCGGTGCAGCGGCGACGGCGCCACGCTTTCGCTGCGGCGAAGCAGCCTTGTTGCCGGCATGCGCGATCTCGTTGCGCGCAACCAGGCCCTTGACGAACGCATGCACTTCATCGTGCGTCGCGTCGGCATCGGGCATGCTGCTCATGATCGCCATCGCACCGCGCACCGGCGCGACCAGCACCGGTTCGGAGCCGAGTGCCGAGACACCCTGGAGATAGCCGGCAAGTCCCGACAGGTCGATGCGCCGCTGGTGCGATGCCTCGACGAGCCGCTGATCGCCCAGCATGACGCTGCGCACCTGCAACGATGTGCCACGTACCGCGCCGAGTCGCGCGCGCAGGTCGGTCACAGTCGACGCCATCAACGCCGGCGATGCGACCGCGCCACGCCGCAGCCTGCTGCCGGCGACGGTCGCGCGCGGGACTGCTGCTGCCGCGGCGCCGAGCGCGATACCGTGGCCTGCGAATGCCTTGCCGATGACATCGCGCACGCTTCCGGCCGCAGACGTGTCGTGCAGCGCCATCGCACGGCCGATTGCCTGGAAGAAACGCGGCGTGATGGCTGCTGCCTTTGCGGCGGCAAACAGCGCCTGCGCCGTCTTGCTCGCCGCGGTCCACAACCCGGCCTCGGTCTTCGCACCGCCGGCGAACAGCAATCCAATCGCGTCGTAGAAACAGCCGGTGAATATCTGGCCGAAACTGTGCGGCTCGTTGATCAACGTCCCACCGGGTCCGTCATCGGGCAACGTCGACGGCAGCGCCCAGCGGAATTTGTTGCGCGCCTGGCGCGGCTTCGATGGGTTCCATGAAGCGCCTTTCACCTTGAGCACGGTCCACGACAGGTCCTCGCCGAACGTCTCGAGAAAATTGCGCCTGCCGATGACCTTGACCACATCCTTGCACATGTCGCGGTCGGCCAATTCGGTCAGCATTGCGATGCAGTCGCCAAACGCCTCGTGGAATGCGGCGACCTCGGGATAGTTCGAATCCCACAGCTCCGGGCGGATCGTGTCGAGCAGCGCGTGGCCGACTTCGTGCGAGACGATATCGGCGCTCGTTCCGCTGTAGGCGATCGTCGATCCGATTGGATGATGGAAGAAGCGCACGCCGTCGCCGTCGTAGTAGGCATTGATGTCGACGCCGCCGTCGCGGGTCAGCTCGAGCAGCTTGCTGCGCGGCGCGCGCGCCCACTTCGTCACGGGTCCGTGCAGGTCCTCGAACACGTCGACTGCGGCCAACGCGGCTTCGCGCACCTGCCATGCCAGCGCGCCGTCGCTGCCGGCCGGATACAGCTTCGCCGGCGGCATGGCGCCTGGATCGAACGTGGCCCGGCCAGCCGGTCGATTCTTGCGCGGCGCCTGCTCGCGTGGCGTGTTCCACGCGCTCGCGCGCGGATCGTTCGGTATGTAATGAATCTTCACGCCGCGCTCCCGCTTCGATCGCAATACCTCAGCCTTTCAACTTCGTGCGCAGATGCGCCGAACCGATACTGCGCAATGTCGCCCGCGGTCCTTCGGCGCCAATCGCTGATCGGCCGCGCTTCGGCGGTTGCGCGCCGGCAATGACGCTGCGCCTGACTTCGGCGTTGGTTGCGACGAAGAATTCGACTTCGTCGATGACGTCGGCCAGCCGGCGCGCGGCCGTCGCGGGACGCTTGCCGAACGCAGGCACGATCGATCGCGCCAATTCTTCCGGCGACAGCTCCGGGAAAAACGGCTGCAGACGCGCCCACGCATAGGAACGCTGGCTCGTCGCAACCGCGCTGCGCACGCGCGCTATGGCTGCCGGGGCCTGGGCCGGCAACGGCGCTGCGAGCAACGCCGTTGCGTCGAGGATGCCCGGGCCGTAGTTGCCGGTCTTCCAGCCGGAAATGCTGCGAAAGCCGGCGGACTTGAGCAGATCCATGAAGACCGCCGCGACGTGTCCCGGGTAGCGAGCGCGCAAGGCGGCGGCGCCGTGCTGCGAAAGCCACAACGCGCACGCGCCTGCGGCCGTTGCGACTGCGTACGACGTTCCGGAACTCGGCGCAACCGAGTAATCCATCGCACCGCCGGGCTTCTGCGACCACGCACGCCACACCGATTCGCCGGGCGCCGAGATATCGACCTCGTCGCCGGACGCCGAATCCTTCCACGGTTTGTCGATCGCGTTGCTCGCGGCCACGGCGATTACGTTGTCGAACTTCGCCGGATAGACGACCCAGGGCCAGACGTTGCCGGCCGCTGCAAGCAGAATGATGTCGGCAGCGACCAGCGTGTTGACTGCGCGACTCAGCGCGCGTCCGGCCCACGGACCGCCGAGGCTCATCGAGATCAGATCGCACTGCTGGTCGCGCGCGCGATACAACGCCTGGGTCAGATTGGTGAAGTCGAAATGGATGACACTGTCGGACACGCGATACGGAATCAGCCGCGCCTCGGGCGCAGCACCAAACACGCCAGGCAATGGCGTCGCGTTCGCCATGATCACGCTCGCGGTGGCGGTACCGTGTCCGGGGTAGCTGCCGGTCATGCGATCGAGCGGATCGGCATTGCCTTCCTGGAAGTTGTAGCCGTAGGCGGCGAGCAGGCGCGCGTTGTCGATCTGCGGATGCCGCGTATAGCCGGTGTCGGGGTGGCCGACCAGAACGCCGTAGCCGCGCGTGGTCGGCCACTCATCGCTGATGCGTGCGTTGTCGACCGACCAGCGCGGACTGCTCGCCTGCGGCAGCGGCGGACCCTCCGTACCACCGATCGCGGCGAAGCGCCTGCCTTCCGGTGGCGCAACGCCCGACGCCGTGCGCACCGCCGGTTCCGCATCGGCGACGAGCGCATTGCGACGCAACGCGTGCACCACGTTCCACGCCTCGCGGATGTCGACCGCGTGCTGGCGTGGCAGCGCGATCAGCACATCCGCCGCGCCTTTTCCGAGCGGCTTTGCGCGATCGAGCGTACGCGCATCGATGGCGTGTGCGAGCTCCGTAACCTGCTCGCGGATCTTGTGCAGCGCGGCCTTGCGTTTTTTCGGGGTGAGGTCATCGCCGAGGTGAACGATGAATCCGCGGACGACATACTCCGAATCAGGCGGAGTCGCGGAAAGTGCCTTCTTCCTGGTCGCCATGTCCATACTCCTTGTAGCGAACGTTACGCATCGTGCCGGGTGCATTGTCCGCCTTCGATCCCGCGGATGTCATCCCTGCACACCCGCATCGCGGTCGCATTGTCGGCGCAACAGGTGGTGGTGCGGCACGGCGGGCGGGTGGGACTTCGCGTCTGCGAGCTTCCCAACAGTCGTCGCTTCGCGCGGCACGCTGGGCGATGTCGCCGATCTTTCGCATCATGCGGTATCGGTTCTGGCGCATTGCCAGACGGAAATTCGTTCTTACGTAACAGCCGCCCGCCTTGCATCCGGATGAGTCGATCTGCCGCCGACATCACGCACTCGAAAGCGTGCCGGTTTGTCGGGCACGCGCGGCCAGGAACGTGCGCACGCCTTCCGCGCACGTCGATCGGCACGCCGCACCACGGCGCGTTGCGTCAACGGGTGAAGGCAATTCGAAATGTTCAAGACCAAGGAGTAGATGTGATCAGTTCCTATTTGAAGGTGCGTCTCGGCTTGACCGCGGCAGTAGCCGCGGTGTTGTTTTCCGCAGTGGTCGCTCAGGCTGCCATTGTGCCGAGCGGCGAGGTGGAGTTCGCCAACAGCCGGGTCGAGCCGGTGTACAACAACCTCGATGGCAGTTTCGGCTATCTGCTGACGCCTGAAAAAGCGCACGTGACGCCGGACAGCCGCCCGGTTGCGGAAATCTATGTCGTCATGTACCCGACGGCCGCCGCCAACACGATCGGCGCGGTGAACTGCCAGCATCAGCCGGCGGACAACTGCCCCGATCATGGACCGACGCTGTCCGGCCTGGCCGAAGCGATGGTGCCGGCCGTCTACGGCAACGGCGTGTGGGGTCACGACCATCTGGCGTCGGTACCGTCCGGGCCGCCGGTTTCGACCGGCGAGTTCGCCGTGAACTGGTTGCCGGTGGCAGTCCTCTTCAACTCGATGGACGCGGTGACCCACATCACGACGTTGAGTCAGTTGAATGACGCGCTCGCCCATGGTCAGGTCACCGAGGTCCCGCTGCCGGCGGCGACCTTCCATGGCAGCCCGGTATCGGCGGCCGTTTACGCGCATGGCACGGCGGTCGTCCCTGCCCCGCCGGTTCCCTGAGCGAACCTGTCGATCGTTTCGGAGTGGTGTGCCGCGAGGTCACGCCACTCCGTTTTTTTCAGGCCGCCGAGGGCAGTGGCGGATTCCAATTCCGCAAGAGGCGCAGCCACATACCGCCGCCTCGCGGATTCGCGATGGATTCCGATCGGGTCAATTCTCTCCACCTACTGTCTCGCAAGCGAGACAGTCTCTCGCGCAGCGCGTGTGGCAGGTGGCACAATGGATCCGCAAACCGGAGAGCGATCATGCCCAACTCATTCGTCGCCAAGCTCGAATCGTTCACGCCATACGCGCTGGCGTTGTTGCGGCTCGTCACGGCCTTCCTGTTCATCCAGCACGCCACGGCAAAACTGTTTGGCGTGCCGCACGTCGCCGCGCTCGACGGCGTGCTGCTGATGTCACTTTTCGGATTCGCCGCAGTCATCGAGATCGTCGGCAGCACGTTGCTGCTGATCGGGCTGTGGGTGCGCCAGGCCGCCTTCGTCCTGTCCGGCGAGATGGCCGTAGCTTATTTCCTCGTGCACGCCGCGCAGGGCAACGCGCTGTCGCCGCTATTGAACGGCGGCGAGTCGGCCGTGCTCTTCTGCTTCATCTTCCTGGCGTTGGCGGCGGTCGGCGGCGGCGCCTGGACGCTGGATGGCAAGCGCCGGTAAGTCCGGCCGGACAAGGCAGGACGCCTACGGTCGATACTGACCGGCGTACTCGCAGGGGCCGCAACAAGCCGTTTTGCGACGGTATGCACGCGAAATCGGTTTTTGTCGCGCCTTGAGGCATTTCACACCGACGCGCTATGTGCGGTAGCACACATAGCGGTGCGTCTGCGTTACGATAAACTAACGCAATTTCGCGTATCCTCTGTTGCGCAATACGACGCAATGTCGTAACGCTACTCAGCCTGCGTCGCGCTTTACGCGAACCTTCGCCCTCTGAGCATCGCACCTTCGCATGGAACGAAGGTAACGGCCACGGCCGCCATCGATTCGTCAGAGGCGAGTCCCTTGGGGGGAAGGACATGAAAAATGCAAGCGAGATCGACGATACCACGACGCTCGACCTGCTCGACACGGCCGCGGCGAACGGCTCGTTCAACACGTTCGGCCGGGCGGTCGAAACCGCCGGCATGGTCGACACATTGCGCGGGCCCGGCCCTTTCACCTTGTTCGCACCAACCGACGCGGCGTTCGACAAGCTGCCTCCGGGCAAACTCGACAGCCTGCTCGATCCGAAGAACAAGCAGGAGCTCGTCTCGCTACTCAGCTATCACGTGTTGCGCGGCCGTCGCAGCGCGGCCGATGTCGGCAGGTGGAAGGCAGCGAGCACCGTGCACGGCCAGTCTGCGCCGGTGCGCATGCACGAAGGCAAGGTCAACATCGATGGCGCGCAGGTCACCGCCGCGGACATCGATTCGAGCAACGGCGTGATCCACGCGATCGACAAAGTCAATGTGCCGCGACCGAACGCCAATTGAACAACGCAATTGCGGCGGGAAGGCTCCCGTCGTTTCGACGAGCCGCGCGACAGCGGCAACCGGGTACGCCGAACTCAAACCGGGCACGAACGCGTGCCTGGCGCGCGCCGGCCTTGCAAGGCGGCGAATCGCCGCGACAACGTCAGGGGAAAACGCATGGTGGCAATGACTGGGGCCGAGGTTGCAGGCGACATGTTCGCGTGGGACCGCAAGCTCGACAAATACCGCACCCCACGCACGTTGCGCGCCATCGTTGAACTCACCATCACGGCCGCGCCGTTCGTGCTGATCTGGTACGCAATGTACTGGAGCGTGGTGCATGGACACTTCTGGCTGTACTGTCTGCTGCTGCTGCCCGCCGTCGGATTCCTGGTTCGCCTGTTCCTGATCCAGCACGACTGCGGCCACCAGGCCTTTCTCAGGAACCGCGCGGCCAACGACTGGATCGGCCGCACGATCAGCGTGCTGACGCTGACGCCATACGATCACTGGCGGCGCACACACGCGACCCACCACGCCACGTCGGGGCGCCTCGACCGGCGCGGCGTCGGCGACATCGACACGCTGACTGTCGCCGAGTATCAGGCGCGCACGAAGGCGACACGCTTCCGCTACCGGCTGTACCGCAACCCGATGGTCATGTTCGCGTTCGGACCTTTCCTGATCTTCGTGCTGCAGAATCGCTTCCCGCTCGGTTTCATTCGCGGCGGCTGGCGCCCCTGGGCCAGCACGATGGGACTGAATGTCGCGCTGCTCGTTGCCGGCACCCTGCTGATCAGCGCGATCGGCATCAAGGCATTCCTGCTCGTACATACGCCGATCATGCTGCTCAGCGCCGCCGTCGGCGGCTGGCTGTTCTACGTGCAGCACCAGTTCGAGACGACGTATTGGGCCGAAGGTCCGAAGTGGAATGCACGCACCGCATCGCTGCACGGCAGCTCGCATTACGACCTGCCGCCGATCCTGCGCTGGTTTACCGCGAACATCGGCGTGCACCATGTGCATCATCTGGCGAGCCGCATTCCGTACTACCGCCTGCCCGACGTGCTCAACGACTATCCGGAATTGCGCGGCACCGGCCGTCTGACTTTCCTGCAAAGCTTCAAGTGCGTGCGCCTCGCGCTCTGGGACGAAGACAACCGCCGCCTGGTTTCGTTCCGCGACCTCGACCGGCGCGTGCGTCAGCGCGCCAGCGGCGCAATGCGCGTTCCGGTCGAGTCGAGTGCGTCGGCGAGCACAGCGATGAACTCGACCGACTCGATCTGACCGGCGAACACCGCGATCGCGTTCAACGACTCGAGCCGGCAGTCGTTGGCGCTGACGAAGTGTAATTGTGGAAAAGCGACCTCGATCCTGCGGATGACGTCCTGCGCGCGTGTTGCGGCATAGTGGCCGGGGCCCTTGTAGACACGCGTGTTGGCCGGGTCGTCGATAATCTGCAGGTCAATCCGCTCCATCACCTTCCCGGGAATCATATCTCGGCAGAGACCGCGGCCAATCAGGTCATCCGGCACGACGAACTGCCGTTCCCACGATGTCCTGGCAGACGGCCGAGTCTGCGCCATCCGGGAGAGGACCGCCAGCCAATGCGTCGAACGCATCGCGGAGCCGGTTTTCCTGGCGGCGGTGCTGCAGGTCAAGTCATGCTCCGTCTCGAAGGGTCCGGACGTGCACCACAGCCACAACGCCGGCATTGCCGACGCCGCGCCCGGCTCTCACGGCTCTGGCCGCAGCGAAAATCCGCCGGACAATCCCGGTGGCCGATAGAATCGAGCGATGACCTGGTTCGTCTATCTGATCGAATGCACCGACAGCAGCATTTACACGGGCATCGCCGTCGATGTTGCCGCGCGCTTCGCGGCTCATGTGCAAGGCAAGGGCGCGCGCTATACGCGCTCGCATCCGCCGGCGCGCCTGCTTGCGGCATTTGCAGTCCCGGATCGATCGGCAGCATTGACTGCCGAATACCGGATCAGGCAATTGTCCACGACCGCGAAGCGCGCACTGTGTCGTACCGGCGACCTCGCCGGCGTACTCGCCCAGGCCGAAAAAAGCCGTCGACAGCACAACGCCACCTGAAGGGCGCGCAGACGATCCGCTGGCGTTCAGTGTGGATTGCCGCGCGTACTGGCAGGCTGACGCTGATGTCCGCCGCCGCGCAGATTTTCCGGTGCGGCGTGCGCAACGCCTTGGCGCGCAACACCGATGAAGTGTTCGACGCATTCAGGGTCCCCGGATCAGGAGGCCACACCATGCAATCGTTACGTGCAGCAATCATTCTCATACTCGCCGGCAGCGCCTCATCGGCGTTGGCCGACCAGATCACCTGTGAATCGCACACCGGCGGCACCGAAGCCTGCGGCACGATCAAGGCCGGCAGCAGCGTGCGCGTTTCGCGTCAACTCAGCGGTACCGCATGTGTCGAGGGCAAGAACTGGGGTACCGGCCCGGACCGCGACAGCATCTGGGTATCCGGCGGTTGCCGCGCGGTATTTGACGTCCAGCCACCGTACGATGCCAGCACAGCGCAATACGACGAGCGCGCGCCGGCGCCGGCATACAACGATTCGCCGGCTTACCGCGATTCGCCGCCGCCGCCGCAACGCAGCTCGGCTGATACCTCACCCGAATGGCAACGGGGATTCCAGGACGCGCAGCGTGGCGCCTTCGATCGTCGCTCACGTTCGGACGATTACCGGGTCGGCTACGAGGCCGGCAAGGACGCGCTGATGAATGATCGGAATGACGACGAGCGCGCTCCTGCGGAAAACTATCGCGCAGACGAACCACGCCGTGACGCACCGGTTCCGGCCGAAGGCTTCCGCGACGTTGCACCGCCGGCACCGAGTCGTGCCGACAGCTATCGCGAAGACGACCCACGCAACGAGCAGGGCCCGGGCAACGGCTACGCCGGAGACGAACCACCCCGCGACCACCGCGACGGCGCGCGTTATGCCAGCGTCGACGGTCTGCGCGCCAACGCCAGCCGCGCATGCATCGATCAGGTAGCTACCGACCAGTCGCTGCGGCCGAATCAGATTGCCGCCAGCGACGCGCGCTGGATCGGTCACGGCCAGTTCGAGGTCAGCCTCGACGGCCCGGTTGGTCATTTGACCTGTACCGTTGATCGCAACGG
>Ga0193727_1001130_pt1 | contig 10963 bp, 6 predicted proteins | sample H2c2metaG_FD_143051 | JGI IMG/M metagenome (GOLD analysis project Ga0193727, IMG submission 143051) | Soil microbial communities from a riparian zone of the East river system, Colorado, United States - H2c2 | ecosystem: Environmental > Terrestrial > Soil > Riparian zone | place: USA: East River...
ATTCGTTGCTGTCGGCGACGACGGTCACAGCAGACAGCAACGAATCGAACAGCACGACGCGCCTGCCGAGTATGTCATTGACCAGCACGCGTCCATCGGCCAGGTGGCGAACCGACGACACGGCGCCAAGCGGCTCCTTCGCGACGGCAGTGACGGGACCGAGCTGCCGAATGGGCGGAAGCGATTGCGCTAGACATGGCGCATTCACTATCCCCGTGAGCGAGATCAGCGTTAGAACGAGAGTGGTTTTCCGCATGTGTTGATTCCTGAGTGCTGCGATTGAGTTCACTTCGAGTGGTTTGATTCCGTTCGGTGACGCTATCGAGAATGCTTCAATCAATTTCGAATGATGATGACGTTCCCGCCGCCACCGCCGCCGTCCCTCACTGCCCCGCCCACCGGCGAAGTAAAAATGCCGGGGAACATCATCGGGCCGTTCCCTCCACCAGCGGTGCCCGAGCGAATTGACGCCAGGTAGCGCGTGTCGAGATAGCTCGCGATGAATGCCGGCAGCTTCCGTCTCTGCTCGGGTGTCAGCAGTCGCTTGATGTCGGGCACGACCCTGATCAACATGTCCACCGAAGCCTCGCGCGCGTGCTGATACCGCGAGTACGCCTCGTCCTTGTTGTAACTGTCGGGCAGTGCCGCGAGATACTTCGCGACCGGTGACCAGATCGAATCCAGACTGATCACGTAGCGGCGGTTCATCGTCGCAATACTATCGGCCTGCGGACCCGTGAGCTGGAGCGTGTCGGCCTGCCGAAGAATGGTCGCGAGCGGATTCGGAATTCCCCCAGTACCGTAGATCGCCTTGATCATCGGTTCCGGAGTCTTCGTACCCCTGAGTGTCCGGCCGCGATCAAGTTGCTGTGTGAGCGCCTGCCGCTCGCGCGTCGGTCCGAGGTCGAAGCGCATCATTGCAGTTACAGTGACAGGCGCTCGCACAGCAGTGAAAGCGGGATTGGTAGACCCGAATCGTTGATTCACGTCGTAGGTGTAGCGCTGCGTCTGCGGATCGAAGCCGCGGACGGCGAGCAGCGTCGGATCGGGGAACGCAAACTGTCCCCACCCGCGCAGGTTGTCGTTGCCGTGCATGAGCAGGTCGGCGGCGCCGAGTGGGTTGGACACCTGGAGCGAAAGCGTGGCGCGCTGCGGCATCCGGAACTTGAGCGGATTGAACGAGATTGACATCGTCGCTTGCGATGTCCACGGGCCCTGGCAGCTGTTGCGCGCCGCGAGGGCGCCGAGCTGTTTCCGCAGGCAGTCGCGGGCGTTTCCGGTCGCGCCGTTCAGGAGCGACTGCATCGCTGCTGCGAGCGCCGGGTCGGCAGTCGTGGCCGGATCGTAGACGAAAGCGCGGTCGTTCGAGTATCCATCGCCGTTGACGTCGCCCGAGACGATGGGCGTGAACGGCGATCCCGAGCGGAAGTTGCCGAACCAGTTGACGCGAACGGCGTCGAAGAAGTTGTAGCCGAGGTTGTACTGGATCTGGTGACGCGAATCGAAGGGAGAGCGTGCCCACTCGATGTCGAGCGGATTGCCGGCCGTATTGTTGAAGCCGCGAATCCGCTCGCGCAGGTTGGAATAGACGTACGAGACTCCCCAGCTGTAGTTGCTGCTTGCCGTGGAGGGCGACACCCCGAATCTGAGTTGACGACTCTCCGATCTCAGATCCGATCTCAGCTCGGTCACGCGCGAGAAGAGCTGGCTCACCCTCGCATCGCGGGACGCGATCGTGCCCGTCGTCGGAACAATGCTGGTCGTCTGCACGAACACCGGCCGGTGCGCTTCGTCGGGAAGCGTGAATTGCACCAGCGGATTGAAGTTCAGATCCACGATTCCCGACTGATTCATGTTGCGCGAGTAAGTCGCTTCGATGTTCGCAGTGAACACATTGTTCAACAGCGGGCCCGACCAGTTGAGATTCGAGCGCAGGCTTCGGGGCGACGCGTAATCCTTGGCGAAGAAGGTGACGTTCGGTACGGTACTCGCGAATACACTTCCATCGGTGCACTGCGCCGGGATGCTCGACGGATCACCGATGTAGCCACCCCAATCGGGGGTTGGGGCCGCGGGACCCGCGCAGAGAACTTGCTGCAGCGCGCTGGCGAGTCCCGTGTTGTCTATCGCGCCGCTGATCAGCGTCGTGTTCGGCGTGTTCTGAAAGAGGCCGATTCCCCCGCGCACCACCGCGCGCGGGCCTCTCACTGCTCCGGCAAAGCCAGCCACCTGTGGTGCGGTTCCGTAGCTCCACGAGAATCCCAGGCGCGGGCTCAGATAGACGTGATTGGGCGCGCGATCGTTGCGCTCACCGAATACCGCCTCGAGATCCGGGTTGAACGCGGGCGTGGACGAGAACTTGTTGCCGTCGAGGCGGACCCCGTACTGAAGCTGAAGGTTGTCGCTCCTCTTGTACGAGTCGCCCAACGAAAGTCCTCCGACGAACTGGCTGCCGCTTCTGACCCTCGGCGACAGCTGCCTGCTGAACGACGACGGCTGCTGCGCCTCGAGGTCGGCTAGCGAGTTGAATGTGAACGAGCCGAGCGTGTTCGTCTGCTGATTCAGCGTGAACGCATCGCGCCGTGCCTCGGTGGTGAACTTGATCCGGTGTTTGTTGCTGCTGCTGAACCAGGAGAGCTGATTGGTGAGCTCGGTTCCGGTGTTCGTCTGGCTCGTGTTCATGTTCGAGCTGCCACCGAACGACACGGGTTTGATGCCCGTCGATCCATCCGGGAATGTCGATGTTATCAGCACGGTGCCGCTGGGCATTGCCAGATATGGCGATCCATAGTTGCGCGAGCGATTCAGTCCCAGCGATGTCTCGCTCAGGATTCCGATGCCGAAATAGTTGGTGTGGCGTCCCTGGAGCCCGCCGTTCCAGTTCGTCCTGTCCCCGCTGTGCGCGGGCAGCTCGCTCGTGAGCGATGACGCGGGGGTCTGTTGATTCCAGCTTCCGTTGTAGGAGAAGTTGAGCGCGCGCCCGCTCTCTGATGATTGTGGAGCAAAGTCGAAGCTCCCGAAGACAGATCCCTGCTCGCCCAGTCTGCTCGAGGGCAGTCTGTCGGTCAACGTTGGAATTTGGAGTTGCTGGAGAATCGCGAGCAGTCGTGCCACCGAGTCGGGTGCTACGCCCGACGTCTGCAGTCCAATCGCATCGGTGTTGAGCAGCGATCGCAGGTCGTTGGAGCGCCGTCCAATCTGGTACGCGAAGTTGTAGAACGAGGCGTCCGCTTTGATCGGACCGGCGAGCAGTGCGGGTGATGAAGTTCGAGCCGGGCCGTCCCCGAATCTGGAACTGCGCGCCGCTGAATCCGCCGCGCGAGACATCATATGGTGTGGTCACGAGCGACGTCGACACGTTGGCATCGCGCGGAAGGTTCGATCCTCCGAAGTTCATCCCGTTGAGCGTGGTGTTGTTCTGGTCGGGAGAAAGCCCGAGAACAGAGAAGCCGGAGGGATCGCCGTCCTGCCCCGGAACCAGGGTGACTCCGGGAAGAGATGCGGCCATCGCGGCGATGTCGCCCTGCTGATCGGCGGGCAGGGCGCTGTTGTCCACCGGCCTCTCGCTGCCGCTGATGTCGGGAGTGCCATCGTTCCGCTCCGGTCGATCGCGCGCTCCGACCACCTTAACGGTCTCCAGCAGCCCCGCTGCGCGCAGCAGCTTCGCGTCGGCGACGAGGATCTCCTGGTCCGCGGTGCGTTTCACTTCGAACCTGCGCGCCGCGTAGCCGATGGCGGAGACTTCGACGAAGTAGTCGCCCTCTCCGCCCGGAAACGTGATGGTGTAGCGTCCGTTCTTGTCGGTGCGCGCGCTGCGATTGACGTTGCCCGACAGCGAGGTCGCGGTCACCTTGGCGTCCTCGAGCGGCTTGTTCTCGGGGCCGATGACCTGGCCGCGAATTACATCGAGCTGCTGGGCGTGGGCCGGGAGCGCGAAAGCGACTGCCGCGATCACGATAGCTGCGAGAGCACGGAGCACTTTAGCTGGAAGCATGACAGGTTGGACTCCGGGTGCGACCAGAGGGTTGCTCTTGCGGCATCTCCCAGTTTAGCGCGGTGCGCCTATCTGGCATCCACAAAACTAAAGCAGGGGGCCGTTAGCTTTGCAGCTGCTACGCTCGGGGCTCTTCCGGGGGAGTTCGAGGGAAAACACAACTCTTTCGAATTGGAACTCGGCGAAGCGGCCGCGATCGCTGTTCCTTCAAGACTCTCGCGCCAGTATGAGAGCTCCGAGCGAAGCAGCGTATTTCGCTATCAGCCCCCTGCTTTGGTTTTCTGGATGCCACTGACCCGAGTTACGGATTAACTGAATTCCCAGGCTTTGGGGGCGTCTTGCCTCGCACCGGAACAACGGCGGCCTTGCCGAGCAGCTTGCAGAGATCCTTGTCGTGCAGCTTGTCCCAGTCGTCCGGGAAGTGCGCGAGGCGACGACGCTCGTTCGGAGATTCAAAGCAGAGCCAGCCCTCCCCGTAGTCGCCGAGGTAGTCCTCGGCCGCGGTCCGGGGATGGATGGACGCGCGCAGGACAGGCCACACTCTCCACTTCACATTGTTCTCGTCGACAAAATCACGCACCGCCATCGGTCGGTCCTCTCGCGCTGTGATTTGAACTTCAAGTGTTTCTTCGTGGGGAGCCGCCGCTGCGATCGTCCGACGCCAGGCGTCTCAAAAACTGCGGGCACTATGTGCATCCTATAGTGCGAAAACCGTGCACGTGTAGCGCGCATTTCGGTCAGGCGCCGTAAGTCCTTTTGCCTACAATATTTGTCGCGTTCCGTGGTTTTCGTTACGGATCCCTGCGCCCGGCACTAACTCGCTCTGAGCGCATAGTGGGCTCGACTGGGCCGAACCGTCAAGAGCGATATCGCGATGTACGAATGTTTCCGCGTGATTCGAGGCAAAATGTGATAGAAAAAAGGCAGTGCGTGATAGAAAACTGACATGTCGACAGTCACCCGCTAATGCGGCAACTGAAAAACTAGCCAACCAGGCGACTGCCGCACCTCGAGCAGAATTCAGCGTCGGCCTCGGTCGTCGGCCCGCACCGTTCGCAGACGGGCGGACTCGCCGGCCGCCGTGTCACAGACGACGCGCGCGGGACCGTCGGCCCGCCGGTGCGAAAGAGTGGGTAGAGGACGTAGCACAACGACGCAACCGCGAGCGCGGTACCGACGAGGAGCGCCGTCATCCGTTGCGTCTCCGTTCCTTCGGAGTCATGCGCCCATCACAACGAGTCCGCCGATCGCGATCAGCGCCCCACCGAGCCATACCCAACGGACGAGCGGATTGAACGCCACGCGAATCTCGACCTGATCGGCCCCGCGAACGCTCTCGAGCACAACGTACACATCCTGCTTGAACGAGCCCATGATTCCGACTTCAGTCGATGGCTCGAACGTCGGAGCACCGCGCGAATCGACGTGCTGGCGCTTCTCGCTCGTGATGACACCGGCGCGCTTTCCATCGCGGGAGACGTCCAGCGCGACCGCCGTGACCTCGCGATTCAGAATGTTGTACCGCGAGATCCCCTGATTCAGGAAGGTCCAGCGGTGTCCCCAGGCGTCAGTCACGTCCCTTGTGTCGCCGGGACTCAACGTCAGATCGAACTCGCGCTTGAACGCGAGCCCGGCGAACGCCGCGAACATCACGGCGACACCGAGGTGAGCGATGTACCCCCCATAGCGCCGGCGATTTCTGACGATGAGCCTGACACTCCACAGCTCGGACGTCGATCTCAAGTCCCGCAGCTGCGTCGACGCGAGGTACGCAGTGATAACGATCGCGACGATCAGAAATCCGGCAAACCACTTCCCTACTGGCGACTGCGCAAAGGAGCGGACGCTGGAGATCGCGCCGCCGCGCGTGATGAACGTGCCGAGTATCGACAGCAGAAAGGCCGACACGGCGAGCGTCACGTTCCATTTACGCAGCATCCCGCGCTTCTCCTGCACTGCGATCGAATGGAGGAACACAGTATTCACCAGCCACGGCAGCAGCGACGCGTTCTCGACCGGATCCCACGCCCAGTATCCGCCCCAGCCGACCTCCACGTACGCCCACCACATGCCGAGCACCATTCCGACGGTGTTGAAAGACCAGGCGAGGAGGGCCCACCGTCGCACGGTCGCGAGCCAATCCGCGTCGAGACGGCGGGTGAGCAGCGCCGCGATCGCGAACGCGAACGGAATCGCCGTGCCGACGTAGCCGAGATAGAGACTGGGCGGCTGAATCGCCATCCCCGGGTTCTGCAAATGCGGGTTCAGCCCGCGCCCCTCGACGGGAATGAAGTCGAGTCGCTCGAAGGGATTGGAGCCGAGGCAGATCGTGGCGAGGAAGAAGACGAGGATGAGCGCCAACGTGCCGGAGACGTACGGCAGCAGCTCCCGATTGCGGGTGCGATTGGTCAGGAGCGCGATGACCGAGCACGCCGAGAGGATCAGCGCCCAGAACAGCAGCGATCCGGACTGCCCGGCCCAGAAGGCTGTGATCGTGTAGATCTTGGGGAGATTCGCGCTCGTGTACGACGCGACGTACCTGATCGAGAAATCGTGCGTGAGCAGCGCGGTCCAGAGTCCGAGCGATGCGAGTATCACCATGGCGCACGTCGCGTAGATCGCGCGCTCTCCGCTCTCGATCAGGTCCGCTCGGCGCATCTGTCCGCCGGCAAATGATACCGTGGCTGCCCAGGCCGCCATGAGAAGCGCGACCCAGAGTGACAGCTCGCCAACCAGAATCACGCCCGCTGCTCCGCTCGCTTGTACCCCGGGGTGTCCTTGTATTTCTCGGGCGCGTTCTCATAGCGTGACGCGCACTTGGCGAGCAGCGTGGTGGCGCGGAAAGTCCCGATCAGGAATTCTGTGCGTGGTTTCACGAGTGGAATATAGACACAGGACTAGCTACGACAGCGTTCCAGATTGTCCCAAAAGCACGGACGCTCGAGTCACCGATCGACATCGACCGTGCCGGCGTTGAGAAGCACCTGAGACTTTCCACCGGACCACGCCAGGATGTAGTACCGCCCGGAGGGGATCTCGCCGCCGCCCCGGTGAATCGGCTTGTCGATGTAGAGGAGGAGATGTTGACGTGGTTTCACCTCCAGCCAATGAAAGCGAACGGGACATTCTGTGCTCGCCTCCCACGCCGCACGGACGAGAGGGAGCGAATCGCGATCCGCGGCGGTTCGATACCCGTAAGCAGCAGTAACTGGACAACCCCGCCAAAACTGTTCGGTGATTGCACGCGAGCTGGGGTTCGTCACTAGTACCATTGTCCGCACCGTATCGGCTCCACTCTCACCCCGAATGAGTCGTGATGCCGCTGTGTAGCGAAGCCCACCAGACATGCGAGTCCGCGGCATCGAGTCAGCTATTGGGGCAATCGTCACTTCACCCAAGCGGAACGTGGTGTCCGTGCTCCATTCCGGCGGCCGTAATTCCCGGTTCAGAAGCACAAGGCTCGCCTCCACCCGGTAACGCCCAAATTCCAGGGAGTCCGCGAGAATCTCAGCGAGCGGGATGTTCGTCTCGAACACATCCGAGTCGGCTGGAGCGAGAATTCGGGTTCTCAGCTCCGCGGTGCAGGCATAACCTCCCGGGTTTACCAACGGACGACGCCTCGGCCCACGTCGGGTTGATCTCCAAACGGGCGCACCTGTAGGGTTTGAAATCGCAAACAAGTCTATGCTCAATGCGCACGAGCCATAATCGAGCTCGACGAGCCCACGCGAGATATTCGTCGCTACGACTTTGGTCTGGAGCATCCGCGGACCGAGACCCCCGACAGTAGTCGAGGCGCGAAATCTCACCGCGGACAAATCGTGTGCTGGAGGACTCGGATCCGCCGTGAGGTAGGCACTGTCACTCATCGATTTCAACACCCGGCCGTCAGCGAGATGCAACGCAATCGTGAAATAGTAAATCGCTGGCTTGAGAGAATCACCGAGAATGCCGCGAACGGGCCACACAGTCTCGAAGTAAGTGCCGTCGCCTGTTTGAAAACGCGGACACGCCAGAGTGTCACGCGCGGCGCGCGAAACCCACACTGCGCGTCCGCGCCGCGCAGGCGTTCGAAACAGATTGAGATCGATTGGGCAACTCGAGTAGTTCAGCCGCCGGAAGTGCGGGTCACCTTGACCGCTGTCCCTTGCCAAAGCGTTCACATCCAAACGCATACCTTCCGAGGTCGACTGTCCGGGGCCAACTTGGTCGGGACGCACTGAGGAGGGAGGAAAGGTCGTAGAGCGGATGAAAACGACCGTGTCGGCACCGAGATGCAAGGCCGCAGGATCGGAGCGTTCGATTGGTTGGAGGGTGGACGCGTGGATCGTGTCGAGAATCCTCAAATCCCCTTGGTCCGCATACGCAGTGGTGTCGCTTCCCAATTGCGCAAACTTTGTTGCCACTCTCCCATGGACCGGGACGGAAGTCGACGCCTCGAGCGAACCGATCAGGATCGCCGCAATCAGCAGGATAGACCGGGCTCCCATTCGCTTCCTCGCAGGGCGGGTTTCTACTCCTTCAATATAGGAGTTCGCGCCGAGGACTTGACCAGTTACATGATTTACTCTGGCTGAAGCCGGACCATTCACCTAGAATGGCAGACCCAGGCGGAGAAGAAATTGCGGGTCAACAGAGTGCTCTGGATTGCGACGTTGGTGGCGACTTCCCCCTTGGCAGCGCAGGAGAGCCCCACTCCTGACTGGCCGATACCCGAGGGCTCGCGAGTGAGGATTCGCTCGTCGGTCCTGGGCGAGTGGGGCACATTTAGCGGCGCTCGATATGCGACCGGGACCGTGGTCTCAGCAACGACGGACACGCTCACCTTTCGTGCAGACGGAGATTCGACTGCGACTGCGATCCTCCCTGTTCGGCGCATCTTCAAGCTCGAGATCGCGCGGGGGACGCACGACAACAAGAAGTACGGTGCGTTGTTGGGATCGCTGGCCGGATTCGTGGCGGGTGCGACTATCGCCGGCCTCGTGCACAGGTCGTGTGGCGAAAGTGCCTGCCCTGATGGTTATTACCGCGACGTCGACGCCACCATCGGTGGTTTGGTCGGGGCGCTTGCAGGAGCAGCCATCGGTGGATGGATGGGAAGGCGTCCGGTCGACACCTGGGTGCAGGTCAAGATACCCGAACGCTAGAGCGACTTCAGATACTGAACGAGATCGGCCTTCTGCTGCGCAGTTAGGTTGAGAGCCTTCCTGGTGTTATACAAGTCGACCACGCCGTCGAGCGTCGTCGCGACGCCATTGTGAAAGTACGGAGCGTGCTGCCAGAGCGCCCTCAACGGAGTCGTCCGGTACATCTTCGTCGCGCTGCGAGAGGCGAAGCTGGGGCCCGTGGGCTCGGGTTCGCTAACGACTTCGGTGGGCGAGTGAAGCCGTCCGGGCGCGTCCGTGAAGTGACTTCCCGCGTGGCACGACGCGCAATTCCCCGCGCCCTCGAACACCACGCGACCACGCGCGGCGGCCGCTGCGTCGAAGCTACCAGCCGGAGCGGGTGGGCTCTGAATACTCAGCTGGTAGGCTTGGAGCGCAGCGAGCTTGTCCGACACCATATCGGGCGGGTTCTGCACGTTTTCCGGCGGTGTGGCGCGCGACTCGACCCATGACCCGTGACCGTGCATCTGGGTCACGGCGACGTAGCGGTTCCAGTACGCGAGGTCAGCCCCGTCGCCGGTGTAGGTCACGCTGGTCACGCCTTTGAGTCCGTAGGCGGGCGGAATCACCGACGGTCCGTTGAGGCCGTCGAAGTTGTAGCGGGCGTCGTACTTCCCTTTGCCCCACGAGTTGTAGACCGATTTCTGCGCGGGCGTGAGCGCGCTCGAGAGCGCGATGATCGCGCCGGGATTGAGATCGTGGTTCGGCCACCCGTCGAGACGCTTGCCGATTCCCGGAGCGAACGAGTTGTCGACCGTCGAGTGACAGAGCGCACACGTGATGCCCACGTGGGTGAGCACGTCCGAACCGTTGACGCTCGTTACGGTTCCCTTCACGCCGACAACGGCGTTGAGCTTGAGCAACGCCACAGTCGTCGCCGGGCTCGTTAGGCTGATCGATCCGTTCTGAATGCCCGCCACCACCGCGGCCGGAAGCGAGTCGGTGTCGACCTTGAGGCCGACGGACAGCGCTGTGGTGGGATCGACAGCGCTCCTGATCACCTCGTGCATGCGTAGCGTATCGGTCCAGAATGTCTCGTCGCCGAAGGTATCGAAGCGGAAGATGTCTTTGCCGCGGGCGATAAGCGCCGGATCGTCCGCCGATACACCAGTCGTCTGCGTGCACGCGCCCACGAGGGCGAGTACGCCAACTGAGACAACCAGGGTCGTGACTACAGCCGACCGGACACGCGCGCTGACGTTTGCAATTCGGTGCTGCATGGAGCCTCCGCTTGGGGCGATGCCTTCAAGTGGAGGGTACCGGTAATTGTCAAAGAATGCTTGGAGGAAATTGACCTACGGACTAACTGCGGCCGGAGACGCATCGCTGATAGTTTCCGGGCGTTATTCCGACGTGCTTCTTGAAGTGATGCGTCAGGTGACTCTGGTCGACGAAGCCCGTCATCGCCGCCACGTGAGACGGGACCGCGCCGTCTGCGAGGAACCGGCGGGCCCGCTCAACGCGTACCTGGATCAGATACTGGTGTGGCGCCAGTCCGGTCCCTTCGCGAAATGCGCGAATGACGCGAAAGGGGGTCACTCCGGTTTTCTCCGCCAGCACGTGCAACGAAGTCTCATCGGCCCTGGCGTAGCATTCCTCCAGTACATCGCGCACGATGCTCACTATCCGCGACCGACCTCCCGTCCTCCGCGGAACCACGGTGCTTCTCGGCGCAGCAGACTGCGCGTGGCGATGTATCAACTCGGTGATCGCGGTACAGGCGGCTTCCTGCGCGATGCCTTCATCGAAATCCGCGAGAGTTTCCGGATTGCTCCCGGCACGTCCGTGACGAAAGCCATCGGCA
>Ga0193727_1001131_pt1 | contig 10963 bp, 10 predicted proteins | sample H2c2metaG_FD_143051 | JGI IMG/M metagenome (GOLD analysis project Ga0193727, IMG submission 143051) | Soil microbial communities from a riparian zone of the East river system, Colorado, United States - H2c2 | ecosystem: Environmental > Terrestrial > Soil > Riparian zone | place: USA: East River...
GGCTGTGACCCTTCCGGCGGATCAACGTGAGCAATTCAAGAAACTAATGACTACCCAGGTGGATATTGCCGCATTATCCAAAGCGATGACAGATGCGATGGTAAAAAATTTCACAACTGAAGAGCTGAAGGCGTTGGCCGATTTTTACGGCTCGCCCGTCGGAAAATCGGCGATGCAAAAATTTGGTGCTTACATGGCAGACATAATGCCGGTGGTGCAGGCTGAGATCATGAAAGCCGCCGCAAAGATGAACCACTGAGTTCGCGAATCAGGCACGCACAGCCAGCTCATGAGCGCGACTTTCTCAAACATTGCGACGCTTTAGTTCTGCGAAGAATTTTCTCGCCTTCATCGCGCGTCGCCAGACGTGTCAGTGGGAAGCAAACATTTTCTGGACAAGCGCCTCGAAGCGCGGGTCACTGCGGATTGGATCCCACACTGGCTCGTCTTTATAAAAGGTTCCGATAGCTCCCGTTGCTAAGCCGCGTTCCAGCCATGAAAGCGCCATCTCCTTCTCGTTCAAGGTCGCATAGATTTTGGAAATTAAATGTGCCTGGCTCGAGTTCGCGCCTGAGATGCCTTCCAGGTCTTTGATGACTTGGAGGACTTCTGCGTGCTTCCCCTGCGCCGCGTAGATCATTCCCGTATCGCAAATCAAAATCGGGTCATCTTTCCTCTCTCGTTTGGCCTTTTGCAATTCCGCCAGCGCTTCGTTGAACAACTTGTTTTGGATGTAAACTCCTATCTCCCATGTCGTGGTAAAAGCTGGACCTAGCTCATTGGCTTGCCGCAGCAAGTCAAGGGCTCGGGGATAATCTCGCTTGAGATAGTAAGGAAAGGCCACCCCCCGTGCGATGATTGGTGAGAGGGGATCGAGTTCGCGAGCTTTCAATATTTCCTCTAGGCTTTCATCGGGACGCCCCTGGCGCGCGAGCGAAAATGCCAAGTAACTATGCGCTAATGCCAAGCTCGGGCTGAGTTCGATGGCACGGCGCAGTTCTCGATCACCCAACTGGAAATTGGATGGCGCGAATGCGATGTGGGCTAGAGCTAGTGCAGCGTGAGCTTCGGCCAAGTTCTCATCAAGCGCTACGGCTTCGCGCGCCGCCTTTTCGGTTTTGCGCCTACCGTCAATGGGCGCAATGTAGCCGTAAGCACCAAGATTCGCATAAGCGTCAGCAAAGCCCGCGTAGGCGAGCGCATAATTGCGATCTTCCTCTATTGCTCTGTCGTAATAGCTTATGGCGGTAAGCAGATCTTCGCGGGTGCGACGCTGGGCAAACAAAAGTCCCTGCATATAATACTGGAAAGCTTTAAGGTTCTGCGTTGGGCGCTTGGCCAGTTGCTGACGCTCGGCGCCGCTCAACTTCAAGCGCAAGTTCTCGGAGATCTCTTTCGCGATCTCTTCCTGCACCGCGAATACGTCGGCGACCTTGCGATTGTATTGCTGTCCCCACAGTTCCGTTCCATCTGAAACATTCACAAGTTCTGTTCGGATCGTCAGATTGTCGCCTTGCTGCAGCAGTCTGCCCATTACCACAAACCCCACGCCGAGGTCGTGTCCAACCTTTCGCGGATCAACCTCTTTGCCCTTGTATTGAAAGACCGTGCTGCGCGCCATCACCTTCAGTTGAGACAGCTGCGAAAGGCTGTGAATGATGCTTTCAGTGATACCGTCAGATAGGTAATCGATGTCTGGATCACGGTTCTGATTGTCAAAAGGCAGCACGGCAACGCTTTTCTCGAGCACCGCCGGATTCGAAGCAGATTCGACAACGACCGGATGCGTGCGCAGAGAATGAAAAATGAAGAAAGCAGACGCGCCGAGAATTAGGACAACGGTGGATGCGATGGCGAAGCGGATGCGCCGCACATTGCTTGTCTGCCCGGAGCGACCCCGCAGTCTCGCTGCCAGATTGTGTACGTCAGGCCGGCCCGCCGGCTCCAGTGCGAGCATGGATTTAAGTAGCGACCTTAGAAAAGGCGGAACATGTGCCGCCTTCAGTTGTTCGGTGGGAAGTGCGGCCAACTTCTGAGCGCGGCGAATTTCCTCAATGTTCCGACCGGCAAATGGCGTTTTCCCGGTGAGTCCAAACCAGAGAGTGGCGCCTAACGAGTAGATGTCGGAACGGACATCGACCGGCCCGCTTTCGAATTGCTCAGGGCTCGCGAAATTCGGTGTGCCGACGAATTCACCGTGGGTGATGTCCATCTCTCCTCCGGCATCCGCGACCACCTTGGCCAAACCGAAATCGATGATTTTTACGGTAGGAGCGACGCGCTGCGCCCTCCGGACGTCCCGGCTGGGCGTGCCTGTGTGCTGGCCCTCTTCCGGACTCTTAAGCATGATGTTGCCAGGCTTGAGGTCACGATGGATCAAACCTCGAGCCGCGGCAGCGATCAGCGCCTGCGCGATTTGATTCGCAATTTCCACAACCACCTTTGGATTCAACGGACCCTCTCTTCGCACACGAGTCTCTAACGTTTCGCCCTCGACCAACTCCATTGCGTAATAGCAGTGAGTGCCATCCGGCGAAGCGCCGAAATGGTAAACAGCAGCAACGTTTGGATGTCGCAGCGCGGCCGCGGCGCGGGCTTCACGTAAAAAGCGTTGGCGTACTGCTTGTGCGGCACGACTGGTCGGAACCGCTGGCACTTCGATGACCTTCAGAGCGACTCTTCGACGCAACACTTTGTCCGCGGCGAGATAGGTCGTCCCCATGGCACCGTGACCGAGTTCCCAGTAAAAGCCGTCTGAGCATTGCTCTACCTCAAAGTCGCCGAAGACTAACGAGGGAAGCTGCTTGGTTTCGACGACTGATTCCTCTAAGGCGGTCCGGAGGAAACAAGCTACACAGTCGCCCTTAGCGTCCAACGGCTCGCCGCATGCCCAGCAAACTGTGGTTACTGATGCTAGTGTAGTTGCCATCGCGCGTATTCCTTAACTTTCTGTTAAGACACGGAGTAACACGTGCAACTCTTCCTGCGCTTGTGCTTCAGTCTCCACCGTTCGGCACACCTCAGCGTGCAACACTTCCCGATAACGCGCTCGGAGGCGAGTGACGTGGCTGCGAAGTGTTGATTCAGACATCCGCAGACGAACCGCCAGTTCAGCGTAAGGCGGTGGCGGGCTAGCGCCACCGCCAAGAAAAGCCCTCAATTCGTTGAAGAGCTTCTCCTTGGATTCACGTTTGTAATCTGCCGCGAGCCGTTCCAGACCAGCGGTGACAAGCGCAGCTGCCCAGCTGCGCTCGAAGACTCGATCTTCACTACTCGTAGAACTATGAGTCTGAAAAAGCGACTCCGCATTTTCGATCTGCTCTTCATGCAGAGGAAGAAACTTTTGTCCGCCACCGCGTTTAAGCGTCCGTTCGCGGTGGGAAGCGTGCGCAAGAAAATTTTTCAGGGAAGCAAGCAAAAACGAACGGAACCTGCCTTTATGCGGGTCCACGCGCTTGTAGATTTTGTGTTCAATCAGGTACCCGAAAAAGCTCTGCGTCAGATCTTGTGCATCGTGCACGGTGTAGCCGCGGCTGCGCACGAAACTATAAAGCGGCGTCCAATATATTTGGCAAAGGTCCGCTAGCGCGGCTTGCGCAACTTCCGGTTCCGACTCACCTCTTCCCGCCGCGAGAACCACGCTCCAGTGAGTCGGAGAAAACAAATCGCCCTGACGACACCCGCTCCCTCCCAGCGCCTTCACATCACTAGCTTCCATCAAGACTCCAAGAAGAAAAGCAAGCAGCGAGAAAAATTCAGATTCCGTGCAGCGCGCGCTCCAGAATCGGTTTGTAAAGAGAAACAACTATTACCATCAACAGAAACAAACCATATGAAAAAGCTCATTCATCTTAAATCGACAATAAGCCCTTCGGTAAGAGGCCCGATCAGGTATTGGCCGTTAGCGCGCGTTTTCGTCCTGGCTCCCATTCTCTTTGCCTGTCTTGCGCTGTCGCAAACCACGCCCGCGGCCAATCCCGGCCCGGGCACCCCTGCGACCAGTACGGCCGGTGGCGCGATCGATGGCGTGCAGAATCTCAGTAACACGGCCTTACTTAGGCCGGCGCCCACGATCATCACATTCGATGCTCCGGGCGCGGGTACAGGCCCAGGCCAGGGCACAATCACGTTTGCCATCAACCCGGCAGGGACAATTTCCGGACGCTACGCCGACGCTGGCGGTGCGATTCACGCTTTCTTGCGCACCCCAGAGGGCGCATTCATCACATTCGACGCTCCGGGCGCCGGCACAGGCCCAAGACAAGGCACTCGGCCCTTCAGCATCAACCCTGCAGGCGCAAGCGCCGGCTACTACAACGACGCCAGCGGTGTGTTTCACGGTTTCCTGCGCACGCCGGAGGGTACCATCACTACCTTCGACGTCCCGGGTGCGGGCACAGGTCCCGGCCAGGGTACCTTCGCCGGCAACATCAACCCGCCGGAGGCGATCGCGGGACGCTACGTTGACGCTAGCGATGTGAATCACGGCTTCCTGCGCACTCCGGACGGCACCATCACTACGTTTGATGCTCCGAACGCGGGCACAGGCCCCGGCCAGGGCACCATTGTTTTTGTCGGCAGTTGCCTCAACCCCGCAGGGGCGATCGCGGCAACTTCCCTTGACGCGAGCGATGTGTATCACGGCGTCCTGCGCGCTCCGGACGGCACTATGACCACGTTCGATGCTCCGGGCGCGGGCACAGGCCCTTTCCAGGGCACTCTTACCTTTAGCATCAACTAGGCAGGAACGATTGAGGGAGCCTACGTTGACTCGAGTGATGTAAATCACGGGTTCGTGCGTGCCTTGGACGGCACGATCACCACGTTCGATGTTCCGGGCGCGGGCACAGGGCCCTTCCAAGGCACCGTAGCCGAGAGCATCAACGCGCCAGGAACGGTCACGGGAGAGTACGTGGACGCGAACGACGTCAATCACGGCTTTGTGCGCGCTAGCAACGGTGCCATCACCACGTTCGACGTTCCGAGCGCTGGGACAGGTCCCTTCCAAGGCACCATCCCTCTTTCCAACAATCCGGTCGGTGTGATCACCGGATACTATATTGACGCGAACGATGTGACTCACGGTTTCCTGCGGACCCCGTAGGCCGCTCATCAGCAGATGCCGAGGTGGCTCAGCACCGGCTTCGCCGCAGTGCTCGATGTGGAGGCGCACATTGTCGCTGGCGTGCACCTCTCGGCCGAAGGCCAATATTCCTCGCGATGCTCTGGTCGCGGCGCAACACCGCCTCCGGCCTAAGAGAAAAGGGACGCGCGCGGGAAGTAGAGCATCACTCCCAGCCGATCTGCCGACCCTTGTTCTGTTCTTCCAGCCAGGTCGTCAGCGATTTGAAGTATTCCATCATCGCGCGAGTGGAGATGTCTTCGCCGGTCGCTTCCTTTAAAACTTTGCGCCAATCTTCGGTGTCGCCTTTTTTCAAAATGTTGTTCAACCACGTACCCACTTCCTTGTTGTCGGCGTAATTACATGACTGCGGCGGCTGATGCAGAATTTTGCGCGGACAAGAGCGACAAATGCGGTAGTGACTCACCACTCGATGGCGAGAAGGGACCGGCAACGGGGACCTTACCTGCAATGCGTGTTTCAGGGCAAACCACATCCTTCGGCCCTGCAACCTTTCAGGATGGCACTAGATCAAGTTGCCATTAGCGGTCCCGGGTTGCGGATGTTTATAGGAGAGCCACAAAAACACAAAGCCGACAATCGGCATTAGTATGTCAATTGGAAGAACGAGTCCCACGTTACCGGGCGAAAAATTGTGCGCGACGATCATCTGATAAAAGTGACCGCCGGCTGCGCCCAATGAGAAAGCCCAAGGTGGAATCAGTGTCGCGAACCGAAACGGTAAGCTCGCCTTGAACGCAATAACTCCTGCAATTCCCACGCCCAGACTTGCGAATCCCACCTCTGCCTGAAACGGGCTGTTTTCCCATCCGATAAACTTCGCGGCTATGTCACCAAAGAGGACATGGAATACGAAATTGATCAGATTATTTATTCCAATCGCGAAAAGCAGATGGTACGAGAGAAACGCTTCGCTCACTTCGCTGATTCGCAGCGGTTTTGGCTTATTAAGGAGCGATATTCCTGCGGCAATCAGACCGATGATAAAAAAGGTCACGAAATAATTGCCGATGAAAAAAACGAAAGGCGAAGAGAATTTCGAGTCATCCATTGAGGCGATACTAATTTCGTCGCTCGAGGACTGTGAAGCGAAGAGTGGTCGCCGGGCTTCTAACTTCCCGCAGACTCTGCCGGTCTGCTTTTTTCACCTGAAAGCAAGTCAACACGAATCATTGGATCCTCGGGCAGTACGATTGGGCCTTCCCATCGCAGAAATTCAGCCGGCGCGGGATTCGTCAGCCAGATTTGTCTGGTAACGTCGCTGTTACCAAGTCATTGATATTTGTCATCGACAACCGTCGGGCTGTCGGTATGGTCGTGGCAATGAGCGCTGACATACTTTGTTCGGCAACGGCCGCAAACGGCTTGCGGTCTGCCTCTACGTCCGCGCTCGAAATCTGGCGATAAAAAGCGACCGTTCTTCAACGGACGCTGATTCATTTCTCTCGAGCAGGAGATCTGTCTCTGCGTCTGTCGAAATAAATCCAACCCCTTATGATCAAATGTTAATCGTGATGAAACCCAGCGCCACGGGATCGGAGATCGATGCTGTGGTGAAAGTTGTTGAGGCAGTGGGCTTTCGTGCGCATCCCATGCCGGGAGCAACGCGTACGGCGATCGGCATCACAGGCAATGAAGGACCGATCGATGGCCAGCGTTTCGAAAACCTTGCCGGTGTTGCGGAAGTCATCCGCGTAACTAAGCCGTACAAATTGATCACACTCGATCTGCGACCCGATAAGACCGTGGTTCGCGTCGGCAACGCGACGATTGGCGACGGCGAGCTGGCAATCATTGCCGGGCCATGCGCGATCGAGAATCGCGAGCAAGCCTTCGCCATTGCAAAAATTGTCCAGCAAAGTGGTGCGCGTTTCTTTCGTGGATGCGTTTGGAAACCTCGAACGTCGCCTTATTCGTTCCAGGGCCTCGGCGAGAAAGGCTGGGAAATTATGGCAGCCATTCGCGATGAGTTCGGCTTGAAGATTGTGACTGAAGCCGTGGAGGAATCGCATGTCGATCTGATTGAGAAGCAGGGCGACGTAATCCAAATCGGCGCTCGCAACATGCAGAACTTCTCACTTCTCAAGCGCGCGGGCCGATCCAGGTTGCCCGTGCTGTTGAAGCGCGGAATGGCTGCAACGCTCGAGGAATGGTTGCTCGCAGCGGAGTACATTATGGCTGAAGGCAATTACAACGTGATCCTCTGCGAACGCGGTGTGCGTACATTCGCGCAGCACACGCGGAACACGCTCGATCTTGCGTCTGTGCCAGCGATCCGACGCATTTCGCATTTGCCCGTGATCGTCGATCCTTCCCATGGCACCGGCACGGCATACATGGTTACGCCGCTGGCAAGAGCCGGCGTGGCAGCCGGCGCGGACGGCCTAATGATCGAAGTCCACAACCAGCCGGAGCTCGCGCTTTCCGACAGTGCACAGGCGCTGACACCGTCGCAATACCTTCAACTCGTCGCCGAAGTTCGAGCGATTCACGAGCTTGTCTCATTGAACAGCGAAACATGCTCCTGCTGATCGACAACTACGATTCATTTACTTACAATCTCGCGCAGTATTTCGGCGAGCTTGGATGTGAACTTGTCGTTAGGCGGAATGACGCGATTTCGTTGAAGGAAATTGCTGCATTAGCACCGGAGCGTATCTGCATTTCGCCAGGGCCATGCACACCGCGTGAGGCGGGGATCAGTAAAGACGTCATTCTGGCATTTGGCGTGCGGACTCCGATTCTGGGTGTTTGCCTGGGACATCAATGCATCGCCGAAGCATATGGCGGAGAAATCGTTCGCGCTTCGCGGCTGATGCACGGGAAGGCATCGACCATTACGCATAACAGGAACAGCCTCTTTTCCAGTTTGGCCATGTCGTTCGAGGCTGGCCGATATCATTCGCTTGTTGTGAAGCGAACTTCATTGCCTGGCTGTCTCGAAATCACTGCCGAAAGCGACGACGGAGAAATCATGGCGCTCTGCCATCGCGAATTCCCCGTGTACGGAGTGCAGTTCCACCCCGAGTCCGTGCTTACCCATGATGGCAAGAAAATTCTTGCGCGATTCTTGACGCTTGTATGACCGCAATGGCGCAAGTCACTCCGACTTTGGGCGAATTCATCGAGCTCGCGAAACAGGGCAACGTCATCCCTGTTTACGCCGAGTTCATCGCGGACGGAGAAACGCCAGTATCAGCTTTCAAAAAACTGGACTGCGGTGGTTACAGTTTCCTTTTTGAATCCACGGAAAAGAACGATGTCTCGGGGCGTTTTTCGTTTGTGGGTGTGGACCCTCGCGTGATTTTGCAAAGCTACGGGTGCGAGATTCGAATCATCGAGGACGGAAACGACCGGCGACTCGAAACAAGCAGCGATCCACTCGATGAGGTGCGGAAGTTGATGGCGCGTTATCAGTTCGTGTCGCGCCCCGAATTGCCGCGGTTTGCCGGCGGCGCTGTCGGATTTATCGGCTACGAGGCAATCCATTTTTTCGAGCCCAAAGTTCCATTGGCGCAACAGGATGAACTTCAACTGCCCGAGGCGCTGTTCATGGTTCCGAGCGCGCTTCTGGTTTTCGATCACCGGCAGCGCAGCTTGAAAATCATCGTCAACGCATTTCTCGGCGATGCTTCGCCGGAAAAGGTTCATGCGCGCGCTGTCGAATGCCTGGCGTCGATTAAGCAACAACTGACGCAACCGGTCGATCTTCGCCTCGTTCCGATCGTGGAAGAGGCAGAACAGCCGCTGCCGCGAAGCAATTTCTCGCGCGAAGAGTTCGAGCGCACAGTAAAGCGAGCGAAGGAATACATCGCGGCAGGTGATGTCTTCCAAGTCGTCTTATCGCAACGATTCGAGGCGCCGTTCGCTGGTGAACCACTCGATTTTTATCGCTGTCTTCGTTTCATCAATCCTTCGCCGTACATGTTTTGTCTCAACTTCGGCGTCGATTTTTCACTCGTCGGTAGTTCGCCTGAGATGCATGTCCGCTTGGCTGACGACAACGTGGAGATTCGTCCAATCGCGGGAACACGCGCTCGCGGTCTGACCCCGGAGGAAGACGAAGCCAACGCCGCTCAACTGCTGGCCGATCCGAAGGAGCGGGCCGAACACATCATGCTTGTTGATCTCGCGCGGAATGACGTCGGCCGCGTCGCAGAATTCGGTTCCGTTCGCGTAACAGAGTTCATGCAGATTGAGCGCTACAGCCACGTCATGCATATCGTTTCGAACGTAGTAGGGCATTTACGCGCCGATGGCAGCGCATTCGATGCAGTGCGAGCGACATTTCCTGCCGGCACTGTCTCCGGCGCACCGAAAATCCGCGCGATGCAAATTATTAGCGAGTTGGAGAAAACGCGGCGCGGCTGTTATGCAGGCGCGATCGGGTATTTCGGATTCAACGGGAACGTCGATTCCTGCATCGCACTGCGCTGTGCCGTATTGAAAAACGGGCACGCGTACTTCCAGGCCGGTGCGGGCATTGTCTCCGATTCGGATCCGCAACGCGAATACGAAGAAACCGTGATCAAGGCACGAGCAATGATGAAGGCGCTCGCGATGGCGAGTCAGATAAAAGCGCGATGAATCCGCAACCGATGGTAAGGGAAACGAGCAATCTCGATCTTCGCGAGACGACGATGCGTCTCGTGCGCGGAGAAAATCTTTCACGGACCGAAGCGGCGAATTTTCTCAGTGCATTGCTTGATCCAGTCGCCACCGATACGCAGATAGCAGCGGCGCTCATCGCTTTGACGGCCAAAGGCGAAACGGTCGACGAGCTTGCAGGTATGGCTGAAGCGATGCGCGAACGCGCTACCCCCCTGCATTCTCGGCAGGAGCGCTTCATCGATACGGCAGGAACGGGTTCCAGTGCGGCCAAACGTTTCAACGTTTCAACAGCTGCGGCGTTTGTCATCGCGGGTGCCGGCTTGCCCGTGGCGAAACACGGTGCTCGCGCTTCAACATCGAGTTGCGGAAGCGCCGATATGCTCGAAGCGCTGGGTGTCAACACTGCCGCGGCTCCGGAAATCGTGGAACGCTGCCTCAATGACCACGGAATTTGTTTCATCTTTGCGCCGCTTTTCCATCGTGCAACCGCTCGTGTCGCGCAGGTGCGCCGGGAATTAGGCGTGCATACCACGTTCAATTTGCTGGGTCCCCTAACGAATCCGGCGTGTGCGCCCTTTCAACTCGTGGGCGTGTGGGACCATTCGCTCGTTGAGCGGGTCGCATCCGCGCTCGCGCTTCTCGGCGTGAAACAAGCGTGGGTTGTTCACGGCGCCGACGGGCTGGATGAAGTAACGATTACTGGCGAAACTTTTGTCGCAGCGTGCTCGGCGCGCGCCGGTGTGAAGACGTTTACGATTTCGCCCGAGGACTTCGGACTACAGCGTCGATCCATTGATCGACGTCGCGAAAGCCCGGCTGAGAATGCACGAGTAACTCGCGCAATTTTTGAAGGCGAAAAAAAAGGCGATTTTGCTGTGGCCCGCGATCTGGTCGTCATAAACGCTGCTGTTGCGCTGTATCTCGCGGGCGTGGCAAACGATTTTCAAAAGGCAAAAGCAACGGCGTGTGAAAGCATCGACAGTGGACAGGCGGCATCGAAGCTGGAGGCGCTGATTCGCGAGACAAATCGGAGCTGATGATGTCCGATATTCTCTCTGAAATTCTTGGTCGAAAACGGGAACTCGTAGCGCGACTTCGAACCGATCGGGCGGCGCAAGATTTTCGCGACCGCGGATTGGCGATCCGAGCAAACGCGACGCCGCATCTATTGTTGCGAGCACTCGAATCGAACTCCGGAGGAGTCAAGAT
>Ga0193727_1001132_pt1 | contig 10963 bp, 9 predicted proteins | sample H2c2metaG_FD_143051 | JGI IMG/M metagenome (GOLD analysis project Ga0193727, IMG submission 143051) | Soil microbial communities from a riparian zone of the East river system, Colorado, United States - H2c2 | ecosystem: Environmental > Terrestrial > Soil > Riparian zone | place: USA: East River...
GCTCACCCTGGAAGATGGCTTCAGTTGCGACAAGCGAGTTCGTTAAAACCTCCCGACTGGTGGAAGCCGCTCCCTTTTCATTGATCGAACCGAAAGGACTTATTGGTCGGCTCGCTGAAGAGCTCGCGCGTGCGGCAAGTGAGCTGGGAAGCGATCCGGCAGGTTTCGTCCGCAGCCTGGTCTCGGCGGATAACAAGGATGCACAACGCCGCCGGCTGATCTACGCCGGGTTGGCGCTCGCGCTGGTCGCACACGTTGTCTTTCTCGCGGTCGCGGTTATCGCCGGCTGGCATCGCATTATGGCGCCGGTCAAAGAAGACAAGACCCAATTCACTTGGCTTAACCCGACAAAGGCTATAGAGCCAACGGACCACACTCCAGCCGACAAACCTCCCGGACAGAAGAACGGAGGCGGAGGGGGTGGTGGCCAAACCAATCCGCTGCCAGCCTCGAAGGGTCACTTGCCTCAGTCAGTGCCGCAGCCTCCGGTGGTGAACTTGAATCCGTCGAACATTCCAAACCCGACGCTTGCGATGGCGCCCATTGTCCAGGGGCTTGAGGGCCCGCCTCCTCCGCCTGGCCAGATTGGAGATCCGAATAGCAAAGCTTCCGAGCCTTCGGGAGGTCCAGGTACCGGAGATGGAATCGGTAATAATCGAGGAAGCGGGGTTGGCAACGGTGACGGCTCTGGAGCCGGTCCAGGCGGGAAAGGCGGAAAGGGCGGGGGCCAACCCGGCTATCCGGACGGCAAAGGGTCGAGAATTGCCGAAGTCAATTTCACGAACCTTGCTTCTTATCCCGGCTACACACCGTTCAGTTGGGTTCGCCGGCCGACTCCGGTAATAACTCCGGAGGCTCAAGAGAACAAGGTGATAGGGATAGTACTCTTGCGCGCGACCTTTCATGCCGACGGCACGTTCGGCGATATCGAGGTTGTGATGCCCGTCGAATACATGACTGAATCGGCGATTGACGCGCTTCGTCGTTCGAAGTTTCGACCGGCTACGGTAAACGGCCAGCCGATCACCGTTCGCAAAGTCCCGATCAAGATCTTCGTTCACTATTGATCTGAGATTCACTCGACCGAATACTCTCCAGACTCTAAGCCTCGAATTCGCGACGAAGTTCCGGGAGGGCTCGCTTGAGGTTATGGACTCCCTCGGCTACGTTCGTGAAGGGACTCATCTCGAGCACAAGATAGTAGCCAGGACTCAGTTCCTGGACCACCAAGCTCGCGCCGTCGTAGTTCAATACCAAGTGACCAAGCCCGCCGAGATTCATGCTCTCCATCGCTGCCTGGCAAAACTTGAGCACGCTTGCCAGGTACGCGCTTCTGAGTCGCAGCCGTTCGCCGTCCGCTCGGGAGTACCACTGCACAGCCTCGCCGTCGCTTTCGATGATGAGTGCGCCTGTCGCGCCTTCAACGCTTGAAACGAGTTGCATCAGCAGGTTGGTGAATGGCACTCGCGCATCTCCTCATGTTGCCGGCGAATCGGTTTTCGCGGCGCGATTATAAGCTACGATGTGCGCCGCCGCCACAGCGCCAAACGCGTCGCTCCCTTCAACCGACTGACTGGGCATTATTTTCCCGACTTTTCCAGGCACGGTTCAGTCTATACTAACGAGCGGATGGGGTGACCTTTTGGATAGGTGGCGCGGAGCGTCTTGGAGCTAAGCGATACGCAAATCATCGAGCGCACGCTTGACGGCGAGCCCGAAGCGTTCAGCATGCTGGTGCGCCGCTGGGAACGTCAGATTTATTGCCTGACACTTCGGATGCTGGGTCGCGACGAGGAGGCTAAGGACGCGACTCAGGAGACGTTCCTCTCAGCTTATAGGAATCTGTCGAAGTTCCGAGGCGAAGCGAAGTTCTCATCATGGATTTATCGAATCGCCCTCAACGTGTGCAACACAAAGCTGAGAAGCAGGTCCAAGAGCACGATCTCGCTCGACGAGCAGCGAGAGACGACAGGGTTTGAGCTTGCGGCCGACACTAATGACCTCAGCGAAGGCATACAGCAAGAGCAGGTGGCCGGGCACGTTCGACGCGCGCTCAACGGGCTGCCTTCGGAAATGCGGCAGGTCATAATAATGAAAGAGTACGAAGGACTAAAGTTCTCGGAGATCGCCGAAATACTCGGCATACCGATCTCGACGGTCAAGACCAGGATGTATACCGGTCTTAATGAACTCAGAAAGAGGCTCGAGCATCTGCGCGCGGCCGTCTGATGAGAGTGGGAATGCGAGTCGTTCGGCAGGCGCAGAGGAGCAATACCAAGTAAGACGTAGAAATGAGTGGTGACGAAATGAGTGACACAAACAAGAATTGCAATATGCGCGAGGCGCTGGTCTCGTACCTCTACAGCGAGGCGACGCCTGACGAGGGCAGGCGCGTCGAAGCTCATCTCACGGAATGCGGCGCGTGCACGCAGGAGCTTGCGGCGTTTGAGAACGTGCGCGGGATGCTTCAGCAATGGCAGATCGACGAGATGCCGGTCGTACGGGTGATGACCGATCCGCGCAGATCAGCGCTGTCGCTGCTCAAGGAGCTATTCACAAATACGCCGATCTGGGCGAAAGCGATGGGGGCGGTAGCGACGGCCTTGCTGGTGCTCGCGGTGATGGGCACCGAAGTGAGCATCGGCCGAAGCGGCTTTTCGGCGCGCGTCGATCTGCTGCATCGCGGACGCCGAGTCGAACCTGCAAGCTCGACGATCACGCCAAACATCGGCGATGCCGTGAATGCGGCTAGCATCGAACAGGTTCGGGCGCTAGTCAATACGATGGTGGTCGAGAGCGAACGCCAGCAAAGAGAAGACATCAAGGCTCAGTTGGTCAGCCTCGAGTCGCAGCTTTCGACTATGCATTCGGCCGATCTTGCGAAGCTGTCACAGCGAATACAGGATCATCAGACGAGGCTCAAGACCATCGAGCGAGACATCGACCGGCGTGAAGGTCTCGACCTGACCGACATATTGTTCAGCGAGCTTACAAGCAAGCCCGGCCGCGCTGGCGTAGCGACACAAGGCGGCGGTGACTAGCTTTTACGGGATACCACAGCGCCCGGTGGTAAATAGTTGGGCGAGGTCTCGAGCGGGTCGGGGAGAATTCGCGAGAGGCTGGGCGTGAAAAGGGAGAGTTCACGCGCATCCGTCGCTCATTGCTAACTCGAAGGCGCTGTGGTTGGATGTGAAGGGCTGGAGACTGATCACAATCAGTCTTCGGTCCTTCTTCTTTTTGGCCAAGTGCTCGCCCGCAGTAGCAAAGTCCGTTACAATTCCAATTTCGAACTCGCGCCTTGGAGGCAACACTCGACCGATGCAAGTCCTGGAACGCATTCGCGCGCGGGCCGCGTCCGACCCCAAACACATCGTCCTGCCCGAAGGCGAAGACGAACGCACAATGCGCGCGGCTTCAATGTGCGTCGCCGAGCGAATCGCGAAGATCACCATGATCGGCCGCGAACAAACGATTCGAGACAGGGCTTCGGAGCTGGGCATTGGGCTTACCGGCGTTTCGATTCTGGACCACGTGCGCTCGCCCGATCTTGATCGTTATGCGGCGCGCTACCACGAAGCTCGCAGGGCAAAGGGCGTGACTGCCGACGAGACGCGCCGGCAGATGACCGATCCGCTGTACTTCGGAAACATGATGGTGCGAGAAGGCCGCGCCGACGGAAGCGTTTCAGGCGCGACTCATACCACCGGCCACACCGTCCGAGCGGCGCTTAGATGCATAGGCCCGAAGTCCGGCTTTAGTCTTGTATCGAGCTTTTTCCTGATGGTCTTGCGTGACAGGCAGTTCGCCGGTGATGGCGGGCTGATCTTTGCGGACTGTGGTGTAGTCATCAACCCGACGGCTGCCCAGCTTGCGGAGATTGCGCTCGCTTCGGCTGGTTCGGCGCGTGCCCTCCTCGAGGTTGAGCCGCGAGTCGCAATGCTTTCGTTTTCAACCAAGGGCAGCGCGACAGATCCGCTGGTGAGCAAGATCGTCGAAGCAACTCGAACGGTCCGAGAGCGCGAGCCGGAACTGTTCGTGGACGGTGAATTACAAGTCGATGCCGCCCTCGTGCAAGCAGTCGGTCAAAGCAAGGCGCCGGGTAGCCCCGTTGCCGGCCGTGCGAATATCCTTATCTTTCCCAACCTCGAAGCGGGTAACATCGGCTATAAACTTGTCGAGCGCCTGGCCGGAGCTACGGCGATCGGACCTATTTTGCAGGGGCTGGATCGGCCCGCGAACGACCTGTCGCGTGGTTGCACGGCGGAAGATATCCGCGATGCTGTAGCGATCACTGCCGTTCAGGCCCAGGCTCTCAACCTTCAGCCCCAATGAATCACTTCCGTCAGTTGACAACTCCACGCTAACGAAATACAATTAGCAGTCTCGAACAGAGAGTGCTAACGCACCACAGGAACCCGATCAACGGGTGCGTCGGCTTCAATCATCAGGAAAGGAGAAAGATTCATATGGCAAGCATACGGCCACTTCAGGATCGAATCATCATCAGGCGAATCGAGGAGGGGGAACAGATTCGAGGCGGTATCATAATTCCCGATTCCGCGAAAGAGAAGCCTCAAGAGGGCGAGGTTATCGCAGTCGGGGCCGGCAAGAAGCTCGACAGCGGTGAGCGCGTCGTTATGGACGTCAAGGAAGGCGATCGAGTGTTGTTTGGCAAGTACGCCGGCACCGAGGTCAAGCTCGATGACGAAGAGTACTTGATAATGCGCGAGGACGACATCCTCGGCGTCATCGAGCGTGAGGCTAAGGCCAAGGGTAAAGGCAAGTAATTTCAAACTCAGGAGAAGAAAAAATGGCTAAACATATAGCATACGGCGAGGAGTCACGCCGCGCCCTTCTAGCCGGCATGAACCGTCTGGCGGACGCAGTGAAGGTGACGCTCGGCCCCAAGGGTCGAAACGTCATCATTGAGAAGAAGTTCGGATCCCCCACGATCACCAAGGATGGCGTGACGGTTGCCAAGGAGATCGAGCTGGAAGACAAATTGGAGAACACCGGAGCGCAGATGGTGCGCGAGGTCGCATCCAAAACCTCTGACATCGCAGGCGACGGAACCACGACCGCTACCGTTCTTGCTCAAGCGATCTTCCGCGAAGGCGTGAAGACCGTAGCGGCCGGAGCGAGCCCGATGGCTCTGAAGCGCGGCATCGACAAGGCCGTCGAGAAAGCCGTCGAAGAAATTCAGCGCCTGTCGAAAAAGGTAAAGGACAACGAAGCGATCGCCCAGGTTGGGACGATCTCGGCTAACGGCGATGCGACCATCGGCAATTTGATTGCTGAAGCCATGGACAAAGTAGGCCAAGACGGCGTTATCACCGTCGAGGAGTCCAGGACGCTGGAGACGGCTCTCGAAGTAGTGGAAGGCATGCAGTTCGACCGTGGTTATCTTTCACCCTACTTCGTCACGGATCCTGAGCGCATGGAGGCGATACTCGAAGACGCAGTGATCCTCATTCACGAAAAGAAGATCTCTTCGATGAAGGATTTGCTTCCGCTGCTCGAGCAGGTTGCGCGAGGCGGAAAACCGTTGCTGATCATCGCTGAGGACGTAGAAGGCGAGGCGCTCGCCACACTCGTTGTGAACCGATTGCGCGGCACCTTGCAGGTTTGTGCCGTGAAGGCGCCGGGATTTGGCGACCGCCGCAAGGCGATGCTTCAGGACATCGCGATTTTGACTGGCGGCAAGGCAATCACCGAAGATCTCGGCATCAAGCTTGAGAGCATCCAGCTTGCAGACCTCGGCCGGGCGAAGAAGATCGTTGTCGACAAGGACAACACCACAATCGTCGAAGGCGGGGGCAAGCCCTCCGAGATCGAAGGTCGAGTCAAGCAGATTCGAACCCAGGTCGACGACACCACCTCGGACTACGATCGCGAGAAGTTGCAGGAGCGGCTGGCGAAGCTTGTTGGCGGCGTCGCGGTCATCAAAGTCGGCGCAGCGACCGAAACCGAGCTGAAGGAGAAGAAGGCTCGCGTCGAGGACGCCATGCACGCGACGAAGGCGGCGGTCGAAGAAGGCATTGTGCCGGGCGGCGGTGTTGCTTTCTTGCGCGCTCAGAAGGCGCTCGAGAGCTTCAAGCTCGATAACGAGGACGAGAACATCGGCGTTGCCATCGTCAAGCGCGCGCTTGAAGAGCCGCTACGCCAGATCGTTGGCAACGCAGGTCACGAAGGCGCGGTGTGTGTCGACAAGGTCAGGAATAATAAGTCGGCGAACTACGGCTTCAACGCCGAGACCGAAGAGTACGGCGACATGCTGGCGATGGGCGTGGTCGATCCAACCAAGGTCACCCGCTACGCGTTGCAAAACGCTGCTTCGATTGCAGGCCTGTTGCTCACCACCGAAGCCCTGATCTCGGAGGTTCCGGAACAAGAGAAGGAAGCTCCACAGATGCCGGGCGGCGGCGGAATGGGCGGCTTCTAGCAAGGTTCGGCGTGGGCGGCGCTCAGTGGCCGCCTCTCGCACAAGTAAAAACTAATGCTCTGACGAAGGGCGGCCATCGATGGCCGCCCTTTCAATTATCACTGAGCACGCAAGGTTGCGAGCGGCTTGCGCGACAAAACGTCAAACGTCGAGACAGCTCCCACCACCGTCACAAGCGCAACGGTTGCGACAACCCCGCCAAAGTTGATGGCGACTGTGAAGCTCCAGGGAATCTCAAACACCCACCGCGACGCAGCGTAAGACAGCCCGGCGCCGGCGGCCGAGCCAATGACTCCCGCGACCAGTCCCATCAACCCGTATTCGGCAAGCAGGATTCGCAGCAATGTTTTTCGCTTCGCGCCAAGCGTCTTCAGGACCGCGGTCTCGTACACACGCTGGAACTTCGTCATCGCCAGCGACCCGGCGAGAATCAGAATTCCGCTCAACAGAACGAACAGCCCGACGAACGAAATCGCCAGCGTGATGTTGTTGATGATTCGCTGAATCGCGCGCACCACGTCCACAACGTCTATGACCGAGATGTTGGGGTACTTGTCGACGATCGAGCGCTCAAAGCGCGAGCGATCGATTTCCTCGGCCGGACCGTTTAACGCGCCGACCATCATCTGCGGTGCGTTCTCGAGAGTGCCGGGCCGAAAGAGCACCATAAAGCCCGTCCGCGAGTTCCGCCAATCCACGTGCCGGATGCTTGTCACCTGGGCGGTCAATTTGCGGCCTTGAACATCGAAGGTGATCGACCCGCCGACGTCGAGTCCCGAAAGGCCCTTCAAGCTCTCTTCTATCGAGACTTCGGGCTCGGACGACGGCGTCGCATCCCAGAACGTTCCGGCGACCAGCTTCTCGTTCTCTGCAAGCAACGGCCGATAAGTCACCACGTACTCGCGGCCAAGCCTTCCTCGCTCGCGTTTCATATCGGCGTTATCGAAGTTGACCTCGCTGCCGTTGATCGCAACTATGCGCGTGCGAATCGTGGGAACCAAAAGCGGTCTCTCACCGGTCGCGCTTTGAACCAGGTCCGAGACACCTGCCTCCTGGTCCTTCTGAACGTCGACCAGAAACATGTTCGGAATGTTGCCGCGCCGATTCAGGTCAAACTCGCGAACGAGGTTCGATTGCAGAGACTGGATCGTGATCACCAGGAACACACCGAGCCCGACTACCATCACAATCACGCGCGTCTGATTGCCTGGCCGGTGAAGGCTGTTGATCGCCTGCCGCAACGCGAACGACGAGAACGGCCGCGTGCGCCGAACGAGAAAGATCAAAAGCGTAGCCGCGAGATAAAGCGCGCCGGCCGTAGCCGCAAGAGCGACGAGAAAGAACGACCCGACGCGAAGCGAGCCTGCTTGCCACGAAACCAGCACCAGCAAGCTGAATACGACCACCACGGCGGTCGCCCATCGCAGCGGATCAAACCTGCGGCGCGTCTCCCCGGCTTCTTCGCGCAGCAGCTCGTTTGGTTTTATGTTTCGGATCCGCAGAAGCGGAAGCGCGGAGAACAGTATCGAGATGAGTACGCCGGCCCCGACTCCCTGAGCGACGGCTGAGAGACGAAGGCCATAAGTCATGTAAGCGGGCAGCGAGGCAGCGAACCTGGCCGCGATCAACAGAAGCACCGCTTTGCCGAATAGAATGCCCAGCAAGCTCCCGCCCAGGCCGAGCGCGACGACTTGCATTAGATAGGCGATCGTTATCCTCCAGCCGGTTGCGCCGAGACATTTGAGTACCGCGATGGTCTTCTTCTTTTGCTCGATGAAGACTCGAGTTACGTTCGAGATGCCGATCCCGCCGAGCACTAGAATCACAAGTCCGGTGAGCGACGAATAGTTTTCGGCGCGCGAGAACTGCTCGTTCAAGTTTTCCTGCGAGTCTTTGTAGGAGCGCACCGTCACCAGGTCGTTGTTTTTTAGCTCGCCGCGCAGTTGTGTGACGAGCGTCTCCATCTGGCCCTGCGGAGTGGTGAACAGTATCTTGCGCCGCGCGCGGCTGCCAAAGCCGGTGAGCCCCGAACGCTCGACTGCCGCTCGCTCGATGAACACTCGCGGACCGAGACGGAAGCTGTTTCCGCCGCCGGGCTCCTGATCGAACGCTCCGCGAATCTCAAAAGTCCCGCTCCCAATCTTCACCTCGTGGCCAATCTGAAGCGCGAGGCGATCGAGTAACGAGGCCGCGACCACCGCGCCGTTATTCGCGAGCAACGAATAGTCGAACCGCTGGCCGTCTTTGAGCTTGAACTCGCCGGCCAGGGGAAACGCCGGCTCGATGCCTTTCAGCTCGATCATCATCGTGCCCTCGCGCGACGGATCGGCGGGCCGAATCATCGTTGGCGACTCGATCGTCTCAGTCCGGCCTTCAACAAGCGGCGGGGTCGCGATGCGATTGACAATTGAAAGCGTCTCGTCGGTCCAAGGCCGATTCGAGTCCAGGCGCACGTCGGCGGTGAGCAAGTTCCTCGCTTCCGCGGCAACTGCGACTCCCGCGTTTTGCAACATCGACCGGCCGGCCGCAATAGAACCGACGCCGATCGCTATGCAGAGGAAAAAGAACAGTAGCCGTCGCCACGAAGTTCGAAGCTCGCGCCGCGCCATCTGAAAAATAAATTTCACCTCGTCGCCTCCACTTCGGAGCCCCGAGTCCGGGCGCTTGCTTCTGCTTGATCGCTGTCGCTGACGACTCTGCCGTCTCGCAGCGAGATTTGCCGGTCAGCGTCGGCCGCCAACTCGTGATCGTGCGTTACCAGCAGCAGGGTCGTCTTACGCTTGCGATTCATCTGGACCATCAGATCAAACACGTGACGACCATTTTGCGAATCGAGATTTCCGGTAGGCTCGTCGGCAAGCAGGATGGCCGGGTCGTTGGCAAACGCGCGCGCGATAGCTACACGCTGGCGCTCGCCTCCGGAGAGTTGCGAAGGATAGTGATGCGCGCGAGCAACGAGGTCGACGTCTTCGAGCAGGCGGTCGGCGCGCTCTCGCGCGTCGCGGGCGCCCGCGATCTCCATCGGCACGAGAATGTTTTCGAGCGCCGTTAGCGAAGGGATCAGGTGAAACGACTGAAAGACGAACCCGATCTTCGCGCCTCGAAGCTCCGCCAGCCGGTCTTCGTTCATCGTGGTGATGCTTTGGCCGTCGATGCGGACCTCTCCAGACGTCGGCGCGTCCAGACCCGCGATCAACCCGAGCAGCGTTGATTTACCGCTGCCCGACGGCCCAACCACCGATACGAACTGTCCGTCGGGAATCACAAGATCCAGCGAATGAAGAATGGTCAACATCTCCGCGCCCGAGGGAACAACCTTCGAAACCTTGTATAATTCAATCATGGATTCTCTGAGAGCAAGGACGCCGCGCCTGGGGGCGCGGACGTCTCGTCCGCATCTTTACTTGTTGCTAGTGGCATTCTCGTTGAGCGGGTGCAACGGCGCGGCTTCGAAGCCTCCCACCGACTCGCCCAGCCCCGCATCATCTTCAACCTCGCCTCCCGCTAAGAGTGTACCGAAGATAGTGGCGTTCGGCGACAGCCTCACCGCCGGCTACGGGCTGTCCGAGTCGGCCAGCTACCCGGCGCTGCTTCAGAAGAAACTCGCGGCGGATGGCTTCGAGTACGAAGTGGTTAACGCCGGTGTTTCAGGAGACACGTCGGCGGGCGGGCTTAGGCGGATCGACTGGGCGCTTGAAGGCGATGTGCGAATCGTGATCATCGAGCTTGGAGCTAACGATATCTTGCGCGGTCTGCCGATCGCTGAGATGAAGAAAAATCTGTCGGAGATCATTGCGCGTTCGAAGTCACGCGGCGCGCGCGTGCTACTCGCCGGGATGGAAGCCCCGACAAACTCGGGGACTGATTACCGCCGTGAAGTTCACGATGTTTTTGCTGACCTTGCCCGCGAGCGCGAAGTTCCGCTGATACCTTTCTTTCTGGCGGACGTTGCCGGCGCCGATTCGTTGAATCAAGGGGACGGCATTCATCCTAATGAAGAAGGAACCAGGATTGTGGCGGAGACAGTGTATCGATCGCTCCGACCGTTGTTGAATTAACCAGTGTCAACGGAAGAACCATGCAGAGTACTTGCAATCGAGTGTTTGCGTGGGTTGGCTTGGGCCTCGGGAGTTCAAGCGGTGCGGGCCCGGCGCGAGCGGGAAGTTATTCGAATTGCTGGCGCAACGCCGCTAACAATTGTGCCTTATTCGGTCCGCCGATGGCCGCCTCTGCGCGTCTTCGAATCGTCGCATCCTCGCGATAGATGCCCAGCGTAGCGATTGCACCGGTCGCCAGTCGGACGTCGCCCGATTCCAGAACCGATATCAGGAAGTCGCGCGCATCTTCAGATCTAGTCAGAGCTATTGGAAGCAGTAAAGCCTTCTTGAACTCACGGTCGAACGTGGCGGTCCACTTCTCCTTCAATAACTCGAACACTCCGGGCAACCGTGACTCCGAGAGCGCAAGCGCGGCATGCTCATAAAGCGACGGGCAGCGTTGATCGACAAACCTGGCCCCGAA
>Ga0193727_1001133_pt1 | contig 10959 bp, 11 predicted proteins | sample H2c2metaG_FD_143051 | JGI IMG/M metagenome (GOLD analysis project Ga0193727, IMG submission 143051) | Soil microbial communities from a riparian zone of the East river system, Colorado, United States - H2c2 | ecosystem: Environmental > Terrestrial > Soil > Riparian zone | place: USA: East River...
GTTTTCACGCATAGACCCAACCCCCGCGCCGCCGCCCATTCGGCTATTCGCGATGCGAGGTCGGTTGCCCGCGGTTCGCCAGGCTTGGTGATGATTCCGAGTCGTTGGGGAGGCTGGTGCATGGTAGTCCGTAGTCAGTAGTCCGTAGTCCGTAGTCAGTAGTCCGTAGTCCGTAGTCCGTAGTCAGTAGTCCGTAGTCAGTAGTCAGTAGTCAGTAGTCAGTAGTCCGTAGTCCGTAGTCCGTAGTCCGTAGTCCCACGTCATCGGTTGGTACTCCATAGTCTCGCGGGCTTACGATCACGACCACTAACTACTGACTACGGACTACGGACTACTGACTACTGACTACTGACAACCACCGTTGGGACCCAGAGCAGCATTCGGCGAATGACCTGAATGTTGTCCGGCTGTAGACCGATCTCGAAGACGTCGTACTCGTTGGCAAGCGTCAGGTATTCGGCATAGAGCGTCGTCAATGCTTCGCTGGCCTCTTGCTCGATTCGAGCCAGGTCCTCGTGCAACTCGACTTCTTCCCTCGGGAAGGCTTCGGTGCGGGCCCGGGCTTGGGTCGTGCCGAACACTGCGCCGGCCAGCGTCGAAAACATATCGGCAAGCCGGCTCTCGCTCTCGAAGAAGTGAAGCTTATGTGAGATGAAGCTGTCCAGGTTAAGACTCTCCGAGCGAAATCCCTTCGCCGCCTGAGCCTCGCGAACCTGTTCGAGTTGCAGCTCGAAGCGGTTTCGAAGCTGTTTCAGCTCCGGTTCAACGCGGCCGAGCGCGGCCTCCGCCACTCGCCCCAGGAATTCATCGAGAGCATCTCCAGGAGGCGAAAAGAGTCCGAACACAGGATTGAAGAACACGCGAAGCCGGTCGGTTCGAACCAGCATGTCTATCAGCTCGGCTTCGTACTGATCGAAGTCCGACTTGGTAGTTGAGTAGTTGCCCTGCTCGTAGCTGAAACCGGCGTCCGGCTCAGGCGCGAGCCACCCTTCGTTGATGTCAGTGGCGGGCGAGTCCCAGTCTATCGCCAGACCGGCTTCCGGCAGCCATGCGGTGTGGTTATGCTCCTCCGAGTGGTTCAACCCGGCTCGCAGACTGCGAAAGTTGATCTTGCATTCGACCAGCGCCGCTGGACGATAGACGCGTTGTGTTGGCTCCTGCGTTTTGTCCGGGCGGAGCCAGCATTCGTTGACGCCTTCGACGCGCAATTTCGAGATTGCTTGTCCGCTCATAGATGGGATGCGCAAGCGGCATGCGGTTATTGGGCTGTATCGCTTCCCGCGAAGACGACTTCACGCAACCGCTTATTGATCAGTGCCGCCCAGTCCGCTCGCGGCCGCTTCGGCCGGTTGGGAAGATTCGGAACGATAGTACAGAATCCGCCCGCAGTTTTCGCAAGTGACCATCGTATCGCCTCGGCGCACGTCGCTGAAGACCTTGGGCCGCACCTTCATTCGACAGGCGGCGCAAATGCCGTTGCTCCCGACCGGGCTCAGCGCCTGACCGCGCCTGCCGCGAGACATTCGGTCATAAGCTGAAAAGAGCTGGCGAGGGATTTCGGCGGCGAGTTTCTTGCGGCGCTCCTCGCACGCCTCAATCGACCGGTTCGCCTCTTCGTGTTCCCTGTCGAGCGCCGCAATGCTCTGGTCCGTTTCGGCGCGCATACGTTCGACATCCGGCGTCTTCAGCGCTAGTTCCGCCTCGAGATTCTCAGTTTCTTCCATGCCCTTTAGCAGTTCGGTTTCGAGAGCGGCAATGTGTTTCTTGGCCGAGTCGATCTCGCGCAACACGGCGGTGTATTCCCGCTCATTGGTGACGCGAGTCTTGTCTTGTTCGAACTTTTCGAGATTTCGCTGGGTGGTAGCCAGTTCGGCTTCTAGCTGCTTGCGGTCTTCGATGATCTGCTGATGCTTACTCTTCAGGTCCAGGAACTCGGCCGCTTGTCTATTAAACTCGTTTTCCGTCTGATGCCGTTCTGCCGGTATCCTCAAAAGGCGATCCGAAATTCGTTGTATCTCGAGGTCGAGTTCCTGGAGCTCGATGAGCTGACTCAATTCAGGGCTCACAGAGTTCCTCCGTTTGTTTTCAAGTCCGAAGTCTACTACATCAGACCTCTATTCTCAAGTTGAGTGCCGAGTTGAGTGCCGAGTCGTGAGTGTCTAATTTCTGTGTTGCGCGACAGGAGAACCGCCAAGCCGCCAAGAACGCCAAGATCACCAAAGAAACCCACCGAGACCTTGGCGTTCTTGGCGGCTTGGCGGTTAGTCTTTTCGCGGCAAGACCGAGCAACACGAATTTAGGACGTACTTGCGAAGGACGTTTGATTGCTTGGTCGTCGATGGCTGAGTTACAATTGCGACGTGGCTCTTCAATCCGGCAGCAAGCCCGTAAGCTCGGCAGCCATCAGCAAGCATCGGAGGTCTGTATGAAAGCTTTGCTTCTAGTCGCAGCTATTATAGCGTTGGCGGTTCCCGCCGCATCAATGCAGTCAGAAAAGACTGCGGCCGCGGCGGGCGAGTTGAAGCCGATGCCCGCGCTCAGCTTGAAAGACTTCGACGGCAAAGCGATCGAGTCCGACAAGTTGAAAGGCAGTGTCCTGGTGCTTGATTTCTGGGCGACCTGGTGCGGTCCATGCATCGCCGAAATACCAGCGCTGAATAGGCTTCAGGAAAAATACGCGGCCAAGGGCCTGAAGGTTATTGGTGTGACCATAGCGTCGGGCGAGCCAAAAGAAGTGAAACCGTTCATAAGTCGAAACAAGATGAAGTACACGGTGTTGATGGGCGACGACGAGCAGGCTTATGACTTCAATCTGATTGGGTTTCCAACCACCTACCTGATAACCAGAGATATGAAGATCTATCGAAAGTATGTCGGCGCGGGCCCGGGCAAATCCGCAAGGCTTGAGTCAGACGTTCAGTCGCTGCTGCAAACCAACTAATCCACCATCCTGGGCGAGACGCCGCCGACGCGGCCCGAGTTAACCGTCACCTCCCGGCCTTAGCCTTGAGCTCGCCCGCTCGAGCGGCTTGCGCTCGAGGCCGCCTGTGACGAGCTCCAGCCATTTGGCCGTTCTGGTAATACTTCTCGACTCGTCTGGAAAGCGTGTTGCGGTGTATCCGAAGCTCTTCGGCGGCCTTTGAAAGGTTCCCGCGCGTTCGTTTTAGTACCGAGAGTATGAAATGCTTTTCGAATTCCGCGACGGCATCTTCAAATAGTATTCCCTTTTCGACCATCTCAGTCACAAGGGCTTCGAGTCTGTTCTTCATCTTAATCTCTCTCCCCCAAGCTTCTTACCGCGTCTGCTTGTTAGTTGTCCTTTTCCCGTCTCCATAATTCTTTCACCGATTGATAGCCGCTCAGGAAACGCTGCCTCATCTCCTGAGAGGTAAGAAAGGCGACTACTCGTGTTCCCTCGATCAACACCGGCGCAAGCGTCGCCCGCTCTACTGCCGCCGGCCGAACCGGAAAGGCTGTCAGCGCCAGATACACCACCGAGCTTATCAGCCACCCGCGCAGCAGCCCGAATCCGGCCCCCATCAGGTGATCCACCCAACTCAACCGCACGCGCTTCAACCGCGAGCGCAGCCAGTGCGTCAGCAAGCTTCCGGCGGCGATCACCGCCGCGAAGATCGTGACAAAACCCAGCAGGCCTGACCATGGCGCCGTTGCCTTTGCCGCGCCAAACAGAACAGCGGCGTAGGCATAGAACTGCGCTGCCAGGACCAACCCGGCAAGGGCGGACGCGACCGATATTATTCCCTTGAGGATTCCTCTCGTGGCCCCTGAGGCGACCGATGCCACTACGACTATCAGGACGAAGTAGTCGAGAACCGTCATAAACAATTGCGGACTTCGGATTTCGGACTTCGGAGTTGAGGCCTCAACCGCCGGCCCCGCCCTCCGCAATCCGGAATCCGCAATCCGCAATCGATTCGCCCGTCAACAGCCTGTAAGCCTCAAGGTACTTCTCTCGCGTTCGCTCAATTACTTCCTCAGGAAGCTTCGGCGCTGGTGGCCGCTTGTCCCAGTCAACTTTTTCGAGGTAGTCGCGCAAGTACTGCTTGTCGAACGACTGCTGACCTCGACCCGGTTGATAGTGGTCACGCGGCCAGAATCGAGATGAATCCGGCGTCAGCACCTCATCCACCAGAATCACCTGTCCGTCTTTCACTCCAAACTCAAGCTTAGTGTCTGCGATTATGATCCCGCGGGACAGCGCAAAATCCGCCGCCCGCCGGTAGACTTCGAGTGTGAGCTCTTTCAGCCGCCGGGAAGCTTCCTCGCCCACGACATTCGCCATCTCTCGCTCGGTTATGTTTACGTCGTGCCCGGTTTCAGCTTTGGTCGAGGGCGTAAAGATCGCCTCCGGAAGCTTGTCCGACTCTCGCAGATTTCCCGGCAGCTTCACTCCGCAAACCGCCCCCGTCTGCCGGTATTCTTTCCAGCCCGAGCCCGCGATATAGCCTCGGGCTATGCATTCGATCGGAAATACCTCGGCGCGGCACACCAGCATCGACCGGCCTTCAAGCTGATCGCGATGCTCGCGAAGCGGCGCAGGATACTCGTCCACTTTCGTTGCAATCAAGTGGTTAGCAACGACATCGCGCAGAAAATCAAACCAGAACAGCGAGAGTCCAGTGAGCACCGCGCCTTTGCACGGCACCGGTTCCTCCATCACGACGTCGAAAGCCGAGATGCGATCGGTGGCGACGATCAGCAGTTTGTCTTCAACTGCATAAACGTCCCTGACCTTTCCTCGTCTGAAGAGTTCGACGCCGGGGATGCTGGTTTGGGTTATTACGTTAATCGCCCGCCTCTGCTACCCAGATTTGACTGTCAACTAGGGTGGAACTGTGCAACCGATGAGCAAGGGTTTGTGATGGCAAGCCGCATTATCGACGTGACTCGTTTCGATGTCAAGCACGTATTGCCGCAGGATGAACTTTTGTGGTGATTTTTTTTCGCGCGACCACTTTTTCGCCCTTATTGCTCCCTGCGTGAGCGTAAATGTATACTGTTCGTCTTTGTGTTCGGGTACGGCGAAGCCTTTCATGCAAGCGTTGCATCGAACTTGCGCGGCCGTCCCGAACGCTCAAGGTCTCGATCATGGATTTTAAGCTTGTTTCCGACTACGTTCCGCAAGGCGATCAGCCGCAAGCCATCGAACAGATCGTGCGCGGGTTGAACGAAGGCGCCGGGCATCAGGTGCTGCTCGGAGTGACCGGGAGCGGCAAGACCTTCACGATCGCTGCCGTTATCGAGCGCATCAATCGGCCGGTGCTGGTGATGGCTCACAACAAGACGCTGGCGGCGCAGCTTTACCAGGAGTTCAAGCAGTTTTTCCCGCACAATGCGATCGAGTACTTCGTAAGCTACTACGACTACTACCAGCCGGAAGCCTATATCCCGTCCACCGACACTTACATCGAGAAAGAATCGACCATCAACGAAGACATCGACCGCCTGAGGCTTTCCGCGACGCGAACCCTGTTCGAGCGAAGGGACTGCATCATCGTGGCGAGCGTCTCATGCATCTACGGTTTGGGCGATCCGGACGCTTATTACGGGATGATCGCGTTCGTCGAGCGCGGCCAGCAGTTGTCGCGCACTGCGCTGCTCAAGAGGCTCGTGGAAATTCAGTACCAGCGTAACGATATAGCCTTCGAACGGGGGAGCTTCCGCGTGCGCGGCGATGTCGTGGAGATTTATCCGGTTTACCAAGAAAAGGCCATTCGCATCGAGTTCTGGGGCGATGAGATCGAGTCCATCTCAACCATAGATGCGTTGCTTGGCGAAGTGCTGGAAACGCACGAGCGGCTGCCGATCTATCCGAAATCGCACTACGTGATGCCACCCGACAGGCTCCGCCGAGCGATCAAGACGATAAGAGATGAACTGGACGAGTGGGAGCCGAAACAGATCGAGCAAGGCAAGCTGCTCGAGGCCCAGCGGCTTCATCAACGCACTATGTACGACATCGAGATGCTCAAGGAGCTTGGCTACTGCCACGGAATAGAGAACTACTCGCGGCACCTGACCGGGCGCTTGCCGGGCGAGCCGCCGCCGACTTTGCTCGACTACTTGCCGCGCGACGCCATCGTGATGGTCGACGAGAGTCACCAGACGGTTCCACAAGTGCGTGGCATGTACGCGGGCGATCAGTCGCGTAAACGCACGCTTGTCGAGTACGGGTTTCGCTTGCCTTCGGCGATGGACAACCGGCCGCTCAGTTTCGAAGAATGGGAGCGGCGCATGGGACAACTCATCTTCGTCTCGGCGACGCCGGGTCCTGACGAACTGACCAAGACCGGGGGCGAAGTCATCGAGCAGGTAATTCGGCCGACCGGGCTGACGGATCCTGAAGTCGATGTGCGCCCGGTGCGCGGGCAGATCGATGACTTGCTGAACGAAGTTCGGCTGCGAGTGGCTCAAAAAGAGCGCGTGCTGGTCACGACGTTGACTAAGAAGATGTCCGAAGACCTCGCCGAGTACTTTGCGGAACTTGGCGTGCGAGTCCGCTACTTGCACTCCGAGATTCAAACCCTCGATCGCATAAAGATCCTTCGTGACCTGCGCGCCGGCGAGTTTGATGTACTGGTCGGAATAAACCTGCTCCGCGAAGGATTGGACTTGCCTGAAGTATCGCTGGTCGCAATACTCGACGCTGACAAGGAAGGGTTCTTACGCTCGGAGATGTCGCTGATCCAGACGATCGGCCGCGCCGCGCGCAACGTTCACGGTAAGGCGATCCTATACGCGGACCGCATAACCGACTCGATGCGTCGGGCGTTGGGCGAGACTCAACGGCGGCGCGAGAAACAGGCAGCGTACAATCAAGAGCACGGGATCACGCCGCAGACTATCGTAAAGGCGATCGGCTCGACGATGTTCTCGATCGTCGAAGCGGACTACTTCAAGCTTCCGAGCGTGGCTGAAGAAGCGGAAGAGTATTCAGCCGAGAACATCGCCGCGACGATTCAGAGGCTTCAAGGCCAGATGCGAGCTGCGGCCGCGAAGTATGAGTTCGAGCGAGCCGCCGAGCTGCGTGATAAGATCAAGTTCCTGAAGAGCCGTGAGCTCGAGTTGGCATAGACCGGCTAGGCTTTTTGGCTGGCTCTTACTTCCTGAAGTGTCGGCTGGTTTGAATACTTACGCGGGTTGCCACACATCCAGCAGGAGCACGGCTTCCGGGAATGAGCAATCATTCCTATCCTACGGGGATCGCTTTTTAGCGTACCGCAATAATAGTTTCTGACTCGGCGTTTGATGCGTTTTTCGTGATGTCGTCTGATTGCGCGTGATCTCATATGAAATCGTGGTGTAGAGTGTATCGATCCGCAGTTAGGAACTCAATATTGATCTGGGTTGATCGTTCGTCTTTCGAAGAGCACGTGTTGGTTCAGAGTCGGCAAGCCGCTTTGGCGCTTCAGGACGAATTGGATGAGTGGGAGCGGCTTAGCGATGAAGCGCTCGTTGAGTTCGAGAAAGGACTTCCATAGTTGAAGGCAGCGACGTCTACACCGTCGAGATCAACTAGATCAACTCCGACAACTATCAGTGGTTTCGGCATGTCGTAGATGGTTATGAGCCAATTCAACTTCGTCACCGCCGGAGAATCTCACGGCAAGGGGCTCGTCGCCATCATCGAAGGCTTGCCTGCCGGCTTAGCCATCGATCCCGCCTACATCAACCGCGAGCTATGGCGGCGGCAGCAAGGCTACGGGCGCGGCGGGAGGATGAAGATTGAATCTGACGAAGTCGAGATCATCTCGGGCGTCCGCCATGGCAAGTCGATCGGGTCGCCGGTTTCTCTGCTTATTCGCAATCGCGACTTTGAGAACTGGCGGGACGTGATGGCGACCGAGCCGCGAGACTTCTCCGACGACAAGCGCGCACGCCGACTCACAAGACCGCGACCCGGTCACACCGACCTCGCCGGCGGTCTTAAGTACGACACACACGATCTTCGTGACATCCTTGAACGCGCGAGCGCGCGTGAGACCGCTGCGCGCGTGGCCGCCGGGGCGTTCGCGAAACTCTTCCTCAAAGAGCTCGGGATGGAAGTTGCGAGTCACACCGCGATGATAGGCGGCGTGCCTGATGAACCGATCACCGCTTCCTGGGCAGAGATCGTAGCCGTGCCGGACGATTCACCGCTTCGGTGTGTCGACAAAGAATCAGAGCAGCAAATGATCGCGCTGATAGACTCGACCAAAGAAGACAAAGACACGCTTGGAGGAATCTTTGAAGTCGTCGCGCGCGGCGTCGTCGCCGGGCTCGGCTCGCACATTCAGTGGAATCAAAAAATTGACGGCCGCCTGGCTCAAGCAATCATGTGCATCCCGGCTGTCAAAGCTGTCGAGATAGGCGCGGGCATCGAAGTCAGCCGAACCACGGGGTCGCGGGTGCATGACGAGATTGGGTACAATGACAACGAGCGCAAGTTCACGCGACCTACGAATCGGGCAGGCGGAATCGAAGGCGGAATAACAAACGGTGAAGAAGTGCGAGTCCGCGGTCATTTGAAACCGATCTCGACTTTGCGCCAGCCGCTTGCGAGCGTTGACGTGATTACAAAAGAAGAATCCGCCGCGGCGTTCGAGCGCTCGGACATCGTCGCGGTGCCTGCCGCGGGAGTGATAGGCGAGGCTATGGTCGCGATAATACTCGCAGACGCGGCGCGAGAGAAATTTGGCGGCGACAGCCTCGGAGAAGCGAAGCGGAACTTCGAAGGTTATGTGGGACAGTTGAGAGCCTATTGATGCTTGTAAGGGCGGCCCTCCGTGGCTGCCCCTCGCTACGCAACGGCAACGTCTTTCGAGAGAGAGGCCGGGTGCGAATCGGACAATAGCTTCTGATGACCAGAGTAAACGAAGAACTGGATCGCGAAGTTGACGAGCTGCGCCGCTCGATTAACGCTACGCGCACTCACGGAATCTTGTACTACGTGCTGCTCGTCGCCATCATCTTCGTAGGTTTCGCGATCGGATACGCGACGCATAGTCTTGTTGGGGCTGGTATAATCTTAATTGGATTAGCGCTAGTCGCCTGGCGCGAAGTAACCAGCTTTAGAGCGAGGACCACCGTCCTAAATCACTTATTGGGCGAAAAGCTCGCCGAGCGGCGCCAGGCCGATGAGCGACAAAGGGAGTTCGAGAACTAAATGATTCTAGAGGTAGTTAGATACGGCGATCCGGTTCTGACCAAGCCGGCCGAGGCAGTGACCGAGTTTGACGCAAGCCTGCGCAAGCTGGTCGACGACATGTTTGAGACGATGTACGGCGCTCCGGGCGTGGGGCTTGCTGCGCCACAGGTCGGCCAGCTCAAACGGCTGTTCGTGATGGACTGCAGCTTAGGCAAAGAAAAGAAGGAAAAGGTCGCGCTGATCAACCCAGTCATCGAGACCGAAGAAGGCGAGCAAATCGGCGACGAGGGGTGCTTGAGCTTCCCGGGGATTTATCTGCAGGTTGCCCGCCCGCAGCGAGTCGTCGTGCGCGCGCGCGATTTGGATGGAAGTGAATTCACACTCGACGTGATGGACCTGGAAGCGCGCTGCGTTTCGCACGAGACCGATCACCTTGATGGCGAGCTCTTCATAAGCTATCTCAGCCCACTGAAACGCGACCTCGTGAAGCGAAAAATCAAGAAGCGAATAAAGCTTGGAGACTGGTAAGCTTTGAGAAGTGGAGGCCGGTGCTCGCAAGCGCCGGCCTCGGTCGTTTTACCCGGAGTTGGCCCCGAGTTTGCCGCAGTTGACACTGTATCACCGCTGTAGTAGCGTTGCGCTATGGTTTACGGTCGGCCTGTGAACGTGGCAGCCCGAGTTCGATAAGAAAGAAGATAACCGCGCGCTCGTGAGCTTGAATACTCGCCGAGCGCCTTTTTTATATGGGAGACAGGTCAGCAGTATTGAAGAAGGTCATTTTACCTGAAGAGGGAATAAGGGCCCTGTTTGGTCCCTATGACGAGAACATCAAGCATCTTGAAAGCCTCGTCGGCGTGCGCGTAAATCTGCGCGGCAACGAGTTGATTATCGAAGGCGACGAACAGGACGTCGGGCTGGTTGAAAAAATAATGGAAGACTACGCCGGTCTTTTCGAAGAAGGGCGGCGAATGTCGAACGACGAGTTGAAGTCGGCCTTCAAGCAGATCGCTGAAGACCGCGCATACACGTTGCGCGACTACTTTACAAAGACGAGACTCAATCCCACCGGCAAGAAGCAAGTAACCGCGCGATCCGCCAACCAGCGCCGCTACATCGAAGCCATCGAGAAAAGCGACGTGGTCTTCGGGATAGGTGTGGCGGGGACCGGCAAGACTTATCTGGCGGTTGCGATGGCGGTTCAGGCGTTGATGCAGAAACGCGTCAACCGAATCGTGCTTGCGCGGCCGGCTGTCGAAGCAGGCGAGAAGCTGGGCTTCCTGCCGGGCGATCTTCAAGACAAGGTCGATCCATATCTGCGACCGCTTTACGATGCACTGTTTGACCTGGTTGATTATGAGAAGGTCACGCGTCTTCTGGAGAAGCGTGTGATCGAAGTCGCGCCTTTAGCGTTCATGAGGGGCCGAACGCTTGCCGACGCTTTCATTATTCTGGACGAAGCTCAGAACACGACGTCCGAACAGATGAAGATGTTTTTGACGCGAATCGGTTTTGGCTCGAAGGCGGTGATCACCGGCGACATCACGCAGATCGATTTGCCTTCAGGGCGGCGCTCGGGCCTGGTAGAGGCCCAGCGCGTGGTGAGCGATGTCGAGGGAATCGAGTTCGTCTACTTCACCGAGAAAGACGTTGTGCGCCATCACCTGGTGCAGATGATCGTGCAGGCTTACGAGCATCGTTCGAAAACAAAGTTCGAAGACAAGCTGTGAAAGCGTGATGCGTGATACGTGAGAACGGTGCCGCGCATCACGCATCACGAATCACGCATCACTCGTCACTTTCCTATGTCCAAG
>Ga0193727_1001134_pt1 | contig 10950 bp, 15 predicted proteins | sample H2c2metaG_FD_143051 | JGI IMG/M metagenome (GOLD analysis project Ga0193727, IMG submission 143051) | Soil microbial communities from a riparian zone of the East river system, Colorado, United States - H2c2 | ecosystem: Environmental > Terrestrial > Soil > Riparian zone | place: USA: East River...
CGAGAGTGGCATGATGGTCCGGGTCCGGCGCGATCATGCCACTCTCGCCTCCCGCGCTGAGTTCGCGAAACTGCTGCATGGTGATGCCGTCGACGCTGTCGGTCCGACTCGGCAGAGCCACCGCACCAGAGTCCTGCTGGGCACCGTAGAGCCAGTACGGAAAGCGATTGTCCGTGCTGACGTGATAAATCTGTGCGGTCGGCTGGTTGTACCAGCTGCTCCAGGTCGTGCCGCCGTCGAGCGTGATCAGAGCGCCCTGGTCGACACCGAGAATCTGGCGCTCGGAATTGGTGGGGTCGATCCACAGGGCGTGGAAGTCATCGCCGGTGGGATCCCCCTTCAGCGCGATGAAATTCTGGCCTCCGTCCTCCGAGCGCAGCACGATCGTGTTCATGACGTAGAGGCGCTCGGCGTTCTTTGGATCCACCGTCAGACTGCAAAAGTACCAGCCACGACCGAAGATGCGCGAATCGGCGGATACATGATTCCAGTGCACGCCGCCATCGTCCGATCGATACAGGCCACCCTCCTCTCGGGGAGCAGCATCGACGAGCGCAAACAGCCGTTCCGGCTGAGTCGGTGCCACGGCGAGTCCGATCCGTCCCGGGTGCGCCGGAAAGCCGTTGCCAATGACGGGACTCCAATGATCGCCGCCATCGTGGGAGACGTAAAGGCCACTCCCAGGACCGCTCGACGGCGGATAGACACTCCAGGGCGGACGCCTCGTCTGCCACAGCGCCGCATAGATGGTATCCGGTGCGCCGGGTTTGAAAGCAAGATCGATGGCGCCGGTGTCCGGATTCTCGAACAGGACTTTGCTCCAGTGCGCGCCGCCATCCTTCGAACGGAACACACCCCGCTCGGCATTCGGGCCATACGCATGCCCGAGAGCCGCGACGAATACCACCTCGGGATCGCGCGGATCGACCAGAATGCGGCCGATCTGCCGGGTGTCGGAGAGTCCGAGGAAGGACCAATGTTTACCCGCATCGACGGATTTGTACATACCCGCGCCGTGCGCGATGTCGGAGCGCATGTCCGCCTCGCCGGTGCCCACGTAGAGAGTGGCCGGCGCGGACGGCGCCACCGCCAGCGCACCGATCGAAGCCGCCGGCTCGTTGTCGAAAATCGGCTGCCAGGTCCGGCCGGCATCTTCGGTTGACCACACTCCGCCGTCCACGGCGCCGAAATAGAAATGCCGGCTATCCCCGGCAATCCCCGTCACGGCGAGCACCCGGCCCCCGCGGAAAGGGCCGACGAGGCGCCACTGCAACGCCTGAAGCATTGAGGGATCGACAGCCGCCTGAGCGCCCAGCGCACTCAGGGCGCTCATCACACCCAACCAGATCGAAACACGCAAACTAGATCCGCGGCGCACTGGTCGTCTCCTATTTTTTTGCATCGGGCTAAAGGTCCCGCCGCTTTGCGATTCGATAGAATACTGCAGCCGTTGGGTGCATATCCGGATTTTCCGTCATCCGCGCCGAAGCGAGAGCCTCCGGCGGCGTCGACCTCAGATCTATATGAGGTAATCTTCGGGGCGGAACTGATCGTTAAAATCTACGCACAGGACAAAATATCTATTGGCCCAGCTAAAACCTCTTAGGCCTCTGCACTGCCCCTCATAGATCTTATTAGCTGCGTAATCGTATGGAATGTATTGAAGGCCAAGGTTCTCAAGCAGCCGCGCAATCCTGGCGAGAAGATCGGAATCCTGACAGTCAACCACGGTGGCCAACATCCCAAAGTGCGAAAGGACAATCCACGCTAAAGCAGGTGCAAACGGCACCGAATCTCCCTTTGCACTGACACGGTAGTCCACGAGGGCGGTGCTGTCTTGATAGAGTGCTGGGGACGCGGCTCGTATTTCATACTCATCGAGGGCAGCGACAATCTGTGGTCCCAAGGCTTTCACGCGCAGCCGAGCGGCATGCTCGTCATAACCCCAGAGGTACGCAGCTTCACAGTGATAATAGCACTCTCTATTTAGGCCCCTGCGTCGGGTTCGGCTGCCGCGGTTGATTGCTCGCGGGACCGCAGTGATATGCAATGCCTTTTTGCGGGGGTATGTCGCTGGTTACAAGTACTGTGTTGCCACCGACGCCAACAGTTTGATTCTGCAGTTGCCGAATGCCGTCACTTGTGAGACCGGAGCTATTGCCCCCATCTACATTGCCTACGGCGACGCAAGAAGCGACATCTGTCGGTACTTTGGTTACCTTGATTTGATCAGCGCCGGGTGCAAGCGTGACGCCGATAGCACATCCCGACGACATGAATGCCAATGTCATAGAAACAAAACAATGAATAAGGCGCTGTGTGTTGAGTGCTCTCACGACCAACCTCCCCTGTTGAATGTCCATCAGCCTTTCGATAGTGCTTCGCGAGATTCACGGCGCACCAGCCTCTTTGCACTTCTTAGCAATTCTCTGAGCTACCTTGAGAAGGATGGCACTCCAACGGGTGTTCTCGACCCACTGCCGCCCGTGGTGAGTGTCCGGTATGGAGGAGTGGGATTCAATATCAATGTCGGCGACGGTTGTGCAAAACATTCATTGCGAGCGCGAGGCCGCTCCCAAACATCGCGAAGGACAGTACTGACATTAGTGCGAATAGCTCAATCGACGCATTTGGATCGTTGCTGAACAGAGCTTGCCATTTTGTGGCTAACCAAATGAATTGGTTCGCTGGGTGACCAGCGAATGCGACAGCGGTCATGAAAGCCAATGCTGCGGCTCCAGAAAACAGAACTACTGAGATAACCATCCAGATCGCCTTCATATGTGATGATTGCATTGGTTTTCCAGCCAAGCCAAGACCAGTATCGATACACTGCCGACGCTGAAAGATGTTCGCTTCTACGAAGTCTAGCTGCAAACCTGGCTAGCCTCTCGGCATATCGATGAGCGGTCTAGCAATGATATTGGTCTCAGTTATTGCTGCCATTATTTCATAGTGAAATTTATCTATCGGATGCTTCAGTTGTTGCGAAAGCTCAAATACCCGCTTGATTGATCTAGCCCGCATGTACCAAAGCAGATATTTCTCACCGCCAATTTCCGTGGTGAACCACGATTCAACTTGGACATCTTCGTCCTGCAATGTCGCTGCGGCCTCATCGAGTCGTGAGGCGATCGTACTGCGCCACTCCTCAACTTTTTTTTCTGTTCCCGGTTTGAGCTTTATAAGCCCCGATGCATATTCCATCATGCCTCCCAGCTACTTTAAATCGCCTCTGGCTTGTCATCGTACCAGGGGACAGCAACGGCGGCTTTACGGCAGCCGGTTCCAACCCTTGACCGTCAACTTTTGGCCGAAACCGGACCCCTCTCCCCCTTCTCACGAGCGCCTTTCTCCCCTCGATAATCTGCATTCCTTTTCCTAGTTCCGCCACAGTGCTGCTCAGAACCCTCCGACCAAGCGAAGTGGAGCGAGTCATACGCACCTCGTGGTTTCACAACGCGAGTGTCGAGGCACGGGACGTGCTCCGGCTACGGTGCGCATTACGAGAGCTGCACACTGATGTGTCACTTCTGCTGCACGGCCACCGCGGCGCTGGCCCTCGCATCTGCGCGCGCCGCCTTGTAGTCGGCTTCCGCCTGGTCCTTGCATGCCTTTTGAGCAGCGCCGCCCTGCGATTCGCAAGTCGCCAGAGCCACTTTGCGGTTGCCATCGGCTTTTGCGACGGCCACATTGTAGGTTTGGCGTGCGGCGTCGTTGTTGAATTTAACCTCCTGGCCATTAACCTTCTCGTACGATTTATCCAGCGCGCTCTGCGCGCGTTCTTCACTCTTTGTTACCTCGTTGTTCGCCTTCTGCTCGGCCTTGGCTACGTCCTTCGACACATCTTCCGGCGACTTCGACTTGTTGCAGCCGGCTAGCGCCAGAGCAGCGACCACGAAAATCGGCATCAGGTATTCACGCATTGAATGTCCTCTTGTTTTAGTACGCAATTAGAGGTCGATGGTCCCGCAACCCCCTTACTAGGCGGCACACGCTCCATACGTTGTAAGTGTATCAATCGCCCGGTTTGCCGAAGTTTCCGGTCCACGTGGCCGCGTTTTCGGCTCTCACCCGGACAATACGCCTGCCCTTTAGACGATGATAACGCGCAAAAGCAGACATTCGTGTCCCTTTTCGGAGCAAGGGGCTGAACAGAAGGACCTCCCATCGCCGCCACACTGAAGACGAGCCAGGTTACTGCGGCGAAAGCCCCCAGCGAGGATCTGCTCGGCCTTTGACCCATTGCGCTGCGCAGTCCGTGCTGCGCGCAAGCCCTGGGTTGCGATCCTTGGCAACCCGCGCCGCTGCTATTTGGGATCTTCGATTGAATAACCTCGGGCGCGTAGTTTCGCCAACCACCCATCCGGCGCCAGCAACTGCGGTATCGGCAATACCGCAAACGTACTTTTGTTCTTGCTCAAGGCGCTGTCCACCGCCGCCAGCCACTTATCTGACAGCTGTGCATAGGCCTGCTCCAGTTGGTCGTTCCATTTCGAGACGCTGTATAAAGTCTTGAAGCACGCCATTCGATCGTCCGGGTAGGTTTGCGCGAGCAAGCCCGGAACGTCGCCTACCGACCACAGGTTCGCGCGGTGGCGCATGCGGCCCAAATCTGTTTCGATCCGTTCGATGGTTTTTTCCAGGCAGGTCACTTCTACCTCGCGCGGGATTTCGTTGAACTCACGAAGCCAGTTAATGGCCCTATCCCGCTGCCAGTCAACGGTGATCGCCAAAATTCGCACATGGTGCGAGCGCGCATTCCTTTCAACAATTCTCCAAATATTGTGATCGTCCGGGTTCAGACCCGACTGATCGACTGCGTTTTCATATAGATCAACCGCGGCGATTATCGGTCGTGTGTGCTCATACGATTGATGGGCAAGAAACTTTGTCTGCAGCGATCGCCAACGCAAATAGACGTCCGGCGGTAGTCCTTGAGCCAACGTCTGGTCGTCGGGACTTCTGCGCGCCTGCACCAATGCATCTTGGTAAGCCGAATTACCGAAAAATTGGATATCAACCATCACGCCAGGTGGGGCAAGCACAAGCTGAGAGCTCGAGATTCTCTTCTCGACTAGGCGAGATCGCCAAAACATCTTCTTCGGCAACGGGTCTAAGGTTGCCAAGATCCAAAGATCATGACTGTCCTTTGATACCCGCCACATTCCTGGTCCGGGCCGTTCACCTGTAACAAGAACTTCTTCGAGTGTAGCCTGACCTGGCGGCGTGGCCGCAGTCGACGTGGCGCCAATAACAGCTGAGCCCAAAAAGATCGATAAACCAGGCTTCAGAAAAACCGTTAGGCGAGAACGAATCAAGCTGGTCAGCCCGGCGCTTGAAGCTGTCGTTCTCGACGACCGGTGATCGAATGCGCAATCGTGAAATAAATCGGAACGAGAAAGTAAATATAGCCTGCGATTCCGACGTAACGATCCGGCATCGTGCGCGCCAGCCCCATCGAAAGCAGGGCAATGAAAACCATTGCAAAGTTGTCCAATAGGCTCACTTGAGTACGCATCGCTTCCAATGGTGTCAGCTCCAGTTGTACACGAATGCGCCAAGCATGCAGATACAGCAGAGTGAAAACGGCAAATACGGCCGCGTATAGTCGCGGGGTGGACTCCGACGGAAATAGCCTAGCGGCCTGTAACATTGATTTATAGACTATACTTGCTTCTACGACAGACGCTATCAAGTTGCCCCACCCAAGCCAAGAGGAAAAAAGAAACCCCTGCGCGCCGCACCCCTCAGGGATTCAGGCAAGCGCAAGGCGCTCAAGCGACCTGCAGCGAAGACTAAACGCGGCTAGAATTGCGAAGTGAATTGGAAATTCGCATGCGAAGAAAGTCACTTGTAGTCGTTTCCGCGATCGCGCTCGTATTGGCTCTTTCTTCATGCGGGCGAGCGGTAGCCGCCGCAGAGCCCACCATGCACCAGATCTACGAGGCCGCCGCGACCGGCCACCTCGACAAGGCCCAGGAAATGATCTCTCAGGTTCTCGCCAACCACCCAAAGAGCGCCAAGGCGCATTGGGTCCAGGCCGAGGTCTACGCCAAGGCCAACAAGACCAATTTGGCACGCTCTGAGGTGCTCGAGGCTGAGCGGCTCAATCCGGGCCTCACCGAAATCTCTGCGAAGGCTGTCCGGCAGCTCAAAACTGAATTGGGCTTGATCGGGGGCGCAAACGGCAACAGTCCCCTAGAAACCCGAATCCCCCTCGTGAGAATGTCAGGCGGCCTAATCGCGCCGGTCGTCATCAACAACACCCTCAAATTGAATTTCATCGTCGACAGCGGCGCATCTGATGTCAGCATACCCGCCGATGTCTTCTCTAGTCTTGTCAGAGCCAACACCGTCACCCAAGCCGACATCACTGGAGTTCGCAATTACAAAAACGCCGACGGCGAGGTTTTTCAATCGAAGACCTTCGTCATCAGGTCACTGAAAATTGGAAATATCGAAGCGCCGAGGGTTCAAGCCAAGGTGTCACCGTCCAATGCCCCGCCTCTTCTCGGCCAGAGCTTCCTCAAGCGGTTCAAGAGCTGGTCGATCGACAATTCGACGCAAGAACTCATTCTGCAGAGATAAGCCAACGCCAACCAGCACAATTCTATCGGCGTATTCAGAGGGTGCCCATGAAAACAAACAGCTTACGGATTTTCGACTCGCGAGCCGACACAAGATTTTGCGAATTCTCAAATCGAGGCGGTCCAACGCTGCCCGCATTGCTAGCCACTCACGATGGCTGAATGCCCTACAATGTCAAAATGAGCGCCCGCAAACAGGTAACGATGCATCGTATTCGCGAGATGCATTCTGCTAATGAAAAGATCGCGATGCTGACCTGTTATGACGCCATGTTTGCACGCGTACTCGATGACGCCGGTATCGACATTCTGTTGGTGGGGGATTCCCTTGGCACGGTCCTGCAGGGCCATCCGACAACGCTGCCGGTCTCCGTCGCTGACATGGCTTACCACACAGCTTGTGTGGCAAGAGGCAATCGCACAGCGTGGCTGATTGCGGACATGCCCTTTGGTACTTATCAGGAGTCCGACGAACTGACTGTGCGCAACGCGATTCTGCTGATGCAGGCGGGCGCGCATATGGTCAAGCTCGAAGGCGGAGGATGGACAGCACGGATCGTGAAACGCCTCGTCGAGCGTGGCATACCGGTTTGCGCGCACCTCGGATTCACACCGCAATCCGTGCATGCGCTGGGCGGCTATCGAGTACAAGGCCGTGATGAAATCTCAGCGACGCAGCTGCGTAAAGACGCGGCAGAGCTTGCGGCGGCCGGTGCCGAAATGCTGGTACTGGAAATGGTCCCTGCAGCGCTGGCGCGTGATATCACCGAGGCACTGACGATCCCTGTCATCGGGATCGGTGCCGGCGTCGGGTGCAGCGGTCAGGTGCTCGTGCTGCACGACATGCTGGGCCTTACTTTTGGGAAACCGGCGCGATTTGTTCGAGACTTTCTGGATGGCGCCAACAGCATCGAGGCGGCCATGAAGCAGTATGTCGCTGATGTCAAGGCGGGTAGGTTTCCCGACGAATCTCTACATAGCTTTTGACAGCGCGCTGAATTGAAAGTCCTTCAGACCATTGCGGATCTGCGCCGCGCCGTAGCCGGGACCCACAACGTGAGCCTTGTCCCTACGATGGGCAACTTGCATCAAGGACATTTGTCGCTCGTGCAAATCGCCCGTGAGCACGGCGACAGCGTGGTTGCGAGCATATTCGTCAATCAGCTTCAGTTTGCGCCAAACGAAGACTTTGCCAAATACCCGCGGACTTTCGAACGCGACTGCGAACTCCTGAATGAGGTCGGCTGTGACATCGTGTTTGCACCAACTCCCGAGGAAATGTATCCCGAGCCGCAAGACTGCAAGGTCCATCCGCCGGCTGAATTAGCCAGCCTGTTGGAAGGACAAATCCGTCCAGGTTTCTTCGTTGGCGTAGCAACAGTCGTTTTGAAGTTGTTCAATATTGTGCAGCCAAGAGTCGCCGTGTTCGGGAAAAAAGACTATCAGCAGCTTCTTGTCATCAAAGACATGGTGCGCCAGTTTGCACTTCCGGTGGAAATAGTCGCGGCGGAAACGGTGCGCGAGCCCAGCGGCCTCGCCCTTTCCTCACGGAATGGGTATCTACGAGATGATCAGCGCGTAGAAGCTGTGCAGCTGTACCGCATACTTTGCGGCGCGGTCGCCGAACTAAAATCGGGAAAGTCCAATCGAGAAGACATTGAACGCGCGGCTACCGAATCCTTGCGAGTAAAGGGATGGCAACCAGACTACGTCGCCATCCGCCGCCGACAGGATCTACGGATTCCCGGCAACCGGGATGAATTGGTTATCTTGGGAGCGGCGCGACTGGGCGAGACGCGGCTCATTGACAACATTGAGATCTGAGGCGCCCGCAGGCGCGAAGAGTTCGAAGAGCGTTGTTATTTGAATGACCTTACTTGAAAGTGGGTCCATGCGCCCAAGCCACGAGCGAGCAGCGCGCCCCTTGAGTAACTGGCGTCACTCGATGAGCGAGAAAAGACGGGAACACAATGATCGTCCCTCGGCGGCGGCGCGGATCCAGCTGCGGACAGGCGCACATTTCCAAGTCTCCGCCGCAGTACTCATGGTCGTCGCACAATTGCACCGACATACTGAGCTTGCGCGTGGAAGTCTGGCCGCCGCCGGCGTCGAGATGCCATCCGAAGCTATCGCCCACCGAGTACCTGGCGAATTGAATCTCATCGACCAAACCCAACAAGGCGAATTTGAACCAGCGATTGACTGCTTGAAACGTCTGCCACACTTTTTCGTACAACCACCGGCTGTCTTCCGCGATGTTGATCCAGGCGATGGTCGATTTGCGGATATCGGGCCTCGCGTACATCATCGTGCCGACACGCTGTCGACGGGTCTGGCTTAAGTCCATGATCTGTTGACATTCTTCGGTCGAGAATATGCCCGTAAACACCAGGGGCGCTGAGACATGCCCGTTCATCTGTAGATCGAGGTGGATGCGCTCCGCACTGGCTGGCGCGGCGGTCGCCTCAGGGGGATAGATCAACGAGCCGGTTCGCTCCCCGGCCACATTCAGCAGAATCTTTCGCGAACATGGCATGGCCGGAACCTGGTTGTTCAGCCCTTGGCCAGATCCGTAACTGCGTCAACATCGATTGCAAATAGCTGTACGGCTGTTGCCGTTCCGAAGCTTGCGATGCCTTCGGCACTGGCGAGATACTGCGTAAAGGCGTCTTGCGGGCTCAACGTACCCGGGAACTGGGCGGAATCGAAGCGCTCCATCGCGAATGAGACACCGGCCGCTTGCAGAGGAGCCTGCACAACCATGCTCACTTTACGGATACCCATCTCCACTGTTTCGGCGCCCGTGTCCACGTCGAATACGGTGATTGTAACGACCTCGACAGCGCTTTGCATTTCCGCGACGGCCGCGTTCTGCGCAGCGCCTGCCAGCAGGGCGCGATCCCTTTCTTCCAGCTGCTCAGCGGTGAAAAAACCCACTGCAAAATAGCGGGTGGTGGGGACTTCGCGTCTCATCGACCCTCCTTGGCGTGTCGTGATGACTGGAATAACATTAGTGCGTCGCGTTTCAGCCCGCCACACCCAAAAGGTCTATCCATTGGTACGAGCTAGTCGGCTTTCCTCACTCAATACGCTCGTCGCCACGGGCTTGCTTGGCGGAATTTTCCTGCTGAGCGCGCGCCAAGATATCGCACCTGCGATTTCTGAGAATCCGCGCATCGTCGCCTGGGTCGATTTCGATGCCGCGCCGGTACGCCAAGGAGTGGCTAGATTCAGAGAACATCTCAAAGTTCAACATTTCGAGGGCCCACGGCCCATTGAACTAAAGCTCATTGGCGACGATGTGGACGATCCCTCACGCCGGACGATGGTCTTGACACAGTTGATCGCCACGAAGCCCGCGCTCATTGTCGCCTCCTCTGTCAACGTGGCGAAAACTTTGTTGGCGTTGAATACCACGATCCCGATTTATTTCATCATTCAATCAGATCCTGTATTGGAAGGCTTGGTACCGTCCTTGGTATCAACGGGCACACTCACGGGCTACACCTTCTTCGTCCCCTTGGACGTGAAGATCATGGAACTGATCCGTCGCACCTTTCCAGACGCGAGGACTGTGGGCGTCGTGGCGACCGACTATTGGCTCGAAGGCTCCGATATGAGCAAAGATCTCTTCACTCAGGCCAAGGGGCTTGGACTTGATCTCAAAGTATTTAACCTCCACGATCACAACGAGATTGGCCGTATGCTGGAGGATCCGCAGGCGCGCGAGGTGCAACTATGGTACGTCCCCTACTCCGAAATCGCCTTCAGCCACGGTGCCGAGCTCGCGGCGGCCTTGGCCCGCACAGCTGCTCCCACTGTTTATGCACGCCGCAAATTTCTAAAAATGGGCGGTCTTGTTTCGGTTCAGTCCGTGGATGAGGAGGCGATGGATGTGTGGGCCAAATCCATTGCCAACATTTTGAATGGCGTGCCGGTCGGCAGTATCCCGGTCATGCGCCCGAAAGAGATCGAGATTGCGGTGAATTCAGCGGCAATCGCGCAACTGGATCGCCCGACCCGCGAACGCCTTGCACGCGAGGCCACGGTATTCGAGTAGATTACGGGTTCTGCAGCTCACAAAGAGTATTACAGCGTGCAATCAGTGGCGATGAAGGGATTATTTCGACGCTATGTCGCCACCATTGCGGGCCTGGTTTCCGTGTCCGTGTTGACAGTCGGGTCGATTCTCGCTCTCTACCACTATTCCCAGGACCAGCAGCGGACGCACGAAGTCCAAACCGCGGAAGCTCGCGCCGCGTCCGCCTCCATTGACGTGTATCTGCGAGATATCGAAGCCGTACTGCGTTCCTTGTCGAGCCGATTGTCGGAGGGCGCAGCGGCCGGTCGTGAAGCACAA
>Ga0193727_1001135_pt1 | contig 10942 bp, 7 predicted proteins | sample H2c2metaG_FD_143051 | JGI IMG/M metagenome (GOLD analysis project Ga0193727, IMG submission 143051) | Soil microbial communities from a riparian zone of the East river system, Colorado, United States - H2c2 | ecosystem: Environmental > Terrestrial > Soil > Riparian zone | place: USA: East River...
CGTTGCGCTTTACCGACATCCCGCGCACGTCGCGGTTGTTCAACGACTTTCTCTATGACTATCCGAAAGTCGCGCGCTTCTACACGGACTTCGGGCGAACGGTTGCGCCGTTAAAGGATCACGCGCAGCAGGTCGGCGCTCAAAGCTTCGACCGCCAGCGAGTGCCCGACGCGCTCGAGCGAATCAATCGCGCGGCCGGATCGTCGGATCTTACATTCAAGCACATCGAGATGCTTCGCCATCCGGGTTCAGTCGCGATCGTGACCGGCCAGCAATCCGGGCTGTTCACCGGGCCGCTCTACACGATTCACAAAGCGCTCACAGTCATCAAGCTTGCCGCGTGTCTGCGAGAGCAAGGCGTCGAGGCTGTGCCGGTCTTTTGGATCGCAAGCGAGGACCACGACTACGAAGAAGTCAATCATCTGAAAGTTCTGGACCGCGAAGGCCAGTTGAAGACGATTCGCTACGAGGCAGGTGATCTGCCAAAAGACGCGCCGGTCGGCCGAGTGGTCCTATGCGACGGCATTACAAAAACTGTAGATGAGTTTATAACGCTGCTTCCGCCGTCGGAGTTCACGCCGGACATCGAGCGCGATCTTCGCGAGAGCTACGCGCCGGGTACGGGCTTCGCTCAGGCATTCGCGAAGCTGATGGCCCGGCTGTTCAAGAACTACGGAGTGGTGCTGCTCGATCCGCTCGACGAAGAGTTGAAACAAGTCGTCGCGCCGCTGTACTCGCAAGCGCTCGAGAAGTCCGAAGAGATCGCGCGCGCGCTGGTCGCCCGCAGCCGCGAGCTCGAAGCCGCCGGCTATCACGCCCAGGTTCACGTATCGGAAGACATGGTCCCGCTGTTCATCGTTGACGACGGCCGGCGCGTTGCGATGACTCGCGAGAACGGGCGCTTCCAGGTTAAGGGCTCCGATCGCTCATTCGCTCACGAAGAACTGGTGTCGCTTGCAAGCCGATGTCCGACCTGCTTCAGCCCGAACGTCACGTTGCGGCCCGTCGTGCAAGACTACCTGTTGCCGACTGCCGCATACATAGGCGGGCCTGCCGAGATCGCATACTTCGCGCAGCTTCGCGCCGTTTATGAAACGCTGGAGAGGCAAGAACCCTGCGTGCTTCCACGGGCGAGCTTCACGATCGTCGAAGGGCGTCACCAAAAGACGATGAAAAAGTACGGGCTCGAGCTTCGCGACTTCTTTGACGGGTTGCACGCGGCGGTGACCAAGGTAGTCGAGCAGAGCCTGGATCGCGGCACGGCCAGGAGCTTCGAAGAGACCGAGCGAGTCCTGAACGAACAACTCGACAAGCTCGAAGCATCGCTTGGAAATGCCGACCGGACGCTCTTGAGTTCAGTCGAGGGCGCGCGCGCGAAGATGCTCTATCAGATCGAGCACCTGCGCACGCGGTTCATACACGCGAGCGCTCACCGCGAAGAAACAGCTTATCGTCAGGTGGAGCGGGCCTACACTACATTGTTTCCGGAGAAGAACCTTCAAGAGCGCGAGCTAAACGCTTATTACTTTCTATCGCGCTACGGTCCGAGCTTGATCGAGGAGTTGTACAATGCGGCGGAGATTGGTTTCTCGAATCACAAGCTTGTGTACATCGGCGGCGCGGCGTCGCAAGTGGTCAACGCGCGGTAAGCCGCGTAAGAATCCGCGTGAATCCGTCAAATCGGCGTCATCAGTGGTGTATTGCCAGTAGCGCCGAATAGACCGCGGATGACGCTGATTCGACGGATTTGCACGGATTTCAATGCCGTCACCCTGTGGCTTCGCGAAAGGAAGTCTTTTCATGCGCTTCCGTATGAGCACGATCCTAGTCTGTCTCATACTCGTTGGTGAGCTGCTTTACGCTTCTCCCTCCGCGCGACTGAAGTCCGACCCGGACAGATGGGTCAGAGCAAGAGTCGATGCGCTCGTCCGCGCCGCGCACGCGGCTTACGAAAACGACAACGCGGTTCCGCGATATGAGAGAGTGCTCACGTCCATCGCCCGTACCATTCGTCAGCGGAAGCTCTTGCAGGATGAGGACTTCGCCGGCCGCTATCGGGAATTTGTTGAATACATTCAAGCAGCCTCCCTCGATCAACTGCCCGGACACGAGCTTGGCTTTATAGTTCCCGATAGACAGTATTTCGCAGAGACTCGCCGGTACGTGGAAATCCCTGAATTCCTGATGGCCCAAAACTTCCTCCGGTCTGTCAGCCGCTATGAGACTCTTCATCGCGCAAAGTCATTTCTACGGCGGCTCAACTTATCAAGAGAACCTTCCGACCAGCTACTCTTCTTCAGCTACAAGTCGCAGCACCTGGGGACTCCTGACAACGACGACAGTTTTGTGAGGCTTTTGATCGTCGTTCCAGGCAATGCGGAGACGGGAGTTCCTGAGAAGTGGGTTCAATTCGGAGTGACTGATCCAAAGGTGCGCACTCGTACTCGCAACGTTTCAGTAGTGTCGGCGATCGTCGGCTCCGATGGAACATTCAATGCCTACTTCAAGGACTATTTCAGAACGTATCGGCGGGACGGTTCGATAAGCATAAAGGGACGCTGGGAACTGGGATATGGCGATGACAATTGCGCGCGCTGCCACAAGAGCGGCATCCTCCCGATCTTTCCCGAAGCGGGCAGCGTGAGTCCGAGCGAGCAGCAAGCCGTTCTGGCAGTCAACCAGCGCTTCCTGACCTATGGATCACCCCGGTTTGACAAGTATCTGGACGAGAGCAAGTTTGGCCCGGGGCTCAGCTCGGCGAAGTGGGAAGCGCGAAGTAAACGCTTCGGAGATGGCTTTGACCAAACAGATGTAGGACGGGCGATGAGCTGCAACACTTGCCATCGGCCTGAGCGCCTTGGGTCTCTCAACTGGCCCATGGATCAAGCCATGATCAGCTCCTACATCAAAGGGGGCCAAATGCCGTTTGGCTACAAACTGCAAGACTCTAAACGTCAAGAACTGTACGAGAGGCTGATTCAGGAGTACTTCGCGACGGACGACGCCAATCCGGGTATTCTGAAGTCCTGGCTCTTGGGCAGGCTTCGGTAGAAAATCGGGCTGCGCACCTCTTCCGATGCACTTCATACTATTAATCCGACGGATTCCTACATGTAAGCTTTTCAATTCGCGGGCGCTTGGTGGCCGGTCCGCTCACGGCACGATCAGCGAAACCGCCTGACTGAATTCCTCAGGCGAGGAAAAATCAAAGGAGCCAGTTATGCGCGCATCAGAAGTCGCACGGTCATTACTCGCCGGCTCGATCATCTTCGTAGCCGGCGTCACTGCGTCAGCAGGCCAGGCTGCCGGTACCAAGGTGACGCCCTGCGACGGCAGCAATGTCACCGGACCAATGTTCTCACAGGTGGGTACCAGCGAGGCCGTTGTGAAAGCCTTCCTTGGAGCTCTACAAAAGGCCGTAGCCTCTGACGAAAGGCGCAAGGTGGCGTCAATGATCCGCTATCCGATAGTCGCGTGGGCTCGGGACCGGGACGTACTTTTCAAGACGCCTGCTTCACTCGTCGCTTCTTACGAACTGGTCTTCACAGCCCCTCTCAAGAAGACCATTGCGGAAGCGCGAACGGAATGCCTGTTCACCAACTGGAAGGGCGTAATGATCCACGACGGCGAGATCTGGATGAACGCACTAAGTCCGCGGGTTCTCAAGATCATCAGAATCAATCGCCCCGTCGGCGGACAGCAGCAGGTCAAGCCAGCGAGGTCAGCCTTTAAGGTGCATCCCAAAGCGTTCAGTTTGATTGAATGCTGGGAAACGGATTCAGAGTGTCCGGTTATAACAGAGATCAACCTTGATGCGGTTGCAGCGAATAGCAATCAATTCTCTCCGAAGGACATCAAGGAGGATGGCGAATGGATTAGCTGTCCTTCGGAGAATGGAAGAGGATTCACACGCTACAGAACCATGGAAACGGCGGGCAACCGGTATACTGTCGAGTACCAGGATAATGGCGGCGGCACTCTCACCATGTCCGCCATGATCGAGTTCGTTATCGACAAGCGCGTATTGAGGAAAGACGGCAAACCCAGGTCCGTTCGCGTTCTTCGTGTTCTTGCGTTCAGGTTAATGTAAGACATGGTACTAGTCCTGAAGGCTTAGTCTAACTCACTCTGGGAAACCGACGCGCCGCACCAGGTCTGTGAATCGCGGATCTGATCGCAGCGGATCGAAATAGGGATCCACTTTCAGCAGAACCACCATGTTATCCCGTTCGTTGTAAGCCTTCTCGAGCAACGCGAAAGCCTGGTCTTTGTCTCCAAGCAAGCCATAAAGATCGGCCATTGTACCTGGTGAGATATAGCTGCGCTTTGCTTGCAGCTTCAACTCCTCGAGGATCTTTCGCGCCTCCGTTCTCTTGCCAGACAGCGCATAGGCGTGCGCGAGGGTGGCGGGTTCATCAGGACTATCTGCTGAGAGCGGTATCGACTTTTGCAAGGCCAGAATGGCTGGCTCATAAGACCCCTTATACATATAAGCGAGGCCAAGCAACCAATGGGCGAAGCCGAGGTTCGGGTCCATATCGAGCGCCCTCCGGCATTGCTCGATCGATTCGTCATACCGGCGTGCCATGAGAAGTACCTGTGCCACTCCCGTGATTTTTACCAGCGAGACCGGGTCAAGTTCCTGGGCGCGCCTTATTTCTGCTAGCGCTTCATCAAACTTCCCAACGCAAGCCCAATAATAACCATACTGGTAGTGGGTATCTGAATCGCTCGGGTTGATTTCGATAGCTCGCTTGAATTCTCTCTCCGCGCCGGACCAGTCCCAGTCAAAAGCCATGTTCGCTGTCGCCAGCGCCGTGTGAGCTCGGGCAAGCGTATCGTCCAGCTTCAAGGCCATCAGCGCTGCCGATTTTGCTTTTGGATACACCTCCCTGGGCGGACGGACATTAAAGCCACCGAGGTCGTTGTAAGCGTCCGCCACCCCAACGTAGGCCAAAGCGAAGTTCGGATCTTTCTCTATTACCTGCTGAAAAAATTCCAGGCCCTTCAGAAAGCCATCATCAGTCAGCCTGGTAAGGTGATATCGGCCTTTCAAGTACAGCTCATAAGCCTGGGTGTTCTCGGTGTAGGGCTTCTTCAGTCGTTCCTGCTCTGGGCTCGTCATTCTCAGCGCCAGCGCTCCGGCCACTCGCTCGGAGATCGAGTCTTGTACTCGAAATATGTTTGTCATCTTCTCGTCGAACTGACTCGCCCAAATCGGCCCGCCATCCTCTACTCTGATCAGGCGCACAGTCACTCTGATTGCATCGCCGGACTTTTGTATCTGACCATCCAGCACCGCATCCACTCTTTGCTCTCGCCCGGCCGCAAGAGCATCCTGTTCTATGCCTGCATATTTGCGTACCGCGCTTATCGGTCGCACATTGATTTCGCTTATATTCGAAAGCCTTGCGATCAATGTGTCCGCCATCCCCATCTCGAGCGACTCATCTCGACTCCCCGCTACCAATGGCTTGAACGGCAGCACCGCAATTGACTTCACCGGCGCGAGTGCGACTCTCTCCATTCCCCTGTTATCTCGAGCAACCAGGTACACTCCCACAACGACGGCTAAGAGTATCGCTACTGCGATTAAGGTCCACCGCCACATATCATTTTGCTGGCGAGTGACCGCGCCGGCCTTCGGCGCCGCGCCTGCATCGCTATCGCGCTTAAGATTCTTCAGATCAACCAGCAACTCTCTCGCGCTTTGATATCGCCGCTCCCTGTCCTTTTCCAGGCACTTCCTGATTATCCGCTCCAGCTCTGCTGACACGTCATAGTTAAACCGCGCTATGGCTTCGGGCTGTGCGTGAGTGATTCGCTCTATCGTCTCGGTCGCGGTCGCCGCGCTGAATGGCAATCTACCCGTTGCCATCTCGTACATCACTACTCCGAACGAGAAGATGTCTGTGCGATGGTCCACACCTTTGCCTAGCGCTTGCTCCGGGCTCATGTAATTAACAGTGCCCATCACAATCCCGGGCGCTGTCAGCTTCTCCGTTGCAACCTCGCTGCTCAGGTTTTCCAAACGCGGTAACCTGATCTTCGCTAATCCGAAGTCGAGCACCTTTGCCTGACTGCGCGCTGTAACCATTATGTTTGCCGATTTGATGTCGCGGTGTGTGATCCCTCTGGTGTGCGCTTCATCCAAAGCGTCAGCAACCTGCGCGGCTATATCCACGATCTCAGTAGAACCTAGAGGCCGGCCGCTTATCTTCGCATCGAGGGTCTCACCTTCGACATATTCCATCGCGATATAGCTTATCCCGTCCGCTTCCCCAATCTCATAGATCGTCGCTACGTTCGCGTGGTTCAATGCCGATGCGGCCTTTGCCTCTTGCTTGAAGCGTTCCACTCGATCTCGGTCGCTGCCAAAGTATTCAGGCAATATCTTCAGAGCCACCTTCCGGCCTAACCTTGAATCCTCGGCGAGATAAACCTCCCCCATCCCGCCCGAGCCTAACTGTGCGACTATCTTGAATGGTCCGAGAGACTTCAGCATTAGATTGCGATTGTCTGCCTTCAACTCAGGATCTTCCTCAAACGCGGGCGATTCGAATGATGTAAGCCTCGTTGATCAGCGGCGAAGTCTGAAGAGTATTCCCGGCCCGCTCTCGCTGCATATAGAAGTGAGTCATTCGACGTAGCTCTTTGTAGACGAGCGGATTCAACTTGTCGAATGCTTCCTTATCGCCGCTGCCCCAATCGAGGAGCCGGCCAGTTATGTCCTTTTGTAAGACCGTAGCCATTTGACCGCGCCATTGGCTGGACTGCCCTTAGGTTTCGAGAGTATATCACCTTCGGAACAAACAATTGCTATTAGCCTTTTTCCAGAGGCTCTCGTTGTTAAGTGATGAGATTTTGACACGATTGTCGCCTAACTACATGAGGGCATCTTTTTTCCATCGGCGGCCTCTTCGAGTTCGCCACGGGTGTAAACGACAGAGACGGCGGGAGCAGATCGAGAGCAAACTCATCAAGCTTGAAGTTCTGAACGTGGCTGCCACGCGATGGCTTGGCCGCGAGAATCAGCAGAGTCGCGCCCAATAGATGTGATGAAGCTGCGAGAGTCGATTCGCTGAAACGATTTTCAAAGACGGGCGCTGGCCCTACGGTTGGAGGGTAATCGTTATGCGCTTTCGTAGAAGTAATTCTATACTCCTGGGTCTGCTGGTACTCTTGATAGCCTCGCGGTCAGAGGACAGGGCACAGATTGCCGGGAAGAAGTCGACTAGCTCCAGAACAGTGATCTTCGCCGTAACACAAGGCGATGGAATCAAGATTGATCCAATTGTCATCATTGATCGAGGACGCTACCTACAGCCACCCGGTGGAGTAGACGCAGATGGCGAACATTTCCACGATACCCCAGAATCGTCTCAGTTTGCCGCGAAGTACTATCGTCCTGGTCAAACCTACCAACTCCTTTTTGGCGGAGGCAAAGTTGGGTCGGCTACCGTTACGAACCGAACGAGTAGAGAGTGCATTTCGTTAGCTGCAAGCGTGCGGATTCAGACCTCCCAAAAAATAGGCGGATGGGTCATGGCTTTGGCGACGGATTCTAATTCCCTGGGACTTCATGGAAGCTCGCGGCAGGCTCCATCCGCAACCGAGCGTTCAGCGGTTCTTGAACTAGCTAAGAGGACGTACGGTCGAAGACGTGTGCCCGCATCGCTGCTAAAAAGCATAAAGGTAACCAACTTAACCGCGGTTGATCCGGATCACGATGCTAATCCTGAATTAGTAGGCAGCTTCAGGATCGAGCAGAACCAAAAGGCGTACCTTCTTTTCCTGATAGTAGAAAAGCGCGGAGGTAACTACCAGATCGAACTCCAGCGATATGGCGAAGGCCTTGAGGATGGAGAGGACTTTGTGGATGAGCTTGATATGGATGGAGATGGGTTTGGTGAAATGATCACTCAAGTGTCAGCTTATGAGTCATGGCAATACGCGATCTATAAGTGGAAAGGCGGTAGATGGCAAGTGATTTACAAAGGAGGAGGCGGCGGATGTTGACGCGGAGCCCAAGGTTACTGGTATAAGGTCCAGGTATTGAAAGACAATCGTAGGACACGGATAGTCGGGTTTGTCTCTGGGGTCGGTCTTAATCCTGATTGCTAACAGTAGTAGATTCAGGTCCGGGCCGCCTTGCTCTTAGAAATGGAGTAGCGATGAAAGTTGAAGGATCAATCGAGTTCTCAGTGATAGAGCAAACCGCCGATCGAGTTGTCTCGGAAATGCCGATACACGCCGGCATAAAGAATCCTTTTGGAGTCGTCCACGCCGGAGCAATCTTGTGGTTTGCGGATGTCAGCGCAACCGTTTTGGTCATGGGTTCCACTCAGGCGTCCGAGGGCATGAAAGGTTTTCCTCTAGGTATAAGCTTGAATGCAAATTTCATGGGCAACCAGACGGAGGGGACCTTCAAGGCCGTTGCCTCCTTTGTAAAACGCGGGCGCACGGTGAGCGTCGTTCGCACTCTCGTATACGGCGCCGGCGAGAAGTTGATCGCTGATATCACCACCAACCATGTTTTGTCGAAGTGAATTCGGTCATGTCGGACTTCGATCGCTACTAGCGGGCTGCTGAAAATGGGAGATCGCCGCCAAGACAGTAAGACACGAAGCCGCACCAAGTCAGTGAATGGGCTTTGTGCTCCTTTGTGTCATCGTGTCCTGGTGGCGATGACTTGGTTTTTTTTACCAGCCTGCCACTAAGTAAGGAGAGATATGGAACCGTTCAAAGAACAGATCATGAATTTTCGCAAGTTCGAGTTTGCAACCACCATGAAAGTATTGGGCGCATATCCTGAAGACAAATTGGATATGAAGCCCGCCGAGAAATCGCGCACGGCAAGAGAATTGATCGTGACGTTTATTCGCGAAGAATATGTTTGTAGAGGAGCAATGCGCGGTGATCTCCGTCAGGCCGATTCGCCTCAAAGCATACCGGATGGTTTGCAAGACATGCTCGAGATGCTCGATCAAATTCACAATGAGGTTCAGGAGATGATCGCTCAGGCCGGCGAAGAGCAGTTGAACAAGACCATTGATTTCTATGGCTATCAAATGAGAGCGATCGATGCCCTGATGGCTGAACTTCACGATCAAATCCATCATCGCGGCCAGTTTTCTGTTTACTTGAGACTGGCAGGAGCGAAAGTCCCATCGATCTATGGACCGACTGCCGATGAGCCAATGGGAAAGTAAGCGTTAATCAGACCAGTTTCACTCTTGGGAGGAGAGAAATGAAAACTAAGGCAGCCGTTCTAGTCCTATTGGCTGTTTCAGCATTGTTTCAACCGGCTTCTGGCATCGCTCAAACCAGCAGAAATAGTCATGCAGCTTTCACTCTTGTGAGGAGCGCCCTCGCAGCAATCGAGTCTTTCGCGAGCTCGGTCGCCGGGCAGCGCACCGAGGAGTACACGAAGACTTCGTTGCTCTCGGACCGCGAAGTCTCGGCGCTCGCTGCCGAGATCAACGGCTCGATCGCCAAAGACACAGTGACCGAGCTGGCGCGCTACCACCGCGTGCAAGCGTCTTCGGGTTTCTCGCGAGCCGCCGAATACATCGCTTCAAGAGCTAAAGAGTACGGTCTCGATCAGGTGCAGATCGAGCGATTCCGAGCCGACGGCCAGAAGACTTATTACACGCTCAAGTCAACTCCCGGTTGGGAAGCCGAGCGCGCCGAGTTGTGGGAGGTCGAACCGCGCAAAGCGAAGGTAGCAGACTGGGACGAGATGCGAGTCGCGCTTGCGGACTATTCGCAGAGCGCGGATGTGACTGCAATGCTTGTTGATGTGGGCGCGGGCATCTCCCCAAAGGACTACGAAGGCAAAGAGATCAAAGGCCGGATCGTGCTCGCCGGCGGAAACGTCGCCGCCGTTCATAAGCTGGCTTGCGACGAGCGCGGCGCGGCCGGCGTTCTCAGCTATCAGCAGAATCAAGTCACCGGCTGGTCGGGCGACTACCTAGACAATGTGAGATGGGGGCACCTGTCAGCGTACAACGCCGATAACAAGTTCGCCTTCATGATTTCGCTTCGTCGTGCGCGTGAGTATCAAGCGAGGCTTGCGCGCGGCGAACAGATCACGCTTCACGCGATGGTCAAGGCCGAGATCAAGCCCGGCAACTACGAGGTGGTCAGCGCGATCATACCCGGCTCCGACCTCGCGAACGAAGAGATCGTTTTCTCCTGTCACCTGTGTCATCAAAAGCCCGGCGCTAACGACAACGCCTCGGGCGCGGCGGCAATTCTCGAAGTCGCCCGAGCGCTGACCTCGCTCATTCGACGCGGCGAGCTCGAGCGCCCGCACCGCACCATCAGATTCATCTGGCCGCCGGAGATCAACGGCACACTCGCCTACTTTGCGGAGCACCCGGAAATTGTGAAGCGCATGAAAGCCGCGGTTCACTGCGACATGGTCGGGGGCAACTACGCAATCACCAAGTCCGTCTTGCATGTGACACACACGCCGGCGTCGCTTCCAAGCTGCGTTAACGCGGTGGCTGACACTTTCGCGGACTACGCGATCGCCGGCGCCTTGAAAGCGGCTTCCGGAGCCGGTCTGGAGGACGCGCTCGTCTCGCCCGAGGGTTTGAAGGACAGCCTTGTCGCCGACATCGCTCCGTTCGAGATGGGCTCGGATCATGACGTCTACCAGGAAGGTTCGTTCCGCATCCCGACGATCTACTTGCGCGACTGGCCGGACGTGTTCATTCACACGAACAACGACACTCCGGCTAACATCGACTCGACGAAGATGAAGCGCTCGGCGTTCATCGCGGCAGCGTCGGGCTACTTCCTCGCGCGGGCGCGTTCGCGTGAAGCGGCACGGCTTGCGGATGAAGTCTTCGGGCAAGCGCTTGCACGAGTCGCTAAGCGGAAGGAAAAAGCTCGGGCTGTCGAGGCGGGCGGCACCCCGGAGGCAGCAGAAGAC
>Ga0193727_1001137_pt1 | contig 10938 bp, 8 predicted proteins | sample H2c2metaG_FD_143051 | JGI IMG/M metagenome (GOLD analysis project Ga0193727, IMG submission 143051) | Soil microbial communities from a riparian zone of the East river system, Colorado, United States - H2c2 | ecosystem: Environmental > Terrestrial > Soil > Riparian zone | place: USA: East River...
GGCCGAGGGAAAGGAGACGTCGTCAGTTCGCATCGGAATCGTCCTCGACGTGGGCGGCCGGGGCGACAAGTCGTTCAACGACGGCGCCTACGCCGGGGCCGACAGCGCCACCAAAATGCTCGGCTCCAACATCCGCTTCATCGAGCCTGGCGAGGGCGCGGATCGCGAAGCAGGACTGAGACTGCTGGCGGCCGAGGGAATGAACCTCGTCATCGGCGTCGGCTTCATCTTTACCGACGATCTCTCCAACCTCGCCAAGGAATACCCGAAGACCGCGTTTGCAGGAATCGATTATGCGCTCGCGACGGACGCGAACGGCAACGTGATCCCTCCGCCCCCGAACGTCGCGGCGCTCAAATTTCGTGAAGAGGAAGGATCATACCTCGTCGGCGCGCTGGCCGCGCTCGTGGGTCACACGAAGAAGGTGGGATTCGTTGGCGGAATGGACATTCCGCTCATCCACAAATTCGAGGCGGGTTATCGCGCGGGCGTGAAGAAGGTGTGCCCCGACTGCCAGGTCATCGCGCAGTACGCGGGTGTCACCCCCGACGCGTTCAAGAATCCGGGCAAGGGCAAGGAGCTCGCGCTCAGCCAGTACAATCAGGGCGTCGAAGTGATCTTTCACGCCGCCGGCTCGACAGGACAGGGCGTGTTCGAGGCCGCTCGCGCGACCAACAAGCTCGCCATCGGAGTTGACTCCGATCAGAACGACGAAGCACCGGGGCACGTTCTCACCTCGATGGTGAAGGGCGTGAACACCGTGACATATGATGCGATTCGGCGCGTCCAGGATGGCACCTTCAAGGGCGGGATCTATTCTTTCGGGTTGAAGGAAGGCGGCGTCGGCTACATCTACGACGATCGCAATCGCGCGCTCATTCCTGACAGCGTGCGCGCGCGTGTCGAGGCGCTCAAGCAGGAGATAATCGCCGGACGCATCAAGGTACCCAGCACGAGATGAGTGAGACCCCCGCGATCCGGATGGAAGGGATCGACAAATCCTTCGGCGCCGTCAGGGCGAATCGCGGCGCGTCGCTCGAAGTCATGCCCGGCGAGATCCACGCCCTCGTCGGCGAGAACGGCGCCGGTAAATCCACTCTCATGCGCATGCTCGGCGGCCTGATGAAGCCGGATGCTGGACACGTCGAGGTGTTTGGCCGCGACGTGACCGGATGGTCGACCGGCGACGCGATCGCTGCAGGCATCGGCATCGTTCACCAGCACTTCATGCTCGTCCCGACGCTTTCGGTTGCCGAGAATCTGGTGCTGGGCTGCGAGCCGAAGACACAAGGCGTGGTTCTCGACTACGCGCGAGCTTCCGAAGACGTGCGGAAACTCTCAAGCGAGACTGGGCTCGTGATCGCACCCGAGAGACTCATTTCCGATCTGTCGGTTGGTGAGGCACAGCGAGTCGAGATTCTCAAGGTCTTGTTCCGCGGCGCCAGAATTCTCGTTCTCGACGAGCCGACGGCTGTGCTGTCGCCACCTGAAGTTCGCGAGCTGTGGGCAGTCCTCCGCCGCCTCCGCGACAAGGGCGACACGATCGTTCTCATTACCCACCGGCTCGACGAAGTAGTCGAGATCTCGAGTGCGATCACGGTCATGCGCGCTGGTCAGACGGTCGCGCGCGTCAAAACATCGGAGACGACACCAGCTGAGATTGCGCGACTCATGGTCGGCCGCGAAGTCTCCCTGTCGGCGGGGAAGCGAGTACAGCCGAGCGGGCGTACAGGTTCACAGCCGAATCAGGGTCTCGAGGTGCGGAATCTCAGCGTCGTGGGATCACGCGGCATCCGCGTCATCGACGACGTCAGCTTCAGCGTAAAACCTGGTGAGATACTCGGCATCGCCGGCGTCGAAGGAAACGGTCAGACCGAGTTGATTGAAGCTCTGGCCGGCCTGAGGTCTACCTCCGCCGGCGAGATTCTGATCGACGGCGTCGACATCACGCGTCGCAGCGTAGCTCAACGCCACGAAGCGGGCCTCTCGCACATCCCCGAGGACAGGCTCCGGCGCGCACTGATTCTCGAGTACACCGTGGCCAACAATCTCATTCTCGGTGTTCAGAAGTATTTCTCCAGCAATGGCGTCATCGACCGTGATCGCGTGAAAGAGAACGCGGCGCGCGCGATCACATCCTTTGACATCAGGCCTCCCAACGCCCTTCTCGCTGCGCGCGCGCTGTCGGGCGGCAATCAGCAGAAGGTCGTGGTCGCGCGAGAGATGGGACGTGGATTCTCCGTACTGCTCGCGTCGCAGCCCACCCGCGGCGTGGATGTCGGGGCAATCGAGTTCATTCATCAGCAGCTGCTGACTGCGCGCGCGCAGGGGAAGGCGATCCTCCTCGTCAGCGCGGAGCTCAACGAGGTGCTCGCGCTCTCCGATCGCATCGCGGTGATGTACCGCGGCAAGTTCGCGACAGTCCTGCCCTCCGCTGAAGCCAGCGAAGATGTGCTCGGCGAATACATGATCGGCACCAAAAAGGGCAGCGCGGCGTGAGCGCCTCGTCGCTGGCGGGAGAAGCAAAGCCGACATTTGCGGCGGCTCCGTGGCGCGAGCGCGCTGAAGAAGCATTGATCCCACCGCTTGTCGCGCTGCTCGTCGCGCTCATCTGTGGCGATCTTCTCATCCTGAGCTACGGCCAGTCGCCTGCGGCAGTGTACCGGCTGCTGTTGGAAGGAACCTGGGGCAACGCCTACGGATTCGGGCAGGTATTGTACAAGGCAACGACGCTCTCCTTCACTGGGCTCGCGGTTTCGTTCGGACTACGGGCCGGACTGTTCAACATCGGAGGCGAGAGCCAGCTCGCGGCGGGAGGATTTGCCGCCGCCCTGATGGGGCTGGTGCTTCCGGCGGGAACGCCGCTCTTCTTCGCACTTCTCATTTGCATGATCGCCGCTGGGGCCGCGGGCGGAGTCGTTGGATCCGTTCCCGCGTATCTCAAGACCAGGTTCGGCGCGCACGAAGTGATCGTTACGATCATGCTCAACTTCATTGTGCTGGCGCTGCTGAACTGGTTCATCGCGGGGCATCTGCACGTTCCGGAGACGTTGCACACGCCGGAGATCCATGCTGGCGTGCTGCCGAGGCTCGCTGACATTGATTCGCGGTTCCACGGATCCGCGGCCAACCTCGCGCTCATCGTGGCTGTGCTCATCGCGACTGCTGTGTGGTTCTACCTCTTTCGCACGCGCGGCGGCTACGACCTTCGCGCCGTTGGACTGCAACCGCAGGCGGCTGAGTACGGCGGCATCAGCGTCAACCGGGTCTGGATGCGTGCGCTCACTTTTTCGGGCGCCATCGCGGGAATGGGTGGGATCAACTACGTCCTCGGCTACAAGCACTATTACGAGGATGGCTTCGCCAGCGGCGCAGGCTTTCTCGGCATTGCCGTGGCACTGGTTGGCCGCAATCACCCGTTCGGCGTCATCATCGCCGCCTTTTTCTTCGCGACTCTCTCTCAAGGTGGGCTCGCGATCCATGCATTCGTGCCAAAGCAGATGATGGACGTCCTCCAGGGCGTCGTCATCATCGCAGTGGCAACGGCGGTGCCTGAAGTGCGACGAATCCTGCGCGGCGCGCGCGGACGGAGTGACGCGTGAATCCCATCTCGTTCCTCACGCAGATGATCCGGATCGCGATCCCGTATCTCTTCGCCGCCAGCGGTGGAGTCGTCGCCGAGCGCGCCGGCATCGTCAGCCTCACGCTCGAGGGGTTCATGCTGAGTGGCGCTTTCGCCGCCGTGCTCGGCACCAACTATTCGGGCAGTCCGTGGGTTGGAGTACTCTGCGGAATTCTGGGCGGATTGATCTTCTCGATGATTCACGCCGTCGCCACGATTCGTTATCGCGCCGACCAGGTCGTTGTTGGCGTCGCGATCAATCTCCTCGCGATCGGCGTCACGCGATTTTTCCTCAAGTTGTTTTTTGCCAGCTCGTCCAATTCCCCACGCGTCGCCGGCTTTGGGGGGAATATCAACGCGAATGGATTCGACAATCCGCTGCTCTGGCTCGGCCTCCTCGTTGCGCCGGTGATGGCGTTCGTGATTTACAAGACGCCCTTCGGCTTGCGTGTGCGCGCGGTGGGCGAGCATCCGGATGCAGCCGAGAGCGTCGGCGTAAGTGTGAAGCGGGTTCGATACGCTGCGGTGGCCCTGTCTGGCATGCTGGCTGCGCTCGGCGGCGTCTATCTCGCGCTCGATCAGCATCAGTTCACCGACCAGATGACCGCCGGCCGCGGCTTTATCGCGATCTCGGCGGTGATCTTCGGGCGATGGGATCCTCTTCGTGCCGCAGCCGCGTGTTTGTTGTTCGCGGCCGCTGAAACGCTGCAGATACAGCTGCAGGGGAATCATGCGATTCCGTCGCAGTTCATCGAGATGATTCCTTACGCCCTCACGATCATCGCACTAGCCGGCGTTGTCGGCAGAGCAGTTCCTCCAGCGGCGCTGGGTAGAGTGGAGGACTAGTTGTCGCCTCTGCGGGGCAAAGTCGCCGGGCGGATGTCGAAGGTTGCGAGCGGCAAGCTGTTCGTGCTGATCATCACGGCCCTCGTGGACATGGTGGGATTGCTGATGATCATCCCACTGATGCCGTTCTATGCGCGCGAGCTGGGTGGCAGCGCACTCATCGTCGTCATCCTCGCGAGTGCGTTCACGGCCGCGCAGCTGCTCAGCGCTCCGGTGTGGGGACGCTTCTCCGACCGATACGGAAGGCGGCCTGCGCTCCTCATTGGACTCGCCGCCGCCTGTATCGCCTATGTCGTCTTCGCGTTCGCGACATCCCTCTGGCTCTTGTTGCTGTCGCGACTCGTTCAGGGTGCTGGTGGTGGCACTGTCGGTGTGATTCAGGCGTACGTCGCCGATTCCGTCGAGCCCGAGAATCGCGCCAAGGCGCTCGGCTGGCTTTCCGCGGCGACGAACGTTGGAGTCGCGATCGGCCCGGCGTTGGGAGGAGTGGCGCTCAACTTCGGTCGCAGCGGCCCTGGTCTCGCCGCCGCAAGCTTGTGCCTCGTGAACATTTTCTTCGCGTGGAAATACCTGCGCGAGTCGCGCGACATGACCGAAGCGCACGACAAGAAGCCACGCGCATCCAGAACCGTAATCGGCTACGTAATCGCTCACCCCGGCGAGACCGCCCCGCGCCTTATCTGGATCTATGCGATTGCGATGGGTGCGTTTTCGGGGCTCATGGCAATCCTCGCGCTCTTTCTCGCCGATCGATTCGGCGTTGGCAAGGACCGGATCTGGGTCTTCTATACTTACGTGGGCGCGATCGCCGTCGTGACGCGCGCCGGAATCCTGGGCCGCATGGTGGAACGATTCGGAGAAGCGCGGCTATCACGAATCGGTCTCGCGCTTCTCGCGACGGGACTGGCGACGCTTCCGCTGGCGCGCGGGTACTTCACGCTGGCGATCGCGGTCGCGCTGATTCCGCTTGGCACCGCGTTCACCTTCCCGTGCGTGACGTCGATGCTTTCACGTGTCATCTCGAGCAGAGAGCGCGGGCTTTACATGGGAGTGCAACAGACTTTCGGCGGGCTGTCGCGGATAGTCATTCCACTATGGGCCGGTTTCTCTTACGATCATTTTGGAAAAACCGTTCCGATGTTCACGTCGGCTGCCCTGGTGTTGGGAACGATTGTGCTCAGTCTTGGGACCGACGATGGGAGAAAGGCGGAAGCGCCCGTTGTTGCTGCGTCAGCGGAATCGGAGAGCCTGGCCTAGGAGATATTCCCCAGCTACGGAGCGCCGTCCCCCTGCGCAAACGTGATCGTGTAGCCGCCAATCCGCCCGCCGTGCGCCTTGCCGGCGTCGATGTCGCTGCGGTAGTGAATTCCGCCATAGAGCCTGGATATCCCGGCCTCATCACGCATCGAAGCAAAGCTCTCGGCACCGCTGGGAAACAGGTACGACAGGACCGATGCGGCGGCCGCCGAGAAGGTCGAGTGGCCGGACGTGTACGACGGGAAATTCGGAAGCCCGATCGAGGTCTTGATGCTCGGATCCATCTGCGACGGACGCGGATTGAAGTAGTGGAACTTGGCCTCCCAGCATCCGACACCTGCGTCATGCATTGCCATGTTCAAGAGGGCGAATACGCGCGCTGCCCGCACCTCGCTGAATTTCGAGTCCCGCACATACTCGAGCGCGACGTCGTTCCAGTGTCCCGGCGGCGAATACGTTCCGGCGCCGTCATTCCACTTCTGGGCGATCGCGAGCTGTGCGTTGGTGAGGTGCTCGACCGTTCGTTTGACTTCGGCTGTCTCGTCTTTCATCTGCTGCGAGCTGGTCAATGGCGGCGGCCCCGGACGCTCCGCGACGATATCCGCCGGCGTCATGTTCCACGCGCGCACCTGGCCGAACAATGGAAGCATCGGTGGACGCGCGGGAATGTCGCGGCTGATCCACGCGATTTCTCCGCGCGCCGTGGCGGAGTCGGCGAGCGCCTTCCAGAGCACGGGCGATCCGCCGGCGGTCCGCATGCCGTCGCCCGCGGCGCGGGCGAGAAAGACGGCGGCCACGGATTTCCCGAGCGCCAGTCCTGCCACCAGGTCGCTGGCGGTCGCCTTGCCGGACCACAGTGCCGCATTGCGCTGTTCCGCCGCTTTCAGTGTGACTTCCTCAACCGCTGCTGGGAACAGTGTTTTCAGCATCTCGACCGTGACGCCCGATATCACCGCCTCTTCCGAGGGATACGACGGCAAGTCGGTGATCGGCATCAACGCGTTGACCGCGTTGTCGTTTTTAGCCGGAGACAGGCGGTTGTATTGAAACTTCCAATACCACGCCGATTTCAGCGCGTCGTACTGCGCGGCGCTCACATAACTGTAGGCACGGGCCGCGTACACCGGGTTGGCGAAAGGAAAAGCAGGATCGCCGAATGGATTCTCCGCATCGGGGACGGGATACCCGCCCTCGTCCTTCGGTGCGGGCGGAAGATTGTAGCGCGCGACCAGCTCGCGAACGATCTGGTTCCAGCGCATTACCCCGCCGCCACTCCAGTACGCAATCGCTTTCCGCTGGGCGTCCGTAAGATTCGCCTGGCTCACTTTGATCGCATCCAGCTCGGCTACATACGCAGGTGACGCCACCGCCGCGGGGGCGGCAACGGCGATTTGAGTCGGACCAGTCAGGAGGATCATTCGCCACGATCCCGCCGTCGGCTCCAGACTCGATGGCTCGAGCGGCGGCAGCACCTCGAAGGGTCCAACCGACTTGTCGCATCCGCCAACGACGAGGGCGGCTGCGCACGAAATCGCCGCCAACAGGCGCGGTCCGCGATTCGACGGCTTCATGGTGGTGCGAATCGGACTAGAGGTGAATTGCATAGAACAATCCCGAGGTGAAGGTCGTGGACTGGCCGACGTTGCGCCCGCTCAGGACGCGACCGGCACCGAAGCCGACTGAAAGGTTTTTTGGCATTGAGTACATCAGCGCGCCGTCAAGCTTCACGAAGTCCATGCGGTTCGAGACGAACGGCATGTCCTGACGGCGGATGTCACCACCGCCGAGCGTGCGCCGCTGAACGAGGGACACTGGAATCCGCCAATGCCCGGCTCTGAGACCGGCGGTGAGCGTGTTATCGAGGACATTCGGCATTGCGACTTCGTTGGTGAGGAACAGCTGACCATCGGTGAAATAGGAGTTCCGATTGAGCCTCACGTTATTGCAGAATGTGTAAGCAGAGGAGGCGTTGACGAACCACGCCGAGTTCGACTCGTAGCCCACGGTGAGACGGCCTGATGCCCGACTGCCGCCGCTGCCGATGGAGAGCGGGTAAAAGTCCGGAGTGTAGTCACTGACTGGAACAGCTGCCGCGCCGACAATGAACGCGCTAAGCGTGCCGCGCGTGGAGGGGCTAGAGAGAAGCCTGTACTTGGCGGCGAAGGTCAGGTCCTGAAACCCACTCAGGTCGTGAAGGACGCCCTGGCTGGCGTGAGTCCAGACATATGGGAGCACCGCCATCACATTCAGTCTGTCGGTGATGCCGTATCCACCGACCCAGGCAACACTCTGCGTCGTCAGCGTGCCGATGTTCCCGTTTGTTCGCTTGAGTGTTCCTTCCCAGTACTCGTTCCAGCTGTCGTGCGCGTAAAGAACGCCCGTGCTGAGCGTCCTTTTCGGCATCATCAATCCGTCGTCGATCGTCTGAGCAGAGGCGGACGATACACTCACCGCCGCGAGTATCAACAATTGAGTTGTTCGCTTGAGCATATGGCTGGGGATGGCTTGAGGCTGAGGAAGGAATGACCCGGATCGAGAATCGCTGCGGCCAAGGGGGCCTGCAGGGTGTCGCCAATGTAGTGGTGCGGCTTTGGCCTGCGCAATAACGAATTGAAAAGGGGCAACTCCCCTTTCACTCCGACAGGAGAATCGCCTTTTGGAGCGGGCCGCCGATTTAACTTCCTTTGATTCTGGTTTTCGGGTTTACGCCAGCTCGCGCACTGCCTCTTCGACTTCGGACACGTGACCGGGCACCTTGACCTTGGCAAAGATCCGCGCGACTCGTCCTTTGCGGTCAACTATCGCCGTCGTGCGCTCGATCCCCATATACTTTCGCCCGTACATGGATTTCTCCTTCCAGACCCCGAAGGCATTCGCCAGCTCGTGATCAGGATCTGACAGGAGAAGGTACGGAAGCTGGTACTTTTTCTTGAACTTGCGGTGCGATTCGATGCTGTCCGGGCTCACTCCGATCACAACCGCGTTGATCTTTCCGAACCGTGGAAGCGCGTCCCGAAAATCGCACGCTTCCTTCGTGCAGCCGGTGGTGTCGTCCTTGGGATAGAAATAGAGGACGACGTTCTTTCCGGCGAGAGAATCGCGCGTCACGACGGTCCCGTCGTCCGCCTCGAGCGCGAATTTCGGCAGTTGATCGCCTTCGTTAACCATTGAACGCTCCTTCCCTGTCAGCGCCGGTTCGCCGGACGCACCCAGCGCGACGACCGCAGAACCGAGTCAATCTCGATTTCGAACGCGCGCAATCGCTCGAGCTGCGGCGCGACTTTGTGCTCGACGTTGACGCAGCCATGATAGTCCTGGACGGGTCTCGTTTCGTCCTTCGTGAAAATGGTGACCACGACCGTCGGTGCATCCGTACGCGTGGTGGGACAAAGGACAGAATCGCCCTGGATTTTCGGGGGCAGGTCAAAAAAGCCGATCGATCTCGCCCTCGAGACCAATGTGGGAAGCGTGGTGGCCGTCACGGTGTCCACCGCCGTCCGACCTTCTTCTCCCGGATTTCGCGAATCGAAACGGATCTCGCCCGCTCGAGAAAGGCGAAGCCGATACGCGGGGCAGGTGCCGTAGCAGATCGAGCGCTCCAACACAATGCTGTCGGCAGCCGCAGTCGATGTCGCCTTCTCCGTGTCCGTCTTGGCAGCTGGCGTGGCACAGCCGAGGAGCACCAAAGGAATTGTTGCGCCCGCAATCAACAACGGCCTTCTGAACATTCGGGTCCCCGCCGGAGCTTTCGGGTTCATTGAACACAGCATAGGTGGCGATTAAACCACGTCCGCCAGGAAAGCTGCGCCGAATACGGCCGCGGTGCTACTGCTGTGGAGGTGCGTACTCCGGAATGTTCTTGCGATAGAAAGCCAGATCTTCCAGGTGGCCCTCGTCGGTCGGGTCGAGTGCGATTGACAGCTGGATGTCCCGGAATGCCTGTGAGAAATACGCGTTCTTGGTCTCGCCGAACGCGTGGCGGGCGAGTTCGTATTCCGCCCTGGCACGGTGGGCAAGCGCGTCTTCGGTCTGGGGACGCTGCAACAGAACAGCGTTGAAATCCTCCAGCGCCTCCTCATCCAGATCGGACCGGGCGTAATATCTCCCACGCTGGTAGTGAAATTCCCAATAGTCCCCAAGCCGGAGCGCGCGCTGATACGCTTCGATCGCATCCCCTTTCTTGTCGTCCCGCTCGAAATCCTCGGCCCTGTCCAGATCGACGAACCCCTGCAATGCCTTGATGCGTGGATTGCGCTTCGCATAGGGCGCTGACTGATCGGCGAACTCCTCCATTGCGTCGTATGAACCCCAGCGGCGCAGATTGTCCATGTGGGCGACGCGCAGCATGAAGCTGTACGGCTGGATCTTGAGCGCCTCGTCGAGCGTCGCCCGCGATGTTTTGAGCTCGGCCCGCGAAGCAGCCATGTAGATCATCAGTCGATAGGCGACGATGGATTTGGGATCGAGCTTATGCGCGGCGGTTAGATCGGCAAGAGCGCGCTGGAAGAAACTGTCCATACGCTGGAATTGCTCACGCGTTGTCTCGCGTGTAGATGCAGTGCCGCGCGCATTCCAACCGGCAGCTCGGTAAAACGTCGCCCGCGCCAGGAGCGCCGCCGCTGATTTGGGTCGCAGTTTCACCCACTCGTTCAGTCTTGGCTCCAGAGAGAGTATGGCCACGTTGAACGCGTTATATGCGTCGAAGAGGCGGTATTCGACACGGTAATCCTTCTGGACGCTGTCGCCGTAGGCGGCAAGCACGCGGTCGAGCGCATCGTATGACCGAGCCAGCAGTACCTGCCGCACGGCCAGTCGATCGATGGTCAGGGCCGGGTACCCGAAATTCTCGGTCTGCGAGTCGGCTACAGGAAGGAACAGCGAGATTTTTTCAGTCGATTCGTTGGCGGGCAGGGCAATGTCAGCCGCGGCCGAGGCTGAGGACGCCTGAGGTTCTGCCTCGTCTGGCGTCGGCGCGTCTGCGGCGACCGGCGCCGGAGGCACGATTATGCGACCACGCACGTCCCGCAGCGTCGCGCTGACAGCCAGCGGCTTGCAGGTCGGCCCTTGCACGGTGGCGAGCGCCGAGCTGCCATCGTTGCGACCGGACACGTAGCAGGTTTCAACGCCGTATTGATGGGTCGCAGATGCGCGCCAGCCATGCTCGTCAGCGCTTTCGATGGTGAGCACAACTCCGGACGGAAGCGTGAGGGAAA
>Ga0193727_1001138_pt1 | contig 10936 bp, 6 predicted proteins | sample H2c2metaG_FD_143051 | JGI IMG/M metagenome (GOLD analysis project Ga0193727, IMG submission 143051) | Soil microbial communities from a riparian zone of the East river system, Colorado, United States - H2c2 | ecosystem: Environmental > Terrestrial > Soil > Riparian zone | place: USA: East River...
GCTTCGCATCATCGGCGCGCACGGCCTGTCCATTCGCTCGGCGGTTCAATTCAGTTCGCATTTTCTTGGTAAGTTTCATCGGCTCCTCCTTGAGTCCGATTATACTCCCGATTCATACGTTACAGTCCACTAGTACAGGTTCCGCTCGTCGCCGGGCGGGCGGATCGAATAGCGCTTGTAGTGCCACTGATACTGTGCCGGCGCGAGCCGCACGCAGTTTTCGACACCGCGGTTGAGCGCGGCGACCGCTGTTGCCAGCTGTGCGTCGGCGATGCCGTCGGGTGCCGGCAAAAAGTGCAGGCGATAGCCGGCGCCACGTGGCAGTCGTTCGGCAAACCCGAACAGCACGGTCGCGCCGGTGCGTTGTGCCAGTCGCGACAGCAACACCATGGTCAGTGCCCGAGTGCCGAAGAACGGCGCGAATTCGCCCTCACCGAGCTTGGGCTGCTGATCCGGCAGGATGCCGACGACGCCGCCGTCGAGCAGCCGCCTGTACAGCCGGCGCACGCCGGCAGGGCCATCGGCGCGCACCTGTTCGACGGCCAATCCGCCGCGGACGCGGGTCAGCAGCGGTTCGATCGACGGCTGGCGCGGTGGCCGGTAAGCGATTGCCAGCGAGGTTCTGCTGCACAACCAGAAGTTCAGCAATTCCCAGCAGCCCAGATGCGGCGCTGCGATGATCAGGCCGCGCCGTGCCGCCAGGGCCTGGTCGAAAAGGTCTTCGCCTTGAACCTCCTTGACCAAGGCAAGCGCCACGGGCGTGTCGCCGGACCAGATCTTGCAGATCTCCAGCACCGACTTGCCGGCCTCGCGCAGCGACGATTTCAGCAGGTCGTGTCTGCTTTCCGCTTGAAACTGCGTTAATACTATCGATAGCGTCGCACGCGCCTTGCGGCGTACTGCGTTTGGCGTATGCAGCAGCAGCCAGCCGAGCCACGAGCCCAGACGGTGCAGGGCCGGCAGCGGCAGGCGGCCGACCAGGCGGAGCAGGCCAAGGAGCAGGGCGACGTACCAGCGCACTTGTGATTCCGAATCAGGAAGCGCGCGATTGTAGCGGCCGTCATTGCTGTACGACCGATTTGAGGCCCGGGGAGACTGCCGTCAGCACGGCGAAGATGTTAAAACGAACGCATGTTGAGCCTGATCCAGCGCGTGCGGGAAGCGCACGTCGATGTCGGCGACGAGACCGTGGGGCGGATCGGCGCCGGCCTGCTCGCGCTGATCGCCGTGCAGCCGGCGGACGGCGAAGCACAGGCACAACGCCTGCTCGAGCGCCTGCTCGGCTATCGCACCTTTGCCGACGAGGCCGGGCGCATGAACCGCTCGTTGAGCGATACCGGGGGCGGCTTGCTGCTGGTCCCCCAATTCACCCTCGCCGCCGACACGAGCAAGGGCATGCGCCCGAGCTTCACCTCGGCGGCCTCGCCCGAGCAGGGTCGACGCTGGTTCGAGCGCCTGGTCGAGTTGGCAAAAAACCGCCATGCAACGGTGGAAATCGGCCGGTTTGGCGCCCATATGATGGTTCATCTGGTCAACGATGGACCGGTGACGTTCTGGCTGGAGGCGCGTTGACTTCTGCGTCTGGACGCCAAAGGCGGCGCCCGCTGAGCGGGCGGACGGGGTTGCTAGGCTCGGCCATCCAGGCCTCGCCAAGCAACGATCCGCCCGCGGGTCAAACCGCGGGCCCTCGGCCCCGCGGCGCAATGCGTTTCATCGCATTGCGCGAGCCCGCGGGTCCTCGACTTGACACCCCTCCTATACTTTCAAGTCTTTGTCTGAAGCATCCCCAAATCCATGAGCACTGAACCCGGCAACCAGCAGCAACAATCCGAAATCAAGACCCTGATCATCAAGGGCAAGGAACAGGGCTACCTGACCTACGCCGAAGTCAACGATCACCTGCCCGACGACATCGTCGATCCGGAGCAGATCGAAGACATCATCGGCATGATCAACGACATGGGCATCGAGGTGCATGAAGTTGCGCCCGATGGCGAGACCCTGTTGCCGGAAAATCCGGTCGCCACCGACGACGAAACCGCGACCGAAGAGGCTGTCGCCGTGCTGTCGGCGGTCGACGCCGAAGTCGGTCGCACGACTGACCCGGTGCGCATGTACATGCGCGAGATGGGCACGGTCGAACTGCTCACGCGCGAGGGCGAAATTGCGATCGCCAAGCGCATAGAGGAAGGCCTGAACCAGGTCCAGAGTTCGCTGGCGAGCTTCCCGTGGTCGATCCAGCTGCTGATCGAGGAATACGACCAGCACACTGAGGGCAAGAAGCGCCTGTCCGAAGTGCTGACCGGCTTCGCCGACATCGAAGTGCCGGGCCTGGAAATTCCCGATCCGATGCTCGAAGTCGAGGCGGACGCGGCGCCCGTGGTCAAGGCCGACGACGAGGAGGCCGAAGACGGCGAGGAAGCCGGTCCCGGCGATACCGGCCCGGACCCGATCGAAGTGACGCGGCGCATGGAAGAATTGCGCACGCTGTACACGAAATTCCAGAAGACCGCCGACAAGTACGGCGCGGCCGACCGCAAGGCGCAGAAAGTGCGCGACAACATGGCCGAGGCGTTCCTCAAGCTCAAGCTGCCGGCGATCATGATCGACAGCTTCGTCAAGAAGCTGCGTGATGTCGTCGCGTCGATCCGCTCGCACGAACGCGCCATCATGGACATCTGCATCAAGCAGGCGCACATGCCGCGCAAGGACTTCCTCAAGGCGTTCCCGCAGCAGGAGACGAACTTCAAATTTGCGGATGAAATGATCCGCAAGAAGCAGAAGTGGTCATCGGCGATCAAGGCGCACCGCGAAGAGATCCTCGGCGAGCAGGAGAAGCTGGTTGCGCTGGAAAAGGCGCTGTACCTGTCGCTGGCCGATATCAAGGAAATCAACCGGGCGATGTCGATCGGCGAAGCCAAGGCACGCCGGGCGAAGAAGGAAATGGTCGAAGCGAACCTGCGTCTGGTCATCTCGATTGCGAAAAAGTATACCAACCGCGGCCTGCAGTTCCTCGACCTGATCCAGGAAGGCAACATCGGCCTGATGAAGGCGGTCGACAAGTTCGAATACCGCCGCGGCTACAAGTTCAGCACCTATGCGACCTGGTGGATCCGCCAGGCGATCACGCGCTCGATCGCCGACCAGGCGCGCACGATCCGCATCCCGGTGCACATGATCGAGACGATCAACAAGTTGAACCGCATCAGCCGGCAGATGCTGCAGGAGATGGGCCGCGAGCCGTCACCGGAAGAACTCGCGGTAAAGATGGAAATGCCCGAGGACAAGATCCGCAAGGTGCTGAAGATCGCCAAGGAACCGATCTCGATGGAAACACCGATCGGCGACGACGAGGACTCGCACCTCGGCGATTTCATCGAGGACACCAGCATCGAATCGCCGGTCGAAGCCGCCACCGGAACCGGCCTGCACGAAACCGTGCGCGACGTGCTCGGCGGCCTGACGCCACGCGAGGCCAAAGTGCTGCGCATGCGCTTCGGCATCGACATGAACACCGACCACACGCTCGAGGAAGTCGGCAAGCAGTTCGACGTCACGCGCGAGCGCATTCGCCAGATCGAAGCGAAGGCCTTGCGCAAGCTGCGCCATCCGAGCCGGTCGGAGCAGTTGCGGTCGTTTCTCGACCTCGAGTAGGCGTCAGCCTTCTGCAGTGAAAACGCCCGCTGATGCGGGCGTTTTTGTTTCTCCTGACCTCGTCGCTACGCTCCTGGCATTGCGATCGCGCCGACCACCTGAGCGCCCCCTCACCCTTGCCCTCTCCCACAAGGGGCGGCCCTCACCCCTTGCCCTCTCCCGCAGGCGGGAGAGGGGGAGTGATAGTCGCGCTGCGCGCGACGGCGTTATTTCATTGAAGCGGGGGAGTGATCGTCGTGCGGGCCTCGGCATTTTTCGCGCGCTGAAGCCTGACAGTCCCCCTCACACCCCTTGCCCTCTCCCGCAAGCGGGAGCGGGGGAGTGATAGTTGCGCTGCGCGCGACGGCGTTATTCCATTGGAGCGGGGAGCTGGCGTCGTGCTGCGCACGACTTCATGGTTTAATTGAAGCGGGGGGCCTGTAGCACAATGGTTAGTGCAGGAGACTCATAATCTCTTGGTTGCAGGTTCGAGTCCTGCCGGGCCCACTATCCAAGCCTGCCGCGCACGGCCAATCGAACACGACTGCATCGGCTCGCCGTCTGCGCGAGCGCTGCCGTGCAACACAGGTTTCCCGCGTTCTTCCGATTGTTCTGTTTTGCGCCCGGGTGCGGCCGATCGCTGCTGCTTTTCGGCGCGGCCGCGGTCTTGGGCCTTTGGTCATGGTCTCTCCAGATACGTATTCGTCCGGATTACGCCGTCGGGTCGGACTGCCTACCGTGTGTAGCGACACCCGCAGTGTCGCCTGGTCACCCGGAACGGATCGCTTCCAGCGCGTCCGCCGGCAGGTTCGAACACGGAGAGACCCATGAAGGACATGTCAAACCGCCAGCATCAGCCGGCAGGCCCCAGCTCCCCAAAAGGGCATGAAAAGTGCCAAGAGTGTCAACTTGTGCACGAAAACGGCACAAATAGCCGACAAGCGTATGGTCGAAGCTTGACCACCATCAAGGTTCCAGAAGTGCGGCTCTGGGATAGTGTCGCTGCGGTAAGGAGCCGGGGATCGCAAGCAGCACTCAGTGCGATCGCGCGGCAACGGCAATCTTGGCAGGTGGGGTTGGGCTGGCGTTCGCGCCACTCAGGCTTGGCCGGCCGATCCGATTTGTTCTGGAAGAACTGGATGAAACAGGGGCTTTTGGCATTGTTTTCGGTACTGCTGTCGGCGACGGCCGGCAACGCCGTCGCCAATTGCCTGACCGACACCAGCCAGCTGGACTTCCAGGCCGGCGTTGCAAACAGTGTCGACCTGATCGCGAACCCGGGCAACGTGCAGCTGGCGTCGAGCGGCTCGGGCGGCACGACGGCCGACCAGCAGAACGCGACGATTACTGCCAACGGCGTTGCCTTCACCAATGGATCGTGGACAGGCCAGACCTTCACTGCCGGAAAATCCGGTTCCCTGTCGCGCGTCGACATCAACCTGTTCTGCGTGTTCTGCTTGAGCGCGCCGCCGAGCATCCTGGTCAGCATCAGGGCCACGTCGGGTGGCATGCCGACCGGCAGCGACCTGGCTTCGACCTCCCTGAACATCTCCAACTATACCGGCGCGCAAGCTTACTACTCGGCGAATTTTCCGAGTCCGCCGAACGTCTCGGCTGGGACTCAGTACGCGATCATCATCCGCGCCTCGGCAGCATACGGCACGTCCGGCAAGAATCTGGGCTTCAGCAACAGCGCGACCAGCGCAAACGTCGGCAACAACGTCTACGCCGGCGGCCAGCTCATTCGCAGCACCAACGGCGGTACGGCCTGGGCCGCAGAACCGTCCTACACGCCGACCGCCGACGGTGGTTTCAAGACCTACATCGGCGGCAGCAGCGGTTACTCCGTCGCCGGTGATCTGATCTCCGCGCTCAAGGACAGCAATCCGCCGACCGGCGCGACGCTGACCTGGACGACGCTATCGTGGGTCTCGACGGTCCCGGCCAATACTGCGTTGAAGTTCCAGGTTGCGGCCAGCAATTCGAGTAGCGGCCCATTCAACTTCGCCGGCACCGACGGCACCGGCTCGACCTATTTCACCGCCAGCAACGCCGACCTTTCGCAGTTCAACGGCCTGCGTTACCTGAAGTATCGCGCGTTCCTGTCGACCGGAAATACAACATTGACCCCGGTTCTGGGTGACGCGACGGTTTGCTACAACGCTACGGTAAACCTGTCATCAGACGTGTCGGTCACGGTCAGCGACGGCTCCGGCACGGCGATTCCGGGCAATCCGATCGTCTATACGATCACGGCGTCGAATGCCGGCCCGAATGATGTCAGCCGCGCAACGGTCAGCGACACCTTCGCGGCACCGCTCAGCGCGTGCCGTTGGACCTGCACCGGCGCGGCGGGCGGCACCTGCGCGAGTTCGGGCAGCGGCAACATCGGCGACAACACGGTCGCCCTGCCGGTCGGCGCCAGCGTGACTTACGCCGCGACCTGCTCGCTCGCCAGTTCGGCAACCGGCACCGTGGCCAACACCGCAACGATCACCGATCCGTCCGGTGTCACCGATCCGAACACCGGCAACAATTCATCGACCTATACCGACACGCTCACGCCGCAGGCGAACCTGTCGATCAGCAACAGCGACGGGCAGACATCGCAGACTGCGGGGTTGTCGGCGACCTACAGCATCCAGGCGTCCAACAGCGGGCCCAGCGATGCGCCGGGCACGAGCGTCGTCGATACGTTCCCGTCCACGCTGTCCTGCACCTGGACCTGCAGTGGCTCGTGTCCGGCGTCCGGGTCCGGCAACATCAACACCAGCATCAATCTGCCGGCCAGCGGGCATGCGAACTTCGTTGCCACCTGTTCGATCGCCTCGTCGGCCAGCGGAACGCTGACGAACACGGCGACGATCCATGCGGCGACCGGCGTGACCGATACCAATGCCGCCAACAATTCGGCAAGCGATTCCGACACGCTCGTCATCCATCCCGACGTCGCACTGTCGGTCGACGATGGCGTCGATATGGTCAAGATCGGCAGCGTGGTGAGCTACGTCATCCAGCTCACCAATGCCGGACCGAGCGATGCCGCCGTCAGCGTCAGTGATACGTTGCCGGCGCAGTTGTCGAATGCATCGTGGGTGTGCAGCGCCACCGGCGGCGCGAGCTGCGGCAAGAGCAGCGGCAACAACGCGCTGAATTCCAACGCGACGGTGCCGGTCGGCGGTGTCGCAACCTATGTCTATACCGCAACCGTCCAGTCGGACGATGCAGGCGACACCTACACCAATAGCGCAAGGTCCAGCGTGACCAACGGTACCGATCCGAACGGCCAGAACAATTCGGCCAGCGACAGCGATACTATCGTGCTGTTCCTGAGTGGTTTCGAGGGCAAGTCGGGATTCGTGACGAACAGCGCCGGAAGCATCGGCGGCGCCGGATTGGTCACGACCCAGCTCGGTGTCGATGCCGGCCTGCTCAACAACCTCGGTCCGGCGCCGGTCACCGTTGCCAGCGGCACGTCGGCGAGCGGCCGCACGCTGTTCAGCCTGCAGCTGATGCGCCTCGGCGGCAACGCCATGATGCGCACGCTGACGACCATCGACGACACCGTGTTCAGTGACGTGTCACCGTGGCAGGTCGTCGATCTCAAGCAGCACATCATCGGACTGCAATGGCAGTCGGCCAGTGCGCATGGCGACGACGGCTTCCTGCGCACCGGTCCTGCCAGCCAGCAGGCGCTGATGGCCGCGAACAATGCGCACGAACCCCTCACCGGATTCAAGGTCACGGTCGAAAACGATATTCCGTGGCTGGTGGTTATCGAGCCGTAATTCGAACAAGCTTGCGGCCTTCGTGAAGCCCGGGGTGACCCGGGCTTCTTTTTTGCGTGCCGGCATATCGTCCGGACTTGCCGCGGCTTCAGCCAAAGCGCAACGCGAACGCGTGGCTGCCGTCGCCATCGACGTTTTCATCCAGCGTCCAGCCCCAGCGCTCGCAGACGCGCCGGATCATGCCCAAGCCGAGTGCCTGTTCGCCGGCGTCGAGCTTCAAGCTCCGCATCGCGTTTGCTCCATTGGCCGGATCACTTGCATGCACGATGCGCAGTTCGCCGGCGCGCACACGCACGCGCAGGATCCCGCCATCGGCAAACTGGGTGGTCGCGCGCAACAGGTTGCCGATCACGACACCGACGACCTTCGCCGGCGCGGCGATCGCCACGCCTTGCTGCCGCTCGCGCTCGACCTGGACATTCTTTTCGCGCAATGCATCCTGGCGTTCGTGCAGGAGGCTGTCGACCAGGCTGTCCAGGTCCTGGGCGCGTGCATCATTGGACGTCCGGTCGTCGCCGCGTGCCAGTACCAGCAGCGCGTCGAGCAGATCACGCAACTCGTCGGCGCCGCGCTGGATGCGCTTGAGGCGCAGCGCCGCCGCCGCGTCGATGTTGCCATGATCGAGCAGCACCTCGATCGCGCCGCGGATCACCGCGAGCGGCGTGCGCAACTCATGGCTCGCGTCGGCAGTGAAGGCGCGTTCGCGGCGCACGTATTCGTGGAGCTTTTCCTGATAGCGGTCGAACGCCAGCGCCAGCGCACCGACTTCGTCGTCGGCATACGTCGGCGCCAGTGCAACCAGCTCGCGGGCCGGCGGCTCCATGGTCTCGACCTGGTGCGCCAGGCGTCGCACCGGTTCGATCGCGCGCCCGGCCCAGAACCAGCCGAGCCAGCTCGACAACGCACTGCCGAACAACACCAGCGCAATCAGGTCGCGCGCCAGGCGACGCTCGCGCACTCCTTCCAAACCGATGTCGAGCACGACGAACAGGCGACGCGTGCCGAGGTCGTACACAGCGACATGGCGTTCGCCGCGCTCGTTCTCGACTTCGTGCAGGCCCGGTTCCAGTGCGACGAGATCGGCCGGTACGGCGCCCGCACCGGACGCATCACCGCTGTAGACGTGGAAATGCTTGCCGCGCGGACCCGGCACGACACCCTCGTCTTCGTAGCGTGCGCGCAGGTAGTCGCCTTCGACGCGCAGCATCTCGTCGATCAGCCGGTGCACGTAGGAATCGGAGAAGTGCACGGCCACCAGCGCCAGACACGCGCTCACGACCAGCCCGAGCAACGCGCACAGCGCTGCCACACGCGTGCGCAGGCCCAGCCTAGGCGTCTGCGGATTCAGCGATGCGGTAACCAAAGCCATGAACCGTATGCAGCAACTGCAGTTTGAACGGGCGATCGATGACCGAGCGCAGGACGGACAGATGGGTGTGCAGCGTGGCAATGTCGCCGCCGCCTTCACCCCACAGTGCATGGGCCAGATCGGCGTGGCGCACGACGTGCGGCGAGCGGCGCAACAGCGCCTCGAGCAGCACGAAGCCGGCGCGCGTCAACGTCAGTTTCCGGCCGTCGCGCTCGACCTGCAGCTGGACCGGATCCAGCGACAGATCGGCCACGCGCATCACATCACCGTGCTGCAGGTGGCCGCGCCGGTGCAGCGCACGGATGCGCGCCTCGAGCTCGCGCATCGCGAACGGCTTGACCAGATAGTCGTCGGCGCCTTCGGCGAATCCGGCCAGCTTGTCGTCGAGGGTGTCGCGCGCGGTCAGCATCAGCACCGGCGTGTCGCGTCCGGCCTCGCGCAGCGCGCGGCACAGGTCGAGCCCGTCGAGCTTGGGCAGGCCCAGATCGAGCACGATGACATCGCTGCTGCCGTCGAGCGCCATGCGCAGTCCGGACACGCCGTCGGCGGCGTGATCCATGACGAAGCCGCGGAACTCCAGGAAGTCCCAGATATTCGCGGCGATATCGCGTTGGTCTTCGATCAGCAGGATGCGCAGCATGGATTGCCCGGTATCGGCAGACCAGCAGACTGACCGGGTCGGTCTTAAGAATTCCTTAAGCGTCCGACCGTTGTCAGTGGCCTTTCAGCATTCGCAAGAAAGCGTATCACGCTGCGTGCGCGGCAGGCCCAGCCACAGTCGCCAGAGACCGGTTCATTGCGTGCTGGCACCCGGTTCGGCTGCCGGAACCGGTGCAGGCAATGCGCTGCCGGCAGCCGCCGCTGCCGCCGGCGTCGGTGGCAACATGCGCGCACTGCGCCAGTTGCCGAAGCGGTAGTAGCCGATCGACAGCAGCATCGACACCAGCGAGCCGAGCGGAAAGCTCCACCAGATCGCATCGCTGCCCCAGCGGTCGACGAGGCCGTAGGCGAACGGCAGGCGCACCACCCACAGCGCGATGACGAGGATGACCAGCGGCGGCACGACCGCGCCGGTCGAACGCACGACGCCGGCCAGGACGAACGACAGGCCGAAGAACACGAACGACCAGACCACGATCGCGTTGATGTGCTGTGCGATCTCGATCGCGCCGCCCTCGCTCGGCAGAAACAGGTTGAGCGCGCCGCGATTGAACAGGTAAATCAGTATGACCAGCGAACCGGTCAGCAGGAAGTTGAAGGCGATGCCGGTCATCGCCACGCGGTGCACACGGTCCCATTTGCCGGCGCCGACGTTCTGCGCCGCCATCGACGAGGCAGCCATGCCGATCGCGATCGACGGCATCTGTATATAATTCCACAACTGGAAACAGGCGCCATAGGCCGCCGTGGTGTGGGCGCCGAAGCGATTGACCAGCGAAATCATGACCAGCATCGACAGCGACATCACGATCATCTGCAGGCCCATCGGAATGCCCTTGGTGAACAGCGCCCTGAGGATCGTCGTATCGATGCGCAGATAGCGGTCCTCGCCGCTGTGGATGACGAGGAAATGGCGGCTGCGGTACAGGTACACGATCAGGGTCGTCAGGGTCACCACCTGCGCCACTACGCTGGCGGTAGCCGATCCGGCGATGCCCATGCGTGGTACCGGACCCCAGCCAAAAATGAACAGCGGATTCAACGCGATGTCGAGCACGACGTTGAGCAGCAGAAAAAGGAACGGCGTGCGCGCGTCGCCGGCGCCGCGCAGGGCCATGCTGACGAACGACAGCAGATACAGAAACGGCATGCCGATAAAGATGATGCGCAGGTAGGCCACGGCGAGCGGCTGCGACTCCGCCGGCGTATGCAGCCAGCGCATCAGCACCTCCGCGCCCGACAAGCCGACCGCGGCGATCAGCACCGAGATGCCGACAAAAAAGACAATGCTCGTGCCGATCACGCGCTTGGCACGGTCGATGTCGCGCGCACCCATCGCCTGGCCGACCAGGATCGTCGCCGCCATGCCGACGCCGAACACCGCGCCGAGCAGAAAGAACAGGATCGTGTTGGCATTCGACGTTGCCGCCAGTGCGGCTTCGCCGAGACCGTGGCCGACCCAGATCGCATTGACCGAGCCATTGAG
>Ga0193727_1001139_pt1 | contig 10931 bp, 8 predicted proteins | sample H2c2metaG_FD_143051 | JGI IMG/M metagenome (GOLD analysis project Ga0193727, IMG submission 143051) | Soil microbial communities from a riparian zone of the East river system, Colorado, United States - H2c2 | ecosystem: Environmental > Terrestrial > Soil > Riparian zone | place: USA: East River...
AACGGCTGTGCGACGCGAATGCGAGTCTCTGGCGTGTTGTTCGTTTGAACAAGGCGTTCGAGCATTACAACGGCTGGTCTGGAAGCGTTGTGCGCAATGGATACCGGCTCGTGGGCGTCGATTCCGACAAAACAAATTTCTTTTTGTGGCCTAAAACCGCGTTTTATACCGGAACCGGGTCAAGACGGCGGCTGAGGGACTCCGAGCGTTCTAACGGCCTCCTGCGTGACCTTCCAAAACGATTCCGCTTCCTAAATGCCGAATGATTCGGCACAATTCTCGTTAGCTGGTAAACCTCACACGACCACGAAAATCTTCGCATTGATCATTTCCTTCGCTACCGGCCGTCGTCACCTTCGCAGAGACTCCTCCACCGCAAGCCAATCCGAAGGTGAAGGCCGAGCAGCTTCTTGCCGGGTGAGTTCGCCAAGTTCGCCAAGGAAGAAAGATCAAAACCTTGAGTGCCACCAACCGTATTAGTGAATCTGTGACCCACCTGCGAGCTTTCTTCGGGCTGGCTTACCTTCTAACCTGGGCTCTGCTCGCGCCTTGGTTCTACCTCTACAGCGTCGTTCTCAATCACTCCATCCCGTGGTGGCTGTGGCTCTTGACGCCATTCGCCTATCTCGGCGCGGTGGCGCCGAGCGTCGCGGGACTCGTCATTACCGCCCGCACGGAGGGCCGTGACGCGGTTCGCCGCCTGGTTCGCTCCCTTGCCAATGGACGGCTCCCATTTCGATGGTACCTTTTCACTCTTGTGCTGCCGCCAGCGGTGACGGTCTTGAGCATCGCATTGGTGCACCACGACTCCGCCAGCTGGCAGCCGTTTGCCTTCGGCTCGTTTCTCCTCAATTTGCCGGTGGGCTTACGCTCTCGCGCTGCCCTTCGGACCCCTGGGTGAGGAACTCGGGTGGCGCGGGTATGCACTGCCGCGCCTGCTTGCCCGGTTTGGCCCGGTTGCGGCCACCCTGATCATCGGTGTCATGTGGACATTCTGGCATGTCCCGATGATGCTCTGGATGCCCGGCGCATCGATTCCCGCTTTCATTGGGCTGACGACCTTCTCGGTGGCAGTCTACCTTTGCCAAATGACCGCCCAATCAGCAGTCATGACCTTGATCTATCTTCGGACCGGCGGGAGTGTCCTCATGGCTGTTCTCGCCCATCTCGCGTTCAACACCGCCGGGTCCATCGTGTTCGCAGGCTTGCCGCCGTTCTCCCTCGATCACATTCGCTGCCATTCGGTCGGCTGTGGTACGGCGAGCCGGACGCAATCAACAATGCAGTCGGCTATGCCAAGTTTCGCAGCCGCTCACATGATGCCGTGACTCGGGTTTACGATGAAGCGGGCAACATGATCGAGACGCACGAGCACGCAGGCGATCTCAAAGAGTCGTGAGTTTTTCACTCCGGAAGATTATAGACGCACATGCCAAACGCGACCAGCACGCCGCGTGCACAAAAGCGCAGAACTCAAAAGCCCCTGGGTCTGATGTAGGTGATCGATTTATTCCACACCTCATCGGCGGCCAAGCGGCCCAAACCACGGCCCACCACATCATCGCTTTCGAAGTGGATGCCGCCGTAGCGGCGAGACATGCCGGCCTCGTCCGCCGCTTCGGTGAATGTGGCCCAGAAGAGCACCACTGGGACCGTCGGCGTTAGCCCACGCTCGATGAGGGAGGAGCCCGGCTCCGCGGTGAAGGACTGCCCGAAATCATCGCTTCCTGTGAAGCGTTTCAGGATCTCTGCGGCGGCCGCACTGAATGCGCTGTGTCCAGAGACGTAGCCGGGGAACGGAGGTGTGGGCAGGTAACTTCTGAAGTCTTTGCAATCGATAACTTTCGTGCCTAATCCGGGTCCGGCCCAGGCCACGATCTTTCGGTTGCCCATGAGCCCGCGAATGACGTTGATCGGACGAACTGAATCTGTATACCGTTTCGTGTCCCATGCAGCGATGCCGGCGTCCATCAACGCGTTTCCCAGAACGAAGAACATCTCGACCGCCTGGTCCAGGCTCTGTTTGTCGCGGCGGGAGACTGACTGCGCGATCGCGTTCCAGTGGCCCGGTGGAGTGACTGTGGCGGGGCCATCCGCCCAATACTCGGCAATCACTTTCTCCCGGTCGCTGAGGTGCGCCGAGAGCTCGATAACGTCAAGAGCTTGTTTCCAGTACGACGAACTGGGATAGGAGTGCGGTCGCCGCGCCAACGCATAAGACCGGAGCTGGGCCCCCGAAGTCAAAGCGAAGGGCACGATCAATCCCCAATGAGGCACTTGCCAACTCTGCGGCACACCATTCGTGACCAGGGGTTGCCAGCGATCGGGATCGTTCAACATGCCTGTGCGATTGGCAGGCGTATAGCCTGTGTAGTCGGAATAGGCGCCTGGATGCAGATCACCTAACTGATTGGAGCCATCTTGATGGCGCAAATCGAGCACGGCCTGGCATGCAACGTTGCCTATCCCGCTAGGGGTGTGAACATCGGTTGAGGCGTCTCGAGGATCGTAGCCCAAGCTTTCCATGAGCGGATCGAGGAGCGTTGGCTTCTGACTGGGAAAGAGATCGGACAGAGCTCGGTAGGCGGCGTAGCTGATCGCCTTTTCTCGATTCGCGGTGGTGCGCTCGGATCTCTCTCGACGCAGGCTGCCGCCCAGCCGTGTTCCGTTCGCTGTCTCGTCATAGGCCGCCCAAGCGTCAAAGATGCAAGTGTGCGTGATCGCAAAGGCGCGAGAAGCGATAGGGGGGGTTGCTCTGGTCGCCAGAACGGAATCGTTGATAGCCTGATTCCAGCGCAGGACCAGACCGCCTTGGACCGGCCGCTGTGCGCTTGCCGTGCGGACAAGATTGAGCACCAGCGTCGAGAGAAAAACGGCTGGGACGATTATACTTTTCCCCATGCGCAAGGAGAGAACGAAGTGAGGAAAAGGCCTCTGGCTCTTCGAATTCACCGGACTCATCCGCCAGAAAAATGGCTATCGCAGGCGCGCCGGTACGCGCTCTGTCTTGAGGGTTTCCACCGTTCCGGATGCGCCGGCAGCCGTGTAGACTGCGACGACATCCAACTCTGTTTCGCTCTCGATCACGATGAATCCATCAGTGGAATCGGACCTTACGCCCAGACGATCGAGGAGCTGCGTGCAGTCGATCGAGCTCGCCTCATCCGCGCCCAGTTTGAAGTCCACGAACCGCGAGACTGGCCCGGGCTTTCCGGGGAGTGCTACGGCGACCTTGAACCGGGCGGTAACGCGCCTCTCGCCTGGGTTGTGAAGATTGACGGTCGTGAAGTAATGGCCTGGTGCGAAACGACCGTCCGGCTTCGCTTTCGCGGACTTCGCCCCCCGGAAGAAATCGATCGCGCGGCGGAACCAACCGCGCGAATCCGAAGAACCGCACAGCACCTTCACTGCGTACTGCAAGGCCAGGCGGCTCGTGCTGCCGAGCTCCTTTGGGCCGATGAACAGTCCGAGCCCTTTGTCGCTCGTGCACACTCGCAGCTCTGTGGCGAGAACGCTGATGATCTGGTTCCCTTCCACCGTAATGTCCCGCGGGTTCTGGCTTGCCGGGCAATCCGATGGACCCGGGATGCCGGGAGCCTGAAACGCATTCATCACCGCGTTCGCAATCTGGGCAGCGCTCTCGCCCGGATCGGTCTTAACCCTGACAAAGCAAGCTCCGATGCTAGACCGCTCGAGAACGGTTAGCTCGCCACCGGCCGCACCTCCGGAAGGCGTATCAAGCTCGATTTTCATTACAGCGACCTGGTTGCGCAGGGGAGAACCGATTCCAGCGATATCGAAACAAGTGTTTGTCGCCGCGCCCGCCGCAGCTCGGATGGCCGTGAACAACTGTCCGCCGACGGCGTTCGGGGCTCGAATCTTCAAGTTAGGCGGGCTTTCGAGCAGGTCCTCTCCTTTTACGGCCTCAGGAGGCACGCCGCTCACGATGGCGGTAACGGGTTCCTGCTGGCACGCCGGGTTGTTATTCACGGCATCGCGAGCCTTGAGAAGCGCCTGCAGCGGCGTATCGCCGGCGCTCAAAGAGACCTTAGCCGTACAAAGCGCGCGCGTACCATCTCTCCCCTGAATCGTGGGGATCAGCTCGAAAGACGCCGCCTCGGCCAACGGCGCCGAATTGGGCGCCGACAGCGCCGTCGATGGGGGAGACCGGAGCTTCGATGAGTCGGGTGCCAGTCCGGATCCCACCTCTCCTCCGCCTCCACCACCGCCTCCGGTCGGCATGCCGGACAAGCCCAGAACGCTGCTAGGAGGGTTCGCTTGAGCGGGACACCCCAGGATGTGATCGATACCGACTTGGGTTCCGCATGTCACTGTCACGCTGGTTATGGGGTTACCAGGAGGATTGCAAGCCGCAATCGTTTTGCCGCCGATACAGCTTCCATTGAAGCAGGCCCAGGCCACCGGCTTGTTGTTGTAGAACGTGTTCTTGCTGGTGACCAGCTGTCCGGAATTGTCAAACGTGATGGTCCCACCCATGACGTCCGTGGTTGAGGACGAGCAGACGGCTCCATTTTGTTGAATTATCTGCATCGTGCACGGGGATCCGACCGGGTTGGCGAGGCTGCCCACGAAACCAGTGCCATAGACTGGGATGTCCCAGATGTCGTTGTTGACCCAGCCTTCGAAGTTGGAAAGAAACGGTCGAGTCAAGATCCAGACGCCACGGCCGTGGGTGCCTGCAAACAGTCGTCCGCGATCGCTGTCAATAGCGATCTCATAGACTGGGACGTGGGGCAAACCGAATCCGAATCGAGTCCAGTTGCCGCCCCCATTCGTGCTTCGGTAGACGCCGTCATCCGCACCAACCCATAAGATTGAGCTCGTCTCGATCGCGATGGTGTCGATCGGGATGGCCGGCAAGCCTGCACTGGCGGCGTTCCACGTGTTTCCTTTGTCGGTCGTCTTGAATACGTGGGGGCCGTTTGAAAAACCGGAAAACGTGGCGTACACAATGTCCGCGTTTCCCGGATCGACGGCGATCCGGGTGACTACCGTCGTGGGAAGCCCTTTCGCCGCGCCGCCGATCGAAGTCCAACACGCATTGGTGGAGCATGGGTTATCCGTTCGGAATATCTGGCCGTCGTAGTATCCGAGGTAGATTCGATTGCCGTTGGTCGGCGCGGGCGCGATCGCGGTGATGACATTCGTCCGCTGAATGTCGGGAAAGGTCGTGCCCGTACCCCCGAGCATTGGACTGACTGGAGTCCAGGTGCTTCCATCGTCAATGGACTTGTAGAGCCGGTTGGTGCCAAAATACAGTGGGTGAGCGCCTGGACCCTGCGCGAGCGGCGGATAAACAGCGGACGGATCACCCGTCGTAAGCCCGTTCGTGATGGATGGCCAGTTACAGCATGTGCCCCCGTCGGTCGAACGTCGGGGATCCACGTCAAAGTAGACGTCGTACATCTTCAGGACATCATCGGCATCCATCAACGCGGAGGCAGAATCGCCATCGTCCCGGTGCTCCCAGATCCGGGTTCCCAACCACATCTCGGTCCCGTTGTCCTGCGAGCCGCCGATGATGCGGGCTGTCAACGGTGACCACGACATCGATTGAAACCCAGTGATCTGTAGGTCGCCGTTCCCGCTCTTCCAGCTGGCGCCGCCGTCGGCCGATGAGGCAAAACCACCGTCAGATGCGTTATAAATCCGGCTCGGGTTGGCAGGGTCGGGAAAGATCAGGGCGTGGTGATCCGGGTGGACGTTGGTCCCCAAGCCCGAAAATGTCTGGCCGCTGTTGACTGACTTGAACAGCTGAAGCCCCCCATAATAAACGGTCGCAGGATCCGACGGATGGATCGTTAGCACGTGCGTGTAGCGGCTGTAGCTGGATGGCAGCGCGGCGTTCTGTTGTGTCCAGGTTTGTCCGCCGTTGGTCGATTTGAAGAGGAGAGGCGCACACGCGCCGCCGGGAACGGGACCGTTGCCAATGGGATCCGGGCAGTTTCCGAACACAGCGTACAGGACGGCCGGATTGTTCTTGAAGACGGAGATCTCCACGTGGTCGAACGTCGTTGTCGTGGGATTCGGTAGTCCGGTGGCGGCAGCACAGCCGCCCGGGAGGGGGACTCCGGGATTGAGCGGGCACCACGAGGTACCCCCGTTCGTAGTCTTGAAGATCCCTTTGCCCATAAAGCCCGCGTACAGAATCTGCGGGTTCGATGGATCCATTTTGAGATCGGTTGGCTTGGAACCGTCCGCGCCTGTGATCGTGAGCCTGCTCCAATTGTTTCCCTGGTCGGTCGACTTGTAGATCCCGTACCCTTTCGGGGGCGCCGGGGCGGTAACTGTGGATTCAGTCGCCGACGCGGTGACACCGCTAGATAGCGACACGTAGATCGTCTTGCTGCCTCCCGAAGTGGAAGGATCGAGCAAGACGTTGTTGATCGACGCAAACTGGAAAAACTTAGCGCCCTTGAGAGTCCAACCGAACGTTGGAAACTCCCCGCCGCTTGTCTGGCCGACCAGGAGCCCCATGCCGTAATACGTGTCGCGGCGGATGCTGTTTTCACCAGTGCCAACGTAGATCGTCGCGCAACCGTTTGCACTGCAGCCGTCCAACGCCACTGCTCCGATCGAGAGCGAGGCCTCGTTGTCCGACATCGGCAGCCAGTTCACGCCGCCATTGGTCGAATGCCAGACGCCCCCCGTCGCCGTCCCGAGCCACACATCGTTCGGGTTGGACGGATTGGCCGCAATCACCGTTGCTCGACCGCTGACATTGACTCGCCCGTTGCCGTAGGTTTGCCCATTGGACAAATCCGCCGGCCCGATGGGGAACCAGTTCGTCCCCTGAATAGGATTCTGGCCGCGGGCACGATGCGGCGACAGCAAGCCAACACAAATCGCCAGCGATAGGAGCATGGGCCACAAGGAAGGCCGGTAAAAGGGGGTTCTACATGTTAGACAAAAAGAGCTAGGCAAAGCTGGTACCGTTGAGGATGGTTTCATGTTTCCATTGGTTCTTTTAGCTTACGCTAACCTGCGGTTAATGCAGTTCTGCGCGAAACCTGAAACCATCCTCACGGGCACTTGCAAGAGCGGTTCCCACTTGGGCTGACTCCAAGGCTCCAGTTGGACCTGCGATCGCGTTAAGCGGTGTCTCAGCGAAGGTCCAGCCCCTGTGGCTTATTAGCCGTGCCGAAGATAGGTTGAAACGTCGGATGACGTGGTCGAGGACGAATTTATCAGCACTCCCGACAGCCGTATATAGGACCTTAGTCGTACATCCGGGCACAGACGCGAAACACACCTTTCCTAGAAAGCCATCCCTTTGGCCGCTCGTTGCGATTCCAGTCCCAGAAACGCCGTCAGCTTTTCGTCCGCGTGAACAACGAAACGTTTTCCGTCGCCGCGATGCGCGTCAGCAACGAAGAGCGTTCGCCCGTTGCAATCCACAGTTGCGACACAGCCCCAACTCCAACCGGATCTGCTGAGATTGTCGGCGATGATCTCCCAGTACTTCATTTTCTCGTCGAGCGTGGCTCCTCTTAACAGAACAGGTGGTTGAGTTTTTTAGTTTTCGGCGCGAGAGAAGCGACGATTTTCTCAAAGCGCGGGTCGCCGCGCAGCGGATCCCACTCTGGCTCGACTCGCAAAGTTCCCGGTGTCGGTCCATTCGGCACTTCGACCAGGGTGGCGAGTTGTTCGAGCGCCAAATCGTGTTCGCCCACCTGCGCGTAAATCGCCGCAAGATTGGTCGCTAGGATCGGCCCATCGTATGCGTCCTTCGAAATTGGCAGAAGTTCTACCGCGCGACATCCCTCGCGCAACGCATCTTCTTTTCGACCGAGAGCCGCATGAATCAAAGCGCTCATCATGATCGCCTTCATGTCGTCCGGCCATTGCGCGAGGTCGGCTTTAACGACGCGTCCAGCCTCTTCGAACGCATGTTGCGCCATATCGATATTGCCTTGTGCGCGCGCGACCAAGCCTTCGTACCAACTTTTTGGAAACGTGTAGCCGTCGATCATGCCGGCCGTTCCGCCGAAGCCGCTGTCCGCAAATCTGTCATGCGCTGAAGTCGCCAACATTCGCGCAGCCTTCTCGAAATCGCGTTCCATCAAACTGAGCCGGATCTCGACCGTTGCTACTGCGCCGCCCGGATCAAAATCGCGCGGAATTGCGCTCAATGCCCCGCGCAATGGAGCGGTGTCGCCGCTTGTTTTCAGATCGATTGACGCGCGCGCGATTGAGAACAAATGCGCGTTGGGATTAACCAGCAATGCATTGTCGATCGCGTGTTGTGCTTCTGCATATCGGCGCATCGCGATAAGCGTCTCCGCCAAATTTGAAATGACAGAAAGATTTCTTGGATCGAGGTAGCGGGCCTTTTCAAAATTGGCAATTGCCTCGCTCCACCGTCCTTCGCGCCGGTCGATGGCGCCGGCGCCATCCCAAATTTCGGCGTCGTTCGGAGTCGCTCGTTGCGCGATCTCAATCTCGATCCGCGCCTGTTTGTAATCGCGATAGCCGTAATAGTGGAAAAATGCCAGGGCCAGATGCGCATCGCCGAGATCGGGCTGCAAACGCAACGCCACATCTGCCGCCGCTCTTGCATTGTTCAGGCGCGCGCGGCTCCGGTCGTGACCAAACCAGTAGAGCTCGGCGTTCAGTCGGGAACCCAAAGAGTAAGCCAGCGCAAACTGCGGATCGCGCGCGACTGCTTGATCGATCAGACGAAGTGCTTTTTCTCCATTTTCCAACGGATCGCCTACCCCGCTCCAACGAAACAAGTCGCGCGCGCGCAGAAAAAGTTCGTAAGCGGCAAGGTCGCTCGTCGGATGAATTCGCATGCTCGCTCTTTCTTGCGCGGAAAGATTTGCGCGGAGCGCTTCGGTGATTCGCTCGGCCAGCTCGCTTTGTAGAGCGAAAAGGTTCTTCAGCTCGCGATCGAAAGTATCACCCCAAATGTGCGCGTCGGTCTGCGCGTTGATCAACTGCGCGTTCACTCGCACGCGATTGCCGGCGCGCCGCACGGTTCCCTCCAGAATATGCGCTACGCCAAGCGCCTGGGCGATCTCGCGCAAATTTCGCGCCCCTTCTTTATATTGCCGCACTGACGTGCGACTGATCACTTTCAAGTCCGATATCTTCGCCAGGCTCGACAAAATATCGTCGTGCACGCCGTCAGCAAAGTAGGCGTTCTCCGGATCGTCGCTCAAATTCTCGAATGGCAACACTGCAATGCTTTTTGCCGGAATCGCTTCCGCACGACGCGTCTGCGCTTGCGCAGGATCGACATCATCCGTTCGTTTGATTCCTTCCGGCGTGATGTCGAACGCCCACGCCAGAATCAAGGCGATCGGGAACCCGGCGATCAAGAGAACGATCATTGATCGCAATGCCCACTGCGAAACTTCGAACACCGGAAATATCTGCGTGACGACTTGCGCGACCAGCCAGGCCGCCACCGTGTAAGCGATCGCTACGCGATAAACTTTTCGGCGTTTGAGCTCGAAAAAAAATCTCCGCATTCTAAAAGCTACTTCACAGATGAATCAGGGTCATCTCACCACCTTCGACTTGATGTTGATCGCGCGTTAGGTGTTATCTTTGCGTCACGGCACCCTGCCGTGGCTTATCTCTTTCTCGTTAGATGCTCCCGCTCACACACGCCTGGTCGCGCGCACAAAAGTGCCTGCTCATCGCCGCGGTCCTGATTGCACTCGCGGCATTCGGTACATTGGTCTACAGCGTCGAGCGTCGCTACCGCCCACCGGACGGCAACATCCTCGCTGGCACTTGGGAGATGACCGCGCCCTATAGCAGGGATAGCCCCACCGTCTTGCGACTCGACCCGGAGCGGACTGCAGCGTGGCATAGTGGAGCTTGGGTTCGCTATCCCACGGCCGGGCAGCAGGTTTATTCCGAGATGATGTGGTATGCCGGCGGTCGATACATCTACATGCACTTCGAGGAGGGCTCGCCGCAGATTTGGCAGATCATCCAAATTCTTCCAGATAAGCTTCGCCTTCGCCATGCAAAGCGAGACTATACTTTCAAACGCATCTAACCAGGCGATGCAGCGAACCGCGAGCCAGCCGGCGATCCACTTCCTGAGGGTTTCCCATCCACCCTTCGGCTGCGAGTCACGCTCGCTCTTGCCAGCGGTGGCTGATCTTGCGTCTCGATAGGCCGGCAGATTTTTTCCACGGTGTCAATTCTTCAAAGGCAATCCGTAATCCGTAGCCTTCGGAAACTTGATGCCCTTCTGGTGGTCAGCGTCACTTTGCTCTTTACAGCGGCCCCCCTGGTTCCCCGCAACGCAGCGATTGGCGCTGCGAGCGGAACCGCCGTGTTGGCTGTGCTGGCCTGGTACAAGCGGTGTCGGGCAGCCGCGCCGTTTTCAGCCTTCTGCGTGATCTGCCTCGGCCTGGCCGTGTCCGGCGTGCTGTATTTTCAGGTCGTCTTGGCCCTTGGTCTGCTTTGTTACGCGGGAGTCGTGCGCGGTGTACCCTGGCTGCGGGGAACAGCCACATGGGCTCGATGGGGATCTTTTGACGCGACCGTCTGCTTCCTGTCTGTAGCCGCATGGCTCCTCGCAGCGGCCGCGCTTCTCAGCTGGTACCTTCTTCTGCATCCGAACATTGCGGACATCGTCGCAGCCTTTGTGCCCGCGCTGCCATTGGGACTGCTGATTGCCGGCGGCCTGATCTTTTCGATGGTCAACGCAGCTGTCGAAGAAGGCGCCTATCGCGGTGTGATCTTGCACGCGCTGGATAGCTCACTCGGACCCGGATTCGCGGCCCTTCTGCTGCAAGCCCTTGCCTTTGGGGCGATCCATATTAGAGGGTTTCCGCGCGGCTGGCTCGGCGTTGGTCTCGCTTGCATCTACGGGCTACTCATGGGAGTCATTCGGCGACGCGCTGGGGGCATGTTCGCTCCCTGGATAGCGCACGTTTTCACAG
>Ga0193727_1001140_pt1 | contig 10926 bp, 10 predicted proteins | sample H2c2metaG_FD_143051 | JGI IMG/M metagenome (GOLD analysis project Ga0193727, IMG submission 143051) | Soil microbial communities from a riparian zone of the East river system, Colorado, United States - H2c2 | ecosystem: Environmental > Terrestrial > Soil > Riparian zone | place: USA: East River...
GAGACCTCGCTGATTCCAGCAAAAGATTTCGCAGCTTTGTGCTGATTGGCTCGGCGAATGCGACATGGGCGGCAATGCCCTCACCGAAAAATGTGTGAGCGGCACGCAGACTCGTGCGATCGTAAAATTGCGACGGCAACAAGACATCCCGCGGCGCATATTTTTCCTGCAAGCTGCCTACTGCTGTCACCGAGATGATCCAGCGGACGTTGAGCGAACGCAGCGCGTAAATGTTGGCTCGATGATTTAATTCATGCGGCAGAATTCGGTGACCGCGGCCGTGTCGCGGCAAAAAATAAACCTGACGTCCGCTCACTTTGCCGCCAATAAGCGTGTCCGATGGCGGCCCGAACGGTGTTTCGATTTTATGCTCGGCAGGGCCACGCAGTTCTTCCATTTGATACAAACCGCTGCCGCCGATCACTCCGATTGCCGAGGTCTCGTTTTCCATTTGCGCCGCGATTAAATCCGAAAGATCGGGCAGATGGAAAGTGGATAATCGGTTCGCCGATTCGCCGCGCTGCTATAAGCCGGAGACTATTCGTACGAACAACATGGCGAAGGCGGCTCGGCCGTGTATTATTTTCGCCCGTCCATGCCAAAATTTTTCATCAAAACCTACGGCTGCCAGATGAACGAACGCGACTCGGAACAGGTCGCGCATTCGCTATTGGCGCGCGGGTACGAGCGGGTCGCCCGCGAAGCGGAGGCTGATGTCGTGCTTTTGAATACTTGCAGCGTGCGCGACATGGCCGACCAGAAGGCGCTCGGCAAAATGGGAATGCTCGGCCGCATGGCAAAAGAGCGGCCGCACGTTGTCTTCGGGTTCCTTGGCTGCATGGCCCAGGCGCGTGGCGGATCGCTGCTAAAGAATTTGCCACATGTCGATCTTGTCGTTGGCACGCAAAAATTTCACCGTGTCGCGAATTACGTCGAACAGGTTCTCGAGGAGAAGCGAGATCGTCGCATGGACGATTCGCGTTTCTCCATCGTCGATATTGCTGAGGAAGCTGGTTCACAGGAGGCAATTCGCGAACAACGGCTCGCATCTCGCCAGGCGACCGCTTTCGTCTCGATAATGCAAGGATGCAATATGCATTGCACCTTCTGCATCGTCCCGCGGACGCGCGGTGCGGAGCGCAGCCGTTCAATTAATGAGATTGTGCGCGAAGTACGCGATCTGATTACGCATGGAGTGAAGGAAGTCACTCTACTTGGGCAAATAGTGAACTTGTACGGTCGGCATGAGTTTCCGAAACGGGATGGGAAAAGTCCTTTTGTGCAGTTGCTGGAGGCCGTGCACGAAATCGACGGGCTCGCACGACTCCGCTTTACTTCGCCTCATCCGATCGGATTCCGCGACGATTTGATCGATGCGCTCGCGCGCCTGTCGAAACTGGCCGAGCACATTCACCTGCCGCTGCAATCTGGTTCGAACAAAATCCTCAAAGCGATGCACCGTACTTATACCGTGGAAAAATATGTCGATCTTGTCCGGCGAATTCGGCAGGCGCGCAGAGAAATTGCGATAACGACAGACGTGATCGTCGGTTTTCCCGGTGAGACCGGGAGCGATTACAAACGGACACGCGATCTTGTCGAAGAAATCCAATTCGATAACGCATTCATCTTTCGCTATTCACCGCGGCGCGATACTCCTGCTGCGACAATGGCTGAGCAAATCGACGAAGCCGTCAAAGAAAAACGCAATCAGGATTTGCTTCGAATCGTGAATGAATCAGCTCGCCGCGCCGGCGAACGGTTGGTTGGTCGCGATGTGGAAGTGCTTTGCGAAGGTCCCAGCAAAACGAACCCGGCGCGCTTAACGGGCCGCACCCGCACAAACAAGATCGTCGTGTTCGAAGGCGATGAGAAACTCGCCGGCGAAATCGTCGAGGTACGGGTCCAACGAGCTAATGGATTCAGCTTGTATGGAACGCCGATCCTGCCAACCTCACGCGCATCCAACGGCGATCGGGTCCGCCACAGGACGGATTCGCCGTGGCGAACATGATTTACCATCTCTCCTTGCAAACCGCGGGAATCATCGCGGGCGCATTTCTTATTTTGATTAGTTTGCCCGGACTGTTCAAACCGGAGATGGCAAGTGTCGCGCAACGCTTTCCGCGCTCTCGTTTCGCTGGCGTCGTTCTCCTGACCATCGCTCTTGTCTGGACCTTTTGGCTGCTCGCGACGATCGAAATGGGAGAATTCGCAGCTTTCCGGCGGCCGCTCCTCATTGCCGTGCCGGTTGGTTACGTTCTCGTTCTGCGCTTCGTCGACGAATTTCTCGCTGTGCGTGCGCTTGGAATTCTTTGCTTGCTTGCCGCCGAACCGCTCCTCGACGCGGCCTTTCTGCGTTACGAGACGAGCCGTTTGCTCGTTACGGTACTCGCTTATTTGCTTGTCGTCGCCGGACTGTTCTGGGTCACGGTCCCGTACTTGCTTCGCGATCAAATCAACTGGAGCGCGCGCAGCGTTTTCCGGTGGCGTTTCCTCCATGCTATCGCGTTCATTTATGGCGGCGTGATTCTGACATGCGCAGTTACGCGATATTGAGAACCTGTAGCGGCGGTCTATGACCTTCGAGAACGCGGGCAAGTTTCAACTTAGGATTTCTGAGATTCGCATTTGCTAAGTGGCGCCACCTTAATTTCGGCGCCCGCTACAATAAGCATGAACCGCATTCTTGTGATCCGCGGGGGCGCGATCGGCGATTTTATTCTCACCTTGCCGGCGCTCGAGGCGTTGCGTGACGCCTATCCTCGCGCCCACCTTGAGATACTCGGTTACAAGCATATCGCGGTGCTTGCAGAAAATCGGTTTTACGCACAAGCCGTCCGTTCAATCGAGTACGGAGCGCTCTCCAGTTTCTTTGCGAAGAATTCGCAGCCGTCGACAGAACTCGCACACTATTTCGCGAGTTTTGATTTGATCGTTAGCTATCTCTACGATCCGGATGGAATTTTTGAGAATAATTTGAGCCGGTGCGGTGTTGAGCAGCTAATCCGCGGACCCGCGAAGATTGATAATCATGAGCACGCCATGCGCCAACTTGCGCGACCGCTCGAACAATTGGGGTTTAGGGCTGATGATCTTGCGGCGAGAATATTTCCGTCGGACGCCGACCGGAATGCAGTCGAGAAATTGCTAGGCCGATTTTCCAAGCCGCTCGTCGTCTTTCATCCGGGCAGCGGAAGCGAACGGAAAAATTGGCCGCTCGAAAACTGGATTGAGATCGGCAATCATCTGCTTGATTCGAACGACCTCCGCGGATCACTCGTCGTTGTTTCCGGCGAAGCAGACCAAGATCGAGTCAGACCGCTCCGAGCGATCTGGAAAAATGAGCGCGCTCGATTTGCGAGCAATTTTCCGCTTCCGGAACTGGCGGCACTATTCCAAGACGCTATTTTTCTCGGACACGACAGCGGAATTTCGCATCTTGCTGCAGCCGCAGGGGCAAATTGCATTTTGCTTTTCGGTCCGACCGATCCGGATGTCTGGGCACCGATGAACAAAAATGTAACCGTTCTTCGTGCACCGAGCGGGAGAGTCAACGATATTGGAATCGCCGAGGTCGAAGCAGCTGTAGCCAAGGCGCTCCGTCGCCGTGAATCGATGCAATAAGATGCCTCGACAGAGGGGGGCGGGCCGCCTGCGAGTAATTCAAGAGCTGATGCGCATCGGCATCAGCACATAGAGAAAGGGTGTTTGAATTTTCAAGACGCCGGGGCTCATTTCGTCGATGAGATCGAGAAAAACTTCGTCCTCCGTGAGGTTGCGCAACGGCGCCATAAGAAATTCCGGGTTAAAAGCGATGGAAAAATCACGACCTTTGTAGACGACGGCAAGCGATTCCTTCGCTTCGCCGACCTCCGGCGTATTCGCGGTTATGTCGATGTTATTCTTGCTGAAATTCAGCTTGATCGAGTTCGACTTGTCGCTCGCCAGCAGCGAGACGCGCCGCAATGAATTTAGAAACGTCTCCCGCTCGAGCGTGACGCGCTCTTTTGCTTCCGATGGGATGACCTGCTTGTAATTTGGATAGTTGCCTTCGATCAACTTGGAGACGAGGAGCGTCTTGTTGAGATCGAATGCGATTTGCCCGCTGCCCATGCTCACTTTCACTTCGCCGTCGTCGCTAAGCAGGCGCTGTAACTCCGTCACGGCCTTCGTCGGGACAATGATGTCGGCTTCGTGACTGCGCGGGAATTCCAGTTCGATGTCGAGCATGGCCAGCCGGCGGCCATCCGTGGCCACAAGCGTAAGCTTATTGTCCTTAAAACTGAAAAGCACGCCGTTGAGCACGTAACGGGTCTCGTCTGTGGATATGGCATAGGAAGTCTTGCGCAAACCATCTCGCAACTCTTTTTGGCGAATCGTGACGACTTTCGCATCCTCAAATTTGGGCAGGGGCGGAAATTCTTCCTCGGGCAACCCGAGAATTTTGAAAAAGCTTTGCCCGCTCCGGATCGACGCAGCGTTCTTTCCATCGACATCGACCTGGATTTCGCTGGAGGGCAACTCGCGAACAATGTTGAAAAGCCGACGCGCCGGGAGTGTCGTCGCACCCTCCTTTTCCACCTGCGCTTCGCAACTGCCGCGCACCCCGACATCCAGATCGGTAGTAGTTAGGTGGACTTCGCTGCCATCAGCCTGCAACAGAACGTTTGAAAGAATAGGGAGGGTTGTGCGTGTGCTGACCACGTTTTGGACTTGTTGCAGACCTTCGAGCAGTTTTTCTTTCGTGACACTGAATTTCATGACGGAAAGGAGCGCTTAAGATGTAAGGCTTCCGATTTTGTTCGGCAACCGTAATCTCGTGTGCATCAGGTCAGCTGCAAACACCGCGGAGACCGCTCGATTTGCGAGATTCTTCGAATTCGTTTCGCTCCATTTCGCTTCGCTCAGAATGACAAGCAGGCTCAGCGTTGCAACGAACTGTCGATGAAGGAAATCGTCTGACGAATGTTGTCCTGCTCACCCATGCGCCTCTTCACCAGCTTGCAGGCGTGCAGGACGGTGCCGTGATCGCGCCCGCCAAATGCGTCGCCGATTTCGTTCAGCGACGCCTTCGTAAGCTCGCGTGCCAGATACATCGCGACCTGCCGTGGGAAGGCGATGCTGGCGGGACGTCGTTTGCTTGTCATATCGGCCAGACGCACGTCAAAGTGCTCCGCTACGCGTCGCTGAATCTGCTCGATCGTGATGGAATGCCGTCCTTCTTCCTGTAAAATGTCCTTTAGCAGATGCTCGACGACTTCCTGGGTGAGTTCTTTTCCGCTGAGTGACGCAAAGGATGCGACGCGCATGAGGGCGCCCTCGAGCCGACGCACGTTCGAGCGAATGCGACTGGCAAGAAACTGGAAAATTTCATCTCGCAGTTTGATCTGCATCGTGTGCGCTTTTTTCCGCAAGATGGCCATGCGCGTCTCGATGTCCGGCGGCTGAAGCTCAGCGGTAAGTCCCCATTCAAAGCGAGAGACCAAACGGTGCTCCAGGTTGGCGATCTCCGATGCAGGCCGGTCGCTGGAGAGCACGATCTGCTTATGTCCGTCGAAAAGCGTGTTGAAGGTGTGAAAAAATTCTTCCTGGGAACGTTCCTTGCCGCCCAGAAATTGAATATCGTCGATTAAAAGGAGGTCGGCCTGGCGATAACGCTTTCGGAATTTGACCAAATTACTGTGCTGGATCGCATCGATGAACTCGTTGATGAACAGTTCGCTGGAGAGGTACATCACCTTGGTTTTCTTCTTCGCCCAAACGTATTGGCCTATGGCCTGCATCAGGTGCGTCTTGCCAAGGCCGACGCCGCCGTAAATAAAGAGCGGGTTGTAAGTCCGGGCCGGCGACTGCGCGACGGCTAGACTGGCGGCATGCGCGATCTCGTTGTTAGGGCCGACCACGAACGATTCAAACGTGTTTCGTGGATTGAGCCCGAGCACGCTTGTGGTCGCTTTGGTGTCGCGGGGTGACTCCGGCGAGATCTCTTTTAACGAGGCGCCATCCTCGAGAGGCATTTGCGTCGTAGCTCCCGACGGCGAGGAAAACTTAACGCCGCGTGGACTACCAAGCGCCGTGACGATGGCGGTCTGCAAGGCGGGCATATGATTACTCTCAATCCAAAATTGATAGATGTTATTTGGGACGCGGAAGGTAAGCGATTTATCACTGGCCTCGACTAGTTCGACCGCGGAGAACCAACGCTTGAAAGTATCAGCGCTAACCTGTGGTTTTAATGCGGCGGACAATCGCTGCCACAGTTGGGTACACTTCTTGTCCATAGCAACTTGTTAACAGTGTTACACGACCGCCACAAAGGCTGATGCCGGGAAAAATCGACCATCGAGGCGGACCCGATGCCGCGGTGATTCCTCGTGCGATGGGCAAAGAAAGCGCCGGGAAAAACCGCTCAAAACGCCTAAATGCGAGGGGAAAATACCTTGGGCGCGGCGCGGCAGTCGCCGGATCGCGGCGAGATCGACATCTGAGTTGAGTCTTTTCTCTGGAGAGGTTAAGGCGTCGTTCATTCTCACTGCTAGAAGTTTCTCAGAAATGTTCACATCTTATTCACAACCACTCCCGTTCTGCCCTGCCCAGCGGGCTTGAGATTAGAAACCATCGCGAAAATCGACAAGAAAAAAACTGAACTTTATTTTTCGTCGCGCAAAAAAAATTCTTGACTGAAAAATTAAAATGGCAGTGCCCCAAGACCACAAAACTGATTCTCCTCGCGCCCGATTGACTGCGAAAGTCAGGCAGCCGGGCGAGTTGACCGGATTGGCGCGCACGCGCATTTTTGCCGCCTTCAGAGCGTCCACGGGAGCGCTCGGTGATCAAAAATGAATGCGATGCGAACTGAAATGAGGAACAGGGGAGTGAAATTGGTTGTCGATTTCTTCCGAGCCAAGTAACCATGCGCATCCTTCCAGCTGTATTAGCTGCTTTCTTCCTCGCAGTTTCATCGATACATGCTGCCGAAGAGCTATTGCCGCCGTTCGGGTTTCGCTGGAACGACCAAATGGCGCGTGTGGAAGCGGTTCTGCACGGCGCCAAAGCGAAAATCGTCTCGCGGGAAAAAAAGGAGAATCGAGAGGTCTGGACAGTGGAAGGCCTCGTTCACCCCGGATTAAAGCGCACACTCTTTACCTTCAAGGAAAGGGCACTCCTTGGAGTGGAACTGCAATATGAATATCCAGACTGGACGATCGAGCGCTACAACCAACGGATGGGAGAAATTCGCAAATACTTCGATGAAAAGTACGGAACAGGTAAACTGGTCTCGCGTTCGAAGGACACCGACACCGACGTCATCCAGACGTTGGTCGGCTATCAATGGATGGTCGGCGCGACGATGCTCGAGCTTTTTTATTTCTCTGCGCAACACGACGCGCTCGTTTACCGCACGATCACGGTCGATTATAAGGCGCTTTGACGTGTAGCCGCGGGTTGGGGTGACCGCGGCGGCCCGGTGGCGTGATCTCGCGGCCGAGGTTGGCGACCTCGGCTGCAACAATGGCTCACAGCGTGGTCTCACCAACGAGCGGTTGTCGATCTTGCCCTCGCCCGCGGCGCGTTTCTTTTTGCAGCCGTTTTAGGCGACTCGACAACGCGGCCTTCGCGGCTGAACTCATTCGATCGATAAAAAGAATTCCATTAAGATGATCAATCTCGTGCTGGATGGCGCGCGAAAGCAATCCGCCTGCTTCGATCTCGATCGTGTCGCCTTCCAAAGTCTGCGCGCGCGCGACGACAGATTTCGCGCGTGCGATTTCGCCTGTGATCTCGGGAAAACTTAAGCAGCCCTCCGTTTCAACCACCGTTTTCTCATTCAGCGTAATCTCCGGATTGATTAGGATGAGCGGCATCGCCGCCTTTGGATCGACATCTTTGCTTTTAACCTTCATCTCGCTCGGCCGATCCTCGACTTGCGAAATGTCGATCACGGTGAGTTGCAAAGCTTCACCGACTTGCTGCGCCGCCAGGCCTATGCCATTGGCGGCATGCATGGTCTCAACCATGTTGGCGGCCAGCTCGCGAATGCCATCGTCGATCTTCTCAATGCGTTTGCCCTTCGCGCGCAGGATCGGGTTACCGTACTGTAGGATCGACAAGTTCATTTCTCTTCGCGAGTAAAGGCCGGCAAATTTCGCACGCCCGCCAGCTTAAGGGCATCCATTACTTTGATGATGGTGCCGAACGAAGCCTTTTTGTCCGCTTGCAGGGCAAGGGTGGACTTGCGAGCCTCGGGTAAGTCGCGCACCGCGGTTTCCAGCTTATCTACGTCTACCGCCCGCCCGTCCAATTTGATCTCATCGTTTTGATCGACACTGACGATTGCGTGCTCGAGTTCAGATGGCAGCTTCGTCGCCGTTTTTGATTCTGGCAGATTAATCTGAACTTCCGGTTGGTCTTTCTTAAACGTCGTCGAGACGACAAAAAATATCAGCAGAATGATGAGAATATCCACCAGCGAGACGATGATAATGTTAGGCGCCCGCCGCTTTCGCACAGCGAAGTTCATGGTGTGAAATGCGCTTCGCGTTTCACGCGAACGGCGTCGGAACCGCTACCGCAGGCGGCGCTTTTGCCGGCTCGAATTCGCGCGAGGAACGGCCGTAATAACATTTGTTAATTAACTCGACGACCAGCGTTTCCATCTCCACCGACATCACTTCGACTTTTTTCGAAAAATAGCTAAACCCGATCAGCGTCGGCACTGCGATCGAAAGCCCGAAAACAGTTGCATTGAGCGCTTCCGCAATGCCGCGCGCGATCTGACGCGTGTCCGATGCTCCGGAGCTCAAGCCAAGATTCGAAAAAACGTGCACCAAACCCGAAACAGCGCCGATCAGACCAAGGAGTGGCGCAATGCCCACGATGACTTCGAGAACGATGAGACCTTTTTCAAGCCGCACCATCTCGTGACGCGCACGCGTTTGCACCACTTCTACGTTTTCCGAACGCGGCGCGCGCAAATGCAGCAGCGCGACGCGCGTGATCCGCGCGAGCGACGACGGATCATGATGCACGATCCGCATCAATCGTTCCACACTGTCTCCGGGCACGAGACGTTCGATCTCGGTCTCGATTACGCGCGGCATCACATTTTTCTCTCTCAAGGCGAAACCGCGCAGAATCATTGTCGTCACGGAAACAATCGAGCACGCCAGAAGCGGCCACATGAAAAGGCCGCCTTTCGCGAAAAATCCAATTACCGTGTTTACGGTTCCCGGCGCTTCGGCAATTATCCAGGTAGCAATCATTAATTTGGATACATAGTGAAGCTGAATCCGTCGACCTCCAGGCCTTCGGGTGGCAAAGTGTTCGCGACGTCCTCAGGAATCGGCGGAAGCTGTGCTTCGAGCACGGACTGCAAACAAACGTTGGCAAAGGACTCGTTCGATGTGTTCTTGATTATTTTGAGATTTTTCACCCGCCCGCTCCGGTCAACGGAAAATCGAAGTTGCAGAGTGCCGATGCTGATTAAGTCGCGCTTTTGGTCCACGTAAGCATACCAGCGCGAGCCGACTGAGTCTTTCAGGATTTTTTCGTAGCGCCCGAGGGGGGTGCCGAACGCATTAACCGAAGGGCGGCCTCGGTTTGTGATGTTGCCGGAGATGCGCGTTTGATCTTTTAAGGGCCGATAAGCGGATCGCGCTTGCGCCGGCGTAGGGGCAACAGAGGGCTGAATCGGCGGGGTGGGTCTTGCGGTCAACATCGCAAATTGCGCCGCTGCGGTAACTGGACGCAGTTGCGGAGTCGGCTGTGGCGCTTCCGAAGGCTTTGGATTTTCTTGCGGCGCTGCGCTGGGCTGTGGCTGCGCACCTTGGTTTGCCAGCGCATAGGGATGCGTTTCCAAATCCACAAACGGTCGATCCTTGCCATTTTGCGATGGCAACGGCAACACGCCAGTCGCGGGAAGTTCGCTTGCCGCCTTCGAATTGGCGTTCGATTCAAACGTTTTCTCCTTCGGCGGCTCGGCCGATTGTTTCGACTCATCCGTATCGATAAAGGCCGAATTCTTCGGAACCAGCGGCGCGGGCGGAAGATCGACAAACGTCAGTTGAACCGGTTTTTCTTCGACCGGAAGCGCCGGCGAGAAAACCCCTCCAAACACAGCCAGCGAATACGCGACCACAAGATGAATGAAAAGCGCCGCCAGCAACGCCCACAAAACTTTTCGAGCGTCGTGTTCGCGATCGATCGTCCCGTCGCCCGGCTGGGCGAACATGATCTCGGCCGTCGTCATAAGAGCGGTCTATAGCGGTCTATAAATGATGGAAAAGGTATTCGGGCTCAGTTTCCTAACCTTGGCGGACGTAAACATTATCTCACCCAACGGGTGCTGACAAATAGCGCCCTTCGGGGGCGGGAGGTTTCGTGTCCTACTTCTCGGCGCCGATGTCGCAGCGCTTTGCATTTCGCTTTTTGTTCATCCGCGCGTGATGAAACAAATATTGCTGCGCGTAACCACCATGTTCGCCAAAATAGGTTTCGGAAAATTCACGCAGCCGCGCCGCCGTTATTTTTTTCTTCCGCGAAAAATATTCCTGTCTCAAAACGCGTTCGATCCAGACGTCAACCGGGAAAGCGCGCAGACGTTCGTAGGCAAAGAGCATAACACAATTCGCGACCTTCGCGCCCACGCCCGGCAATGCACAGAGCTTTTCTCGAAGATCGGCATCGGAAAGCGCTGACCACGCTTCGAGATCGGCTGCACCTGCACTGACGAGCTGCGCCGCCGCCAGTAAGTTCGTGGCACGATAACCGAGCGCGCATTTCCGTAATTCCTGCTCCGAAGCTCGGGCAATTCGCTGTGCCGACGGAAACGTGTAAACGACGTGGTTATCGATCTTACGCTGGTCACCAAAGCGGTTCCGGAGCGCCAGCGAAATTTGACGAATATGCGCCACCTGTTTCATC
>Ga0193727_1001142_pt1 | contig 10921 bp, 10 predicted proteins | sample H2c2metaG_FD_143051 | JGI IMG/M metagenome (GOLD analysis project Ga0193727, IMG submission 143051) | Soil microbial communities from a riparian zone of the East river system, Colorado, United States - H2c2 | ecosystem: Environmental > Terrestrial > Soil > Riparian zone | place: USA: East River...
CGCGCTTCTATCGAAGCTTCGTCCTGGCCGATCTCGCCCTCGCCGCGAACGCTCTCGCGTCGGCAGGCGTGAAGCTCTCCATCAGCGGTCCGTGCCCGATCTCGGTGTCACGGAATACTTCCTCGCCGTTGGCCCGCACGAGCTGCAGCCGGCCATCGGCATAGCGGGCGTCGGCCATGTCGCGCAGGTGGTAGGCAATGCCGTGGTCGAACAATGGCTGAAGGGCACCGAGAGCCATGCGCGCGAACAGCCGGTTGACCGTGCCCTTGATCGTGTCCGTCGCCTCACGCGAGTTCATTCGCGCGAGACCGGTGTCAGTCATTTCGGCGACGATCGTGGTGTCCATGAGAAGCAGCGCCGCTGTTCCGTCGCGGCTGACGATGGCGAAATTCGCCTTGGCCAGAGTCGACCTGTCGACGATGTGGGCAACGGAGTCCGGGGCGTGGACATTCACGTGGACGGAGCCGCCCTCCTGAGCATTGGCAGCGCGGCCGAGTACTACAGCGGACAGCGCGACGGCAATGGACAATCGCGTACGTACAGTTGACGAGTGCATCAAAACAGACTCCGGGCAGATGTGATTCCTTTCGACCCTACGGTACCGGGCGCCCGGAGGTTTCCGAAATCAGTTCCTGTAAACGTCGGGGAACTGCTTCTTCAGCGCCGCCACTTTCGGCTGATCGTTTATCACGATGTAGGGCTGATTCGGATGATGGGCCAGGTAATCCTGGTGATACTCTTCAGCTCGGAAGAACCCGCGCAGCTTCTCGACCCTTGTGACGATTGGTCGCGAGAAGGTCTTCGCGGCGGTGAGCTGCTTGATGTAGCTCTCCGCGACCTGCTGCTGTTGCGGGCTGTTGTAGAAGATCTCCGAGCGGTACTGGGTGCCACGATCGGGTCCCTGCCGATTGAGCTGCGTCGGATCGTGCGCAACCGAGAAGAAGATCTGCAGCAGCTTCCCATAGGATACCTGGGCGGGATCGTAGATCACCTGCACGGACTCAGCGTGTCCGGTGTCCCCGCTGCTGACCTGCTCGTAGGAAGGATTGCCGGCGTTACCGCCCGCATAACCCGACACTGAGGACTTGACCCCCTTCACGTGCTCGAAGACCGCCTCGACTCCCCAGAAACAGCCGCCCGCGAATACCGCGGTATCTTCGGCTGCTGATGTCGCCGTCGCGTCGACAACGGGCGCGGCCACCGGTCCCGGGAGATCGCGTGAAGCGCCGCTCGTGGCCTTGGCCGCGAACAACACAAGCACAACAGTAAGCACTGCTAGCACGGCAGGGACGTTAGGAAGGGAGCGATTCACGGTGCGATTCTCGGCGGCGGGAGGGATGCATATTAGACCAAATATTGGCTGATTTGTTCCGTTTCTAGGTGTGTGATTTGGCCCGCCGGCGATGATTCCACGCTGCATAAACATTGTATGCCGGCCCAATGATGGCCGCCTGCAACAGCAGAGGCAGATTCGCGAGGCCCGTCCTCCAGAAATAGATAAAGCCGAACACCGCGAGCGGCAAATAGACAACGCCCCCGGTGACGACGCCTGGCGAATAGCGGCGCGTTCTCAACACTGCCCACAAGTGAAACAATCCATTGGCGGCGGCGATGGACGCAACCACCAGCCAGAATGCGACGCCGTACGGCCGAAATCCCATGACGACTGGAATGAGCGCCATCACGACGAACAGCACGTTGATCCACACCAGGAATCCAGTGGTGACGCTAGCCGCTCGCTCCGGGCGGTACCATCGGTACCACTCAGCAAATCCGCCCGGCCACACGAATTCCTCGAACAGGTGAAGCAGAACGGCGACGAGCGGCAGCCAGCGGATCAGAGCGGGTGAAATCATCATCAAACGAATATCGGCGGCAGCCGCTGCTCGCTCGCGACGCGGAACGGATAGCTGAACGCCAGGCGCTCGTCGAGCTCGGGATTCGGTGGATTGCCTCCTTCCTCGAAAATCCATTCGATGTCGACGAACTCGCTGTTCCGCCACATTCCGATTCCCACCTGCCGGGGCAGGTCGAGCTCGTGCTTCGATGCGATCGACAGGCTTTTCAGAGCGTCCATCGCGCGGTCACGGAATTCGCGGGTGACGGGGACGATGAGGAATCCACATCCGGTTCGCCCCGAAGCAATTCTGAAAGGGAGCTCGAATCTGTTCGCGCGCACTGCCTCGAGTGCGAGGCGAAGCTGCTGCTTCAGTGCTTTCAGCTCGTAGCGTCCGAGCAACGCGATCTCGGCGAGAACCTCATAGCAGTCCGTGTCGGCCTGGTCGCTGTGCTGCGCCGCGATCCTGCTGGAGAGACTGTCCAGAACGAAGGTGAACTCGCACGCAGTCGGGCCGCCGCGTGAGCGCGCCGCTTTTTCAAACCTGGGATCAGGAGCCGACGAGTAGTCCTCCGACAGGTACTGTCCGATGAAGGCTCCCTCGCTCACGGCGGTGACCGCCGGATCCCAGTTGATCAGGATGTCGCGGCGAAAGCTGAAGTAGTCGACCAGCTCCGCCGGTGTGACGAAGTGTTCGCAGATCTCGAAGTACTCGAGGTCCCTCAGGATGTGCACGAAGCCACCGTTCCGGCCTTTCTTGAAGCGCGCCGCCCGGAACGCGCGCGCCTTGGGCGGCACCCGGTAGATGATCACGCTGACGAGATCGTCGGGATCCCGGGGCGGGACATACACGCGGTGCCCGAAGTGATTGACGAGAGACAATCCCTTGTAGGTGCGCAGCAGGTCGCGTGTGTTCTGAACCTGCTTGACGGCCTTCTTCACGACATTGTTGGCGACCCATTTCTCCAGGTCGCCCGGCTTGGACGCCACCTTCTGCTCGCGCTCCTTCAGCTGGACGATGAAGCCGATGTTGTCGACGAACACGACGCGGTCGGAGAGCTCGGTCTCGTCTTCGGGGGTGCGTGGAAGCTGGACGGTCGCGAAGGAGAACGCCCTCAGGAACACATTCGCGTGCTGCTGGGCAGTGAAATCGTGTAGGAGGCTCGATGCACCCGGGCTGCTCTCTTTCACTCGCCCTCTTGTGGCAGGTCCCGACTACTTAGCAGACAAGCACGAAATGCCGCAAGGCTGGTTAGAATCTCCGCGCACGCCGCTCCCGCGCGAGCAGCAATACCGCTCCGATGAGGCCGGTGACAATGCAGAACAGGTACAGAATGCGGACGCTCACAAGGCCGTACAACGGATTCGCGTCGGTGAATGGCCGGAACGGACGCATGTCAGCGTGCATGATCCCGTCCAGCACCGAATGGAATATCCCCCCGAAGATGCCGCTGTAGACCGCGATCGGGAGTCTGTATTCCGCGGCGAGGGCCTCGGGGACGACGTCGCGCGGTCTCGCCACCCACGTCCCCACCTGTGAGACAATCAACCCGCACAGGAATCCGATCAGCCCGCCGAGCGCGAAGGTGTGCGCCTGCCGATGCACGGGACTCGCGTGCTGCAGCAGGTAGTAGCCCGACTCGATGTCGATCACCACCTGCGCCAACGAGTAGGCGGCCATGGAGAACTGGCGCGGCGCGGCGGCTTTGACGAGCAAGCCGGGACCGAAGTGGAATGGCGTCGCTGGCATGGTACTCCAGCAAATCTATTGTGTAGCGCTAATCGTTGGCGGAAGGACCCCGCGCCGAGAGATCGATCTGGCGTATGGCGCCGACGTGATACGCGAGGTGAGCGACGCTGCCCACGACGCTGTTGAGGTCCGTCTGGTTGATCTCGCGCGGCTTGTTGAGTGCCTCCAGCCAGCGATGCGCCTCACTTGCCAACTCGTCACGGAGCTGCTTCCACTGGGCGGCGGAGACGCGGGTCCTGCGCCAGCTCGCGGTCCAGTCGGCATCATCGAATGGGTTCTCGCCGGCGTTCCATCGATTCATCAGCGAGAGGCCATAGCGGAGGTGATCGACGTGCGCGGCGATCGTCGATCCGTGTGGCGTCGCGGCGGAAGCGGCGGTAGCCGAGAGCTTGTCGAGTGAGCGCAGCAGTCCGGCATCGCCGCGATTGAGCATGTACGCCTCGGACTGCGGGGCGCCGTCGATCAGCTCGGCGAACAGTGTTGGAAGGGTGCTGCCTAGATCGCTGGTGTTCATTGGGAACCGTAGTCTACTTGATCGGCCAGGTTCCCCCAACTGCCTTGTAGACCGCAACGAGCGCGGTCGCCGCTGTCGTATGACCCTGCGCCAGCTGGTTTTCCGCGTCGAGGAGCGTGCGCTCGGCGTCGAGCACCTGGAGGAAGTCGGTGAGCCCCGCCTCGAACCGCTGTTGCGCCAGGTCGGCCGCGCGAGCACTCGAGCGTACCGCGTTCTCGAGAATGGCCAGCCGCGCGTGCGCCCGATCATACGTCACGAGGGATCCTTCACTCTCCTCGAGGGCGCGCAGCACCGTCGCATTGTAGTTGGCTTGCGCTTCTTCCTGGCCCGCCTGAGCGACTTCCACTCTCTGTCGCACCCGCCCGACGTCGAAGAGCGGGAAAGTCATTACGGGGCCGATCAACAGCCTCGAGTTGCCGCGCTTGAACAAGGAATCAACAGAGTTGGACAGATAGCCGGCACGCGCTCCGAAAGTGACTTTCGGCAAATACTCCGCTCGAGCCGCACCAACGAATAGCGCTTGCGCGGCAAGCTGTCGCTCTGCTTGCAGAACGTCGGGTCGGCGACGAATGATCTGGTCGGGCGAGCCGACGTACACGGTATCGGGAAGTCGCGGGAGCGCTCCCGAGTCGAGTAGCGCCGCCGGCAACGCACCCGGCGCGCGACCGAGCAGTACCGCTAGACGATTGCGGTCCAGCGCGATCTGGGATTCCAGGACCGGAGTCGACGCGAGGGTGAGATACAACACCGATTTGGCTCGCTCGGTGTCGAACGCCGTACCCCGACCAGCGGCGAGGCGATCTTCAGTGAGCTTCACGATCTTCCGTTGATTTGCCGCGTTGCGCTGCGACACCGCGAGCTGGCGCTGTGCGCCTCGAAGCTCGAAGTACGTGCGCGCCACTTCGGCCGCCACGATCACCTGGACGTTCTCGAACCCTCGTTCCGACGACTCGGCGAGCGCTCCCTGCGCCTTGACGTTGCGTCCCACGCGGCCGAAGAAATCGAGCTCCCACGACGCGTCGAAGCCCACGTCCCAGAGCTGTTGGGTGGGCAGCTGACTGGAGAGTCCCGGAGTCTGCGCCAGCGACGTCTGCGAGCGTGAAGTGCTGCCGGTTCCCGTCAGCGTGGGTACGAGATCGAGCGCGGCGAGCCGACGCGTCGCGCGCGCGCTCGTGACACGGGACTGGGCGATGCGAACATCCATGTTCGCGCGCTGGCCTTCGCGCACCAGCATTGCGAGCGTGGTGTCGCCCAGCTCGGTCCAGAACGGAGCCGACGCCAACGTCGGGCTCACATAGACCGCCGGCGTCAATGAATCCTCGCTGCGAGGTGTCTGCGAACGATTTGCTATGATGGAAGTGTTCGCATCTACGCCGTATGCAGACGGAATGGGTACTTCAGACGCGCGGTATGCCGGCGTGGAACAGCCAACCAACACGGCACTGAGCGCCGCCAGAGACTTACGCATGGGTGCTGCCCTCATCTCCAGCCACCAGCGATGGGCGCCATGGATAGAGCGGTTTGATGTCGTCAGAATTGTCGACCGGCTGGCCGGAGGCCGGCACCGGAGTTTGGGTGCGCCCGTGCACGTATCCGCGCACCAGCACGTAGAAGAGCGGTGTGAACAGCAGCCCGAGGAACGTTACACCAAGCATTCCCGAGAACACCGCGATTCCCATCACGCGACGCATCTCGGCGCCGGCGCCGCTCGCAACGATCAGCGGAATGACACCAGCGATGAACGCGAAGGACGTCATGAGAATCGGGCGCAGTCTGATGCGAGCGGCCTCGAGGGCAGCGGTAAATCGATCGCGCCCCTGGAGCTCCAGATCGCGAGCGAACTCGACGATAAGAATCGCGTTCTTGCACGCAAGCCCCACCAGCACGAGCAAGCCGATCTGGGTGAAGACGTTGTTGTCACCACGAGTCAGCCACACGCCGGCGATCGCGGAAACCAGCGACATCGGCACGATGAGCATGATTACGAGCGGCAACGACCAGCTCTCGTACTGCGCAGCGAGAACGAGGAACACAAGCAGGATGCACAGCGGGAAAACAAGGATGGCCGTGTTGCCGGCCAACTTCTGCTGATAGGTGAGCTCGGTCCACTCGTAGCCGATGCCGTTGGGCAGCGTCTCATTGGCGAGCCGTTCCATTATCTGGACCGCTGATCCAGCGCTCGTTCCTGGAGCCGCGCTGCCGCTGATGTCCGCCGCGGGGTAGCCGTTGTAGTGGGTGACCTGATCCGGCCCGTACGACTGCTTCATCGTGAGAACCGAGCCGAGCGGGACCATCTCGCCGCGCACGTTTCGGACTTTGAGCTGAGCGATGTTGTCGGCGCCCGCCCTGTAGGGCGCGTCTGCCTGCGCGATCACCTGATAGGTGCGGCCAAACTTGTTGAAGTCGTTGACGTACTGGGAGCCGAGATAGATCTGGAGGGTCGAGAACACGTTGTTCAGCGGGATTCCCAGCTGCTTCACCTTGTCGCGATCGACGTCGGCGAAGAGCTGAGGCACGTTTATCTGAAAGCTCGAGAACGCGCCGGCGAGCCCTGGTGTCTGGAAGACGCGGCCGATCATTGCCTGGGTAGTCGCGTAGAGCGTCGAATCGCCCAGCCCCGCCTTGTCCTCGATCATCAACTTGAAACCGCCGATCGAGCCCAACCCGTTAACCGCCGGCGGAGGAAAGACGGCGACGAAGCCCTCCTGAATGGTTGAGAACTTCTGATTGAGCGCCATCAGGATCGCATTGCTCTTCAGGTCCTTGGACTTTCTTTCCTCGAAGGGCTTGAGCCCGAAGAAGATGACACCCGCGTTCGACTTGGGGCCGAAGCTGGTGATTGACAGTCCGGGAAATTCGACGGCGTGCTCGACGCCCGGTGTCTTCAGGGCCAGGTCCGTCATCCGTCTGATGACAGCCTCGGTCCGATCGAGCGATGCCGCATCGGGCAGCTGCGCGATGGCGACGAGGTAGCGCTTGTCCTGGCTGGGCACGAATCCCCTCGGCACTCTCGAGAATCCGATGACGCCGATGAGAACCAGTACGCCATATACAGCGAGCGCGAGAACGGAGCGGTGGGTCACACGCGTCACGACGTTGGCGTAGCGATTGGATGCCCGCCCGAAGAGACGGTTGAACGGATCGAACAGCCAGCCAAGCCACCGGTGCATGAACCGTGTTGGCGCATCTTCCGCCGCGCCACGGGGTTTGAGGAGCACCGCGGCGAGCGCCGGCGACAGCGTCAGTGAATTGAACGCAGAGATGAGCGTCGAGAAAGCAATGGTGAGAGCGAACTGCCGGTAGAACTGTCCGTCGAGACCACTGATGAACGCGACGGGGACGAATACCGCGGAGAGCACCAACGCGATGGCGATGATCGGCCCGCTCACTTCTTCCATCGCGCGGTGACTCGCGTCGAGAGGCGAGAGGCCGTCCTCGATGTGGCGCTCCACATTCTCCACCACGACGATCGCGTCGTCGACGACGATTCCGATCGCGAGGACAAGTCACGGCGAATGTGCCGACGATGGAGATCGGTACCGCGACGAGCGGGATGATCGAGGCACGCCACGTCTGCAGGAAGAGAACGACCACGATGACGACCATCAGCACGGCGAGGAACAGCGTGTAGATCACCTCGCGGATCGAGTCGCGGACGAACAATGTCGGATCGTAGACGGAAGACCATTCGACGCCTTGCGGGAACCGGGTCTTCAGGTCGGCCATCTTCGCGCGAATGGCGCTGGAGAGAGCCAGTGCGTTCGAGCCGGGGGCCTGGAACACCACGATCGCGACGGCCGGCTTGTTGTCCAGCAGCGCGCGAAGGCCGTACGTTCCCGGGCCGAGCTCGATGCGTGCGACATCACGCAGACGGGTGACGGCTCCGTCACCGCTCGTCTTCACGATGATGTTGCCGAACTCCTTTTCGTCGGTGAGCCGGCCGCGAGCGACGACCGTCAGCTGATATGCTACCGGATCGTTGACCGGCGGCGCGCCGACGGTGCCGGCGGCGACCTGGAGGTTCTGCTCACGAATCGCCTGGACGACATCGCTCGCCGACAATCCATACGATGCAACCCGGTTCGGATCGAGCCAAACGCGCATGGCGTAGTCGCCCGCGCCGAACACGATCACCTGGCCGGCCCCGGGAATTCTCGACAGATCGTTGCGGACATTCAGCAACGCATAATTACGAAGATAGACGGGGTCGTAGCGGCCGTCCGGCGAAAACAAGTGCACGACCATTGTGATGTCCGGGGAACGCTTCTGGGTCACGACACCGAGAGCGCGCACCTCTTCGGGTAATCGCGCCAGCGCCTGGGCCACGCGGTTCTGCACCTGCACCTGCGCGAGGTCGACGTCCGTTCCGATCTGGAAGGTTACGGTGAGATTGAACGTGCCGTCGGCCGAAGCAGACGATGTCATGTAAAGCATCCGCTCGACGCCGTTGATCGCGTCCTCCAGCGGCGTGCCGACGGTCTGTGCGAGCACCGTTGGGTTTGCGCCGGGATATATCGCGCTGACCGTGATGGTCGGCGGCGTGACTTCCGGATACTCGCTGATCGGCAGCTGGGTTACTGCGATCAATCCGCCGGCGAAAATGACGAGCGACAGCACCACCGCGAAAATCGGGCGGTCGATGAAAAAGCGTGAGAAACGCACTTGATGGACTCCGGTTAGGTCGTGCTACCGCGCTGCCGGCGCGGGTGCGACAGATTCAGCAACTACCATCGGGACAGTCGTGGCAGCGACCTTCATCCCAGGACGAACGCGCATCAGGCCGTTGATCACTACGCGCTCACCAGGCTTGAGTCCGGATTGGATCGTGCGCAGGCCTTCGACAACGCTGCCGGTAGTCACCGGGCGGTACTCCACCGTGGTGTCGGCCTTCAGCACCAGCACGAACTTGCGATCCTGGTCGGTCCCGATCGCCGCATCCTGAACCAGCGTCGCAGGGTGGCGCTGCCCGCCGAGGAGTCGCACGCGAGCGAACAGTCCGGGGGTGAATTGACCGTTGGGATTCGACAGCACCGCTCGCGCGCGGATCGTTCCCGACGCTCCATTGACCTGGTTGTCGACGAAGTTGAGTCTTCCCTGGTGCGGGAATCCCGACTCGTTGGCGAGACCGATCAGGACCTCGCGTCCGTTCGGACCGGCGCCCTGCCCGCTCATGTACTTCAGGTACGCTGCCTCGTCGGTGTCGAAATACACGTAGATGGGATCGAGCGAGACGATCGTGGTGAGCAGCGTCGGCGACGGAGCTCCCGCCTGTACCAGGTTCCCCTTGGTGATTTCCGCCCTGCCTGCCCGTCCCGAAATCGGCGCCCGCACGACGGTCCAATCCAGATTCAGCCGTGCCACGCGCAGGGCCGCTTCCGCGGCGCGCATCGCGGCAGTGCCTTCCGCCTGACCGCTGGTGCGCGCGTCCAGCTCCTCGCGTGAGATCGCCTGGGTGTTCACGAGTTTCTGCGCCCGTTCGACTTCCATCCCGGCGAGCTGGCTGCGCGTCCGCGCCTGCGCGAGCACCGCTTCCAACCTTGCGACCTCTGCTTCGTACGGACGCCGGTCGATCACGAAAAGGACGTCACCCTGGCGCACGAGCGCGCCTTCGACGAACCCTACGCGCTCGACAAAACCGCCGACGCGCGGTCGCACTTCAACCGCGTTGACAGCCTCGAAGTGTCCAGTGAACTCGTCCCAGTCGGCGACCACCCGCTCGACTGCCGGCGCGACAGTGACCTGCGGAGCCTGCATCGGAGGCGGGTCTTTCTTGCACGCCGCCGCGGAAAGAACAAAAACCCCCGCCGCTGCCCAACTACCGGCGTTGATTCGGATGGAGGCTGATCTGGGACGAGAGAAAGTGGAACTCATGTTGCAAACTCCGGGACAAGTGGCTTGCTGCAAACAGTGGTGGCACAGCGCATCGACATGTAGTATGTTACCGATCGGTAACACTCACCAGCTACCCCCATGTTACCGGTCGGTAACATTTATGTCAAGGAGGGGTACAATCAACTCGTGAAAACAGATATTTCCAAAACCACGCTGAAAACGAAGAACGGACGTCGATCCGGGTTCCCCGTTCGCGCCCGGATTCTGGTGGCGGCCGGAGACCTGTTTCACAAACATGGTATCCGGGGCGTCGGCGTCGAGGCGATCGCCGAGGCCGCGCAGACGAACAAGATGACGCTTTATCGCTACTTCGATTCGAAGGATGAGCTGATAACGGAGTGGGTGCGGGGGATCGTCGCGCACAAGGAAGAGGAATGGAAGGATCTCGCGGCCAAGCACCGCGGAGATCCGGAGGGACAGCTTCAGGACTGGAGCCGCCGCACCGCCGCGAAGCTCCGCGAAATGGAAGAGCGCGGATCCGCCCTGATGAACACCTTCGCCGAGCTGCCCGATCCGAACCACCCGGCGCGCCGCGTCCTGAAGGAGCACAAGCTTCGATCGTACAAGCGTGTCCTCAGCCTGTGCAAGGCGGCCGGATTTCGGGATCCGGCCTTCTCCGCGGACCTCTTCACGATGATGCTCGAGGGTGCCCACTCGTGCGGACAGGCTGCCGGGATGAAGCAGATAGGTGAGCATCTCGTTCAGGTGGTAGATCTGATGATCGACAACAGCCGCCGTCAGCGCGCCGATGCAGCGCCTGCCGCGGCTGGCTCTCAATAGTTAGTCGAACGAGATCGTCCGAAATCGACAGCCAGCAAAAAACCGCGCTTCGCGGGTGTGAAAACTCCGGGATTACACTGGGCTGGTTTTCGGCCGCTGCCGTAGCATGAGCGTGGCCGCGATGGCTGTGGCAAGCACGATCACCGCG
>Ga0193727_1001144_pt1 | contig 10918 bp, 8 predicted proteins | sample H2c2metaG_FD_143051 | JGI IMG/M metagenome (GOLD analysis project Ga0193727, IMG submission 143051) | Soil microbial communities from a riparian zone of the East river system, Colorado, United States - H2c2 | ecosystem: Environmental > Terrestrial > Soil > Riparian zone | place: USA: East River...
ACCAACGTCTCAATTCCATTCCTTCGCGGGCTGGATGATTGGCGCGTCGGTGTTAGTAGGGACGCTCGTGTTTATCGCCCGGCATGTGTACGTGTAGGGAGCGGCCGGGATGGCGGGCGGGTACATCACTTGCCAGCCAAGCCGCGAATGAGTCGCACGCGGCCGGACGAAATGAAGAGGCCACCAACTAGGGCGGCCTTAATGTGAGGATTCGGAATCGTCCTGCCCAGTTCCCTTGTCTTGGCGTTGCTGGTTGAAAACTTCCTCGTCGCTCTGCGGACGCTTCCGTGACAGACTGGTCCAGCCTTGCGCGATCCAGAGCCACGCACAGATTCAAAATCCCGTTCTTCCTCGCCGGCCCTCGATCCGCCACGGCGGCGCTCGTGCAAATATTGCCTTTGCCACGTCAACGTCGCCATCGATCTTCCTGGCTTACCGCAGATTCCCGCACCTGTGACCGACCAATCATGCGCCGCAGCGTCGTCAGCCAACACACTCATCGGCGTCGGTTGCCCTCACGCACCTCCGTCGTGCGCAAACCTCCATAGCGCTCTCGCGGCGCCACCGCCTGCCATTTCTCGCGGGTTCCTTCATTGAAGGCTTTCGGACGCCGGCCACGGTGCAAGCCGCATCGCTGCGATCGGCCGGCATCCGAAACCCTCAACAACAGCAGACATTCCTGAGTCCGGCTGTGACGTCCGAAAAGTGCCCAACCAGACGTCGCGATGTGAGCTCATTCACATTCCCGATCGACTGAGTTGTGTTAGTCTTGAATCTTACGTGCAAGCTCGTCCGGTCTCTTGCGGGAGCAGATGGCGACTTACTCGATCAAGCGACACAATTTCATCTGTCTTGTCAGCGGATGATTCGCTCGCCCCTCGCTCGCAGCAGTCTGGGCTTGATTTCGGTTACATCTGTAGCAGGCTCAAGGAGGGAGATATGCCTATCAGCCATTCGGCTTCGGCCACCATAATCGGAGCTTGGCTTGCCATCGGCGTTCCTATGTCGGCAAGCGCCAATGTCATCACGGACTGGGACGAGAAAGCCGTCGCTGTCGTTATGCCAGCAGGGCCTGTCGGCGTGTCACAGCAGATCTACGCGGCTCAGCGAATGATGGGAATGGTCCACGCCGCGATGTTCGACGCGGTTAATTCGATCGAGCGGCGCTACCAACCGTATCTGGTGCGGCTGCCCGCGGACCCGGCCACGTCCAAGGAAGCCGCTGCGGCGGCTGCTGCCGCAGCAGCACTGGCGACAATTGATCAAAAGACTGCGGGCGAAATGAAGGTCGCCCTTGCGAGCTATCTCGCGTCGATCCCCGATGATGGTGCAGCGAAAGCGGATGGCATCAAGCTCGGCGAGGCGGTTGCTGCCAAGGTGTTAGAGGCGCGCGCAAACGATGGCCACGACGCGGTCGATAATTACCGGCCGAGGACCACGCCGGGCGTATATGTGCCGACGTCTATCACCGCGGCCTCGACCTGGTCGAAAGTGAAGCCGTTCGCCCTGACGACGGCATCCCAATTCCGGCCAGATCCGCCGATTTCGCTGTCGAGCAAGGAATGGGCAACTGACTATAACGAGATCAAGGACTACGGCGGCAAGACTAGTGCAAAGCGTTCGCCGCAGCAGACCGAGACCGCCCGGTTCTGGCTCATGGTCGGTCCGCCAGCCTATCATCCATTCGTACGTCAGCTAGTAATCGCCAAACAGATGAGTGTCGGCGAGAGCGCACGGCTTATGGCGCTCGCAGCGGTTGGCCTCAACGACGCGCTCATAGCCGTGTTCGACGCCAAGTACCATTACAACTTCTGGCGCCCAATCACGGCCATCCGCAATGGTGATATTGACGGCAACGACGTCACGGAACGCGAGGCGACTTGGCAGCCGATCGACAATACGCCGATGCACCCGGAATACCCGTGCGCGCATTGCATCCTCAGCGGCACCATCGCGGGCGTCGTTAAGGCGGCGCTCGGAACCGAGGACATTCCCGAGATCGCGATAACGAGCGCTGCTGCACCCGGCGTGACCCACCGCTTTACCAACACGACGGCCTTTGCCCATGAGGTTGCGAATGCTCGTATCTGGTCCGGCTTCCATTACCGCTTCTCGACGCGCGTCGGCACGGATATGGGGCTCAAGATCGGTGAATACGTTGTGAAAAACGTAATGCAGCCAACCCTGACGGCAGGACCGCAGCAGCAGTTGCCGCCGCAGGGGTTGGTTCCTGTTGCACGATAACGAGTGTCCCGGCGGGCCTCCAGAAGTGAGGCCCGACGGAAGCGCTTTTTCTTTCATGGCGGCAGCGTTCATGTGCCGGCGTCAAGCGTGTTCGCCGTTTGGTCGGCTGCAATAACCTAAGGGAGGGAGGACGGCATGAAAATCCGGTACATTCTTGCCCACGCTGCAAGGTACATTCTTGCCCACGCTGCAATAAGTGTGGTGGTTCTGTCGCTGATCGCGCTCTCGGCCGCGGCGCAAAACTATCCTGCGCCCAAGGAAGGCACGTGGATCGCCCGGGACTTCCGCTTTCACACCGGAGAGGTGATGCCCGAATTGCGTTTGCACTACACGACGGTCGGCGAGCCTTCCGCAGAGCCAGTCCTGATCCTGCATGGCACCGCACAATCCGGCGCCATCATGCTGTCACCTGCCTTCGCCGGTGAACTGTTCGGCCCAGGCCAGCTGCTGGATGCGAGCAAGTACTTCATCATCCTGCCGGATGCCATTGGTCATGGAAAGTCGTCCAAGCCCTCCGAAGGAATGCGAGCGAAGTTTCCTCGGTATAACTACGACGATATGGTGGCCGCGCAATATAAGCTGGTGACCGAAGGGCTGAACATTCGCCACGTGCGCCTGGTCCTTGGCTTCTCGATGGGCGGCATGCAGACCTGGATCTGGGGTATCACCTATCCGGACTTCATGGATGCCCTGGTTCCCATGGCGTCGCAGCCCACCGAAATGTCAAGCCGCAATTGGATGATGCGGCGCCTGGTCATCGATGCGGTCCGCAACGATCCGGATTGGAAGGACGGTAACTACACCACGCAGCCGCGCGCGTTCCAGGTGGCCAATGTGTTCTTCAGCGTCGCCACCAACGGCGGAACCAAGCTGGCGCCCACGCGCGAGCTGGCAGACAAGTTGCTCGACCAGCGCCTCATGGCGCCGTTCACCGCCGATGCCAATGACTTCCTGTATCAGTGGGATTCGTCGCGCGACTATAACCCCTCGCCCGGCCTGGATCGGATACAGGCGGCCCTCCTGGCTATCAATTCCGCAGATGATGAGCGTAATCCGCCAGAGACCGGGATCATGGATCGCGAGCTCAAGCGCGTGAAGAACGGTCGCCTCTTCTTGATCCCGGCGAGTGAGGACACGGGCGGCCACGGAACGACCTTCATGGCGAAGTTCTGGAAGCAACAGGTGCAGGACCTGCTGCTGACCCCACCCCGGCGGTGATGCAGGAGCAGCAGTTCGAGAACTTCGGCGCCTGTCGTGAAGTGAAGTTCCATCGGGCGCGCTCACTAAAACGCTCGCGCGTTCGGCCAAGTTCTTCCAGCGACTTTTGCTCCGGGTCATTAGCGCCGTGTTAGACATCGGCCGACGACTTCCGATCTTCCCCACAAGGCGACATCATCGGTGCCCAAGCGCCATCTCTGCTTTTCTCTGGAAAGCGGACACGCGTCAGTGCGAATGACAACGGAAGGCACCGCGTTGATCAGGCCACGCCAGATGAATTGCAGCTGACTTGAAGCAGATACTGTCGAGAATATCGCCCTGAACGGAGCACCCACGGATGAGAACAACCGATTGTTCAGTTCGGTCCGCTTCCCTTGTCGAGAAAATGCTGGATCTCCTCGAACAGCTGCATTCGGTTCTTCTCCAGCATTAGAAGGTGCGTTCCTTCGCCGACCTCGACCAGCCGTTTGCCAGGGCCACTCGGCAGCTGTCGGAAGAGTTCCTGCGCACCCTCGATCGGTGTCGCCCGATCCCACTCGGCCACAGCGATCAGCGTCGGTGCAGTGATCCTTTGAGGATCGTAGTAGGGCTTGCCTTGTCGCCAGAATTCCTGGCGGTCCTGGAATACGCCCGCCGGGCTACGCAGCACGGGAGGATTCTGCCGGGAGCCGACTTGGTCGGTCGCCAGAGCGGCGGTCGACCACGCCTCAAACCAGCCAGCGGGCATCAGATCGTGCTTCCGACTATCAGGCGCTCCGGTCTGCATGCGCTCTCTTGCCAAGTGCATCGGCGCCGCGACGTAGGCACCTAGCGGAGGGCTGGAGGTCGCGGGCGAAGATTCCAACCATTGTGGCCCATAGAGGACGAGCCGTGCGACCTTGTCGGCGTGTTCGGCTGCATAGGCGGCCGTAATCACCGTGCCCCACGACCACCCGATGAGATTGATCTTCGTGCTTCCTCGTCGCTGGAGGATGAAGTCGACGGCAGATGCGACGTCGCGGATCGCGACATCGGTTCTGACGACGGCAGGATTGCTCTCGGCAGGCTGGTCCATCTCAGCCGGACGCGTCGAGCGACCATAGCCCCGCACATCGACCAGATACACGTCCCAGTCATGCCGGGCGATGTAATCCATCCATGACATGCCATCGAGGGACAGGTCGAATGTCGCCTCCGCTGGTTGTGTCGCCCCGTGGACGAACAGCAAGATCTTCTCCGAGGACAACTCCCGCAAATTGGTCAGATGCTTGTTGACGACATACAGCTTTATGCCCGGATCCGCCGCATCGATCATGAACTCTTCGCGCACGAGCACCGGCGGCCGCTCGGCCGCGTTAGGGGGCGAGGACGGGACCAGGGACACCAGAGCGGTCGCCACCGCTGTAAAGATACCGTGAATACACCACATAGGAGATTTCTCCGGACCAGAGGACATGGCGTCGCCCGTAACGTCAGCACAGTTGCGACCCCGCGTCGTGAAAGTTGGGTGCAAAAACTCGCCAAAAGTGATGAAATCGGCTTGATGCCACGGTCGAGGTCCGCCGGAGGGCGCGATGCAGGCAGTCGGTGAGGAAGTGCTCCGTTTCGCCGGGTTCACGCTCGATCTCCGGCGCGGCTGTCTCCGCGCCGATGATCGAGAGATGGAGCTGCGTCCCAAGAGCTTTGCGGTCCTGAAGTACCTTGTTGAGAATGCCGGCCGGCTGATTGCGAAGGACGAGCTCATCAACGCGATATGGCCGTCTGTCACCGTAACAGACGAATCCCTCACCCATTGCGTCAGCGATATTCGTCGCGCTCTCGCTGACAGGGACCAGCGCCTCATCCGGACAGTTGCCCGCAGAGGATACCTGTTCACGGCTGCGGTCTCGAGGGTTGGCGATCAGACCCCCGCCACCCAAGGTGATCGACCTCACCAACCGGCCGAGCGGCGGCAGGTCACGGTACTGTGTTGCGATCTCCTCGAAGCGAACGAGCTTTCGGCGCACATTGATCCCGAAGATTTGGAGAGGATCCTCGCTGCCTTCCATGACCGCTGCACCGCAGTTATCGAGCGGCTTGGCGGATTACTGGCGCCGTTCTCCGGGGATGGCGTTCTTGCTTATTTCGGCGTTCCGTTGGCGCGGGAAGACGATGCCGAGCGAGCCGTCAGGGCAGGCCTAGGCATTGTGGACGCTGCCGCTGGCATCGACGCAGATGCCGCAGTGCACGTTCGGGTTGGCATCGCAACCGGCCTCGGGCTCGTGTGCGAGCGTGGCGACCACTGGAACCCTCACAACACTGTGGTCGGCGAAACACCCAATCTTGCGCTTGGGGTTCAAGATATCGCTGCCCCAGACACGGTATTGATCGCGGACGGCACGCGCCGCCTGATCGGCGACCTGTTTGAGTGCCGCGAACTGGCACCGATTTACCGCAAGGGCTTCGACACGGCCGTGCGTGCTCATCAGATTCTAGGTGAGCAGACGTGCGAGAGCCGGTTCAAGGCGCTGCACGGAACGCAGCTCACGGCTCTGGTCGGACGAAAAAAGGAGCTCGACCTGCTGCTCGACCGCTGGGGTTTGGCGAAGGGCGGCGAGGGTCAGATCGTATGGCTCTCTGGCGAGCCGGGAATCGGAAAGTCACGGCTGGTGCAGGCGCTGCGGCAGCAACTCGGAGCCGATGGCGGGTATCGGCTGATGACCTACCAAGGTTCGCCCGAACGCACCGCGAGCGCCCTTCATCCAGTGATCGCTCAACTGGAGTGTGCCGCGGGCTTTCGCGCGCGCGACGATTCGCTCCAGAAGCTTGCGAAGCTCGAAACGCTGCTCCAGCGCGATGTCCAAACCTCTTCCGAATTCGTTCCCTTGTTTGCCTCGCTCCTGGGGCTGCCGACCGATGAGCGCTGCCTGGTGCCGGCCCTCACACCGGCGCAGCGGAACGCGAAGACGCTCGAGGCCATTGTGGATCATCTCGAAGCGTGCGCGGCACGATTGCCGGTTCTGCTGCTCTTCGAGGATCTCCATTGGGCCGATCCCACGTCGATCGAACTTCTCGGTATGCTTCTCGAACGGATACGCCATTTAGCCATACTGGTGGTCCTCACCTTCCGCCCCGATTTCGTTCCGCCCTGGTCACGCCCCGGCCACGTCACCCTGCTCAGCCTCAATCGCCTCGGACGGCGCGACGCGGCGGATTTGGTGGAGCAAGTCGCTGGCGCCAAACCTCTGCCGGCCGAAGTCGTTGACCGCATCGTCTTCAGGGCCGACGGCGTGCCGCTCTTCATCGAGGAGCTAACCAGGCTCGTGCTTGAGTCCGAGCTGGTCACGGAGGTGGTCGATCGCTACGTCCTGCGCGGCCGCATGCCGGAGACGGCGATCCCAACCACACTGCAGGGTTCGCTAATGGCGCGGCTTGATCGGGCTGCTTCCGCCAAAGAGGTCGCTCAGCTTGCTGCCTGTATTGGCAGAGAGTTCTCTCATGAGATGCTGGCGGCCGCTTCGACCCTGGAAGCAGATGCACTGCGCGCAGCTCTGGACGAGCTCTCCGACAACCAACTGATCGATCGATCCGGCCCGCCGTCGGCGCAGGTCCATATGTTTCGTCACGCGCTCGTTCAGGAGGCCGCCTATCAGTCGCTCCCGAAGACCAGACGCCGTGAGCTGCACGCCCGTATCGCTGACATCGTCGAGGCGCGCTTTCCCGAAATCATTGCTCGTCAGCCAGAATGGCTGGCACATCACCATGCCCAATCCGGGGACGCCGCGCGCGCATCGGAGTGGCTGCTCGAGGCGGCGCGCCGCGCAAGGTCAAGCTATGCCCTACGCGAGGCGGCCACGCATCTCGAGAAATGTATCGCCGCGCTGCAGACGCACCGGTCAGTCGATGCGGCTGAACGGGGCCGCATCGCAGAGAGGCGAGAGCTTGAGGCGCTTGAGATGCTTGGCGACCTGGCTGGCCTGATGGACGATCTTGCGGGGGCGAATAGCCGTTATGACCAGGCCCTGATGCTCGCGTCCTCAGACGAAGACAGGATCAGGATCGAACGGAAGCGCCATCGGCCGTGCGCTACATTCCGCGAAGGCGCCAGGATCGCGTTCTACGAGCATGGGGGCGGCGAGATCACGCTGCTCTTGGTCAGCCCGTTGGCCTATGGGCTGGGCGCGATCCAACCCGTCCTCGAACAGTTCTGCCAGGAGTTCCGGATCGTCACGATCGATCCGCGCGGCTCAGGCGCGTCCGATCCTTTGACGCGCCCCTACCATGTCGAGGATCACGCCAGGGACGTCCGAGCCGTAATCGCCGAGTTGGGTCCTAACCCGGTGGTCGGGGTCGGCATCTCCGCCGGAGCGAACATGCTCTTCAGGCTCGCGCACGCCGAGCCGAGCCTGTTCACGGCCCTGGTCACGCTGGGCACTCCACCGAGCGACTTCTCGCGGGCATTCCATCCCGCCTACCTGGAACGGTGCATCCATGACCAGGGAGTGAAGGATATCGCCGAAATCCTCCGATTACATACCGAGCTCGTTTTCTCCGAGCCCGAGATGCAGGAGCTGCGGGAGCGCACGATCCGAAGCAGGCTGTCCTTACCGCGCGAAACAATTCTGAGCTTCTTCGACCCCGATCCGACGAAGGATGTCCTGCGGCTTCTCGCCGGCATATCGACGCCGGTGCTGGTCACCCACGGCCGCGAAGATCGCGTCATCGCGTTTGCGGCAGCCGAGGAGATCGCGGCTAGTCTGCCAAATGCGCGCCTGTACGCATTCGAGCGAAAGGGACACCTTCCCATCTTCACGGCAACGACCGAGTTCTGCAATGTCGTGAGACGTTTCGTTCGGGAGGCGCTCGGATGAGGCGGCACCTTGCATGGACGATCACAAGCTCGGACTCGAGCCAACAGCGCGCGCGCAAACCTTCGAGGCTGGTGGGGGGAGGATAATTGCGCGATGTCCGTTCAGGGTCATGAACGGAAGTCGACCGTTTCATTCGATCACGTCGTCGGCGGTAGTAAGCAGCGACGGCGGAATGGTCAGGCCGAGCGTCTTTGCTGTCTTTAGGTTGATGACGAACTCGAACTTTGTGGGCTGCACCACTGGAAGATTGGCGGGCTTCTCACCCTTGAGAATTCGCCCTGCGTAAACACCCATCTGCCGATACCCGTCTACAAGGTCGTGTCCATAACTAACAAGTCCGCCGATTTCGGCAAATTCACGTAATGGATAGACCACGGGCCGTTTATGGTGGGCAGCGAGCGTCACGATCTGATCGCGTCGGCTATTGTAGAAGGGGTCTTGGACAACAAGCAGCCCGTCAGCCCCTTTTTGGGCGACGATCTCGAAGGCCGTTTCAATTTCAATCGCCGTACTAGCGCGCGCAATGTTTATTTGTCGTTTGATCACACCTGCGGCTTCTTGCAACTTGCGCTGCTGGAAATCGGCTGCCGGATTAGCCGGGTTAACCAGCACACCAATCGGCGTGGTTCCAGGAACAAGTTGGTTCAGAAGCTCTAGACGCTTGGTCTCCAGTTCCGGCCCGAGAAGTCCCACGCCCGTGACGTTGCCGCCGGGTCGATTAAAGCTCGTGACGAGGCCGCCCGCAACCGGATCGCCAGTGCTGACGAAGACAATCGGAATCTCCGTCGTTGCCGCCTTCGCTACCGGTGCCGTTGGGGTATTCGTGGCGATCACAGCCACTTTACGCCGCACAAGATCGGCAGCCAGTACCTGGAGGCGATCGTACTGACCCCTGGCCCACCGATAATCCACCGTGACGTTTTCGCCCTCAACGTAACCGGTTTCCTTGAGCCCATGCAGGAATCCGGTCACGTAAACTGCGTATCCATCTGGTGATCCGCCGTTGAGGAATCCGACCACCGGCATTTTCGGTTGCTGCGCTCGCGCCCCAAGCGGACACGCAACTGCCGCGACAGCGAGAAACGTGATGAACTCGCGCCACTGCATGACCGACCCCCAGCTCAGGAGACGGCATCTTAGCGACTAAAACGAGTACTTTGAACCGGCACCGAGAGTATCGCTATCCAGCCCGCGATGCAGGCGCCTCAGTTGCGTTTGCCAATCGCGGGCGTCCGTAGAGGGCTTAATTCGCTTCACTGGAAGCCCTGCTTACGCGCAAACTTAGCTATCATGCGGTCCCGTTGCCAAAGCTCGATGTCGTCCAGGCAAAAGACCGCATCAAGAGTTTGAAGGATATTTCCCAGCAAGATCCAGTTCTCGGCATGCGGCAACACCAAAGGAAGGCATGGAGGAGAAGGAGGGTCAGCCCATCACAGTGTTGTCTGAGGCCGTCGCCGTTCCGTCGGGCGACGTTCGGTTGATGGAACTGCAGGAGAAGGGCTGGAGCTACGTCCGGCCTTAACAAACTTACCTACGGCGCCGACCTAGTTGGTTCATCGTTGCCCCAATGACATTTTGTTTGCTGTCGGAGGGCCACTTACATGCCAATCCAATTTTCTTCCGGACGCTATCCAATCCGGTGAGTTGGAACGTCGCTTCTCGACCAAGGCCCTGCCTATCGAACACGCTGATTTTCAGCCGTGCATTTTCCGGTAGCAACCGCAGAAGTCCAACTGCATCGTCTTTGTAACTAGCGGTCTTTCCATCCGCGGATACAGTCCACTGTAGTCTAACGAAGGGTTGGTCATTGATCTGATAGTCGACTTGAACTTCGCTGGCGCGCGACGCGGGCCACGTTCCCGCCATGCGAAGCAAGAGTTCGGTGTGTAGTCCACGACAGCGGACAGCCAGAGTGGCGGATCACCGCCGTGATGAGAGGGGAGTAATCCACGGGGGAGGTTGTTTCACTTAAAACCCAAGCTGTATCCGCCGGCTGGTTTTGCGCGCTTCCGGTAGACGGTTCATGCGACATATTTTCCAGGCATTCGACCTGAGCGGCGCGAACCGATTGGAAACATGCTGCTCGTTTGGCAGTATCGTTCGCTGGATCAATGCAGGTCACGTCAGCAACGCGAGCTGCTTGAAAACATATTTCCAATCGCTCCGTCATATCATGCACTGGTTCAGCACCGACCGCCGGCCTCAAAGCAGTGGGCGTTTCTGGTGGAATTGTTCCAGAAGGCGTTTTTGGCGAGCTAGCGTGCTCGCCTGCGGAGACAGTTCCAGTAGGCGTTTCTGATGCTACGGACCCAGCAGGCACTTCTGGCGAACCGGTAACAGTGGGCATCTCTGGCGAGACGGTGCCAGCGGGCATTTCTGGCCGAACGGATCCAGCAGACTCTCCTGGGAAACTGTGCTTCAGGCATTCGAGCTGTGATATGACTGCCTTTTGACTACAGTCCAAGCGCTCAGCCGCACCATTTTTCGAGTCAGCGCAAATCGCGTCTGCGGCGCGAGCTGATTGAAAGCAGGTTTCAAACTCTTTGGCCCCCTCGTTCGCGGGTTGAGCGCAAACCGCCCCGCCAACACTCGCAAGAACGATGGCAATGAGCGGCGCGCGCATCACG